>ENA-OQCX01001251-OQCX01001251.1-human-gut-metagenome-genome-assembly--contig:-NODE-1251-length-12089-cov-1.391072_pt1 | contig 12089 bp, 16 predicted proteins | sample MGYA00242762_ERZ504587 | MGnify/ENA primary metagenome ERZ504587 (study PRJEB26092, sample SAMD00036337) | human gut metagenome | host: Homo sapiens | study: EMG produced TPA metagenomics assembly of...
GAAAGATGAAGTATATGGACAAAATGCTGGAACTGGGCGGACGGTTTCTTCAGTGAAGACGGCAACCGCGTTGTCTAATTCCGACAAGGCAAAAGGCGACATCGCCGCAGTAGGGCAAACCAACCTGGTCTTCCAGAGCACCGCCCTTTCTCTGGACCGTACGGAAATGAACTATCGCGTCACGATGGAATGCGAGAACCAGAAATGTATAGTGAAAGTGGCCGGTATCCGTTACGAATATAATGTATCATACCAGCGTGAACCGGAAAAATACACCGCCGAAGAATGGATTACAGATAAATATTGCCTGAACAAAGACCAAACCAAATTGAACCGAGGCAACGGCAAATTCCGTAGAAAGACAGTCGATTTCATTGACGAAATGTTCGCCTCCGCCTCCGCCGCTTTAGGCACGCAGCAACCGCCAATGTAGTTCCGGCAACACCGGTCACTCCCGCCCGGACTGTGACACCTGCCCAGACCACCCAACCGGCAACTCCGGTTCCGGCAAAAGAAGGATATGTGGCTTTTGCCGCCGACAAGGTTCCGTCTACATTATTACAGATGTTACCGGAAAGCGATATGCAGGTCTATCCGCTGGTAAGCCGGATACAAAAGAGACATCCGCCCAGTGGAAAGGCACGGGCAATATGTTCGGCAAATCGGTTGCCTCGATAGCCATCAGCAAAGACAGTCCTGTCTATAAAGAAATAGGTAACAATGACACATATAGCTTGTCTTTCTTCAAGAAAGGTGAAAGCGGGGAATGCCTGGCTGATCATCGACTGCCGCAAGCAGGGCGAAACGCAGAAGGCCAGCAGATAACCGTCATCGGTGAAATCGTAAATGTATGGATGAAATAGGATGATGAAAAAGCTGTTTTTCCTTCTATTGATCATGCTCCCTGCGCTGGCAACGGCACAGGGGCATAAAGGCGAAGTCAACGAGTGTGCCCCGATGAGAAACGGGAAAGTATGCTATCGCGACACAGTCCATGTGAAAGACATGAGCCAGGACCAGATATTCGAAGTAATCAACCAATGGGCGAAGAAAAGCTATGCGAAAGATATATTCCTGTCGAATGTCACTCCAAGAAGTCCAAAGGGACTATCAACGTTTCTTCCAAAGTCGAGATGCTGTTGAACGATACAGACAAAACGATCATCAAATACAAGATGAAAATCAATTGCCACGACAACTGCTACTCGGCAGAAGTTAGCAATATCGTTTATCAATACGATCCACAGAACAATAAGAAGTTCAAGACGTATTCGGCAGAAAGCGTAATCGCCAATAATGGCAAAAGCAATACAGTTGCCTTGATCAAGGATCCGAAGCTGTTTTGTAATGCCACGTTCTTCTTCGTCGAGAACCTGTTTGCCGACATCCTGGATGCAGTGAACGATGCGGAACTATAGTACGAAGAGCTAATTCCATAAGCATGGAACAAAATTCCCCTATACAAGAAACTACGGTTTCCTGTATAGGGGAATTTTTCATTTTCAATCCCCCTCTTTCAATTGCAAATAACACCACAGCGGATAATGGTCGGAATAACGCACCTTGTCGACCGTGCAGTTGATCGGTTTCATATTGGCTGAATGCAGGATGTTGTCGATCCTGAACCAAAAGAAGTTTTCATTATAGGTGACCCCGACACCACAGCCCGAAGCAGCATAAGCATCTTTCAATGGTCCCTGGATCGTACGATGGGCATAGGAAATCGGCGTATCGTTGAAGTCACCGCACACCAATACATAATCGGTATCGATCTTTTTGATTTCTTCGGCAACCGCTCTCGCCTGACGGGCACGTATCTGGAATGCAGGCCCCAACTTCTGTTCGATGGAACTTCTCAAACCATCGAGCGTTTCGGAATTCAGGTTCTTGATAAATGCGGAATAATGGCTCCGGTCCTCCATCGTCAGCTTGAAAGACTCCAAGTGGTTATTGATCAAAGTCAACTTCTTTCCTCTTATATCCAGTTCATGAATGGACGAGCCGTTGAAAGAGCTGTCATACTTGATCTTACGGGATTTGGAGATCGGATATTTGGAAAATACGGCTATATTGAATTTGAGCGTACCGGAGGTTCCGATCGGGATAATGGAGCGATACCTATACATCTTCAAGGCATTGGCGATCTTCTGATTCGTCAAAAAGTTCTTGGAAGTACCTACTGCATATTCCTGCAGACATACGATATCCGCACCGGAATTCGCAATATACCGTATGATCGGATTCGGAGCATCTTCCGTATGGCCTTTATAACCGAATCCCATGACATTATAAGTCAAGACTTTCAGTACATTCTCTTTCGGAATATCGTCCACTCTGTCATGGAAAGGGAAATAACGGGTTACAGCCCCCCGGCAGATCAGGAACGAACATAGTCCGACCAACACAAACCGCCATTCCCAAAGAAATAGCCAATAAACAACAAAACAGAGGTTCAAAACGCAAAATACAGGAAATCCCAACCCCAGATAAGAGAAGAACACACTCCTGTCCGGTGAAATTCTGTCCGAGAAGGCCGAAGCAATGAATAGCAGAATAACTATCACATTGGCAGTACCGACTACAGATTTAAACAGAATCCTGATCGCTTTAAACCGCTCGCTCATTTTTTGCTGGCATCAAATAGTTTTTTCTTTTCTTCTGCCGAAAGGCTTTCGTAACCGGAACGTTTTAATTTATCCAATATTGCATCCAGATCGACTGTTTCCCGATGTTTACGGGCATTATATTCATAATCGGTCTCAGGACGTTTATAAGTCACACGCATCTTGGGTTTCCGCTTTCCCTGATTCACCACCCAGTCGAGCAGGCGGTTCATAGGAGCTGTCAAATCTTTGCCTTCCTTGATCCGGGTGGCGAACCAGATGCCGAACAACGCCCCGCCGATATGGGCGATATGACCGCCGGCATTCGTCGATGTAATGGCCAGCAAGTCTATCACAAATGTAAACAGGGCCAGATAAATCAGCTTGATCCTCCCGATCAGGAACAAGCCGATCTCCAAATCTTTCCGGTAGAAAGAGACGGCAAACACAATGGCCATAACCGAAGCCGACGCTCCCATCAAATAACTATAAGCGGCAACTGTACGGAAATAAGGGAATATGTTGTATGCCACAAGAAACAAGACAGCCCCGGCAATACCTCCTAACAGATACAGGCCGCCTAATTGCCGCTCACTGAAAAAAGTAAGGAACAAACCGCCGAAACCAGTATAACCACAGCATATTAAAACAGAATATGCAGAAAGTCGAAAATGCGTTGAACATATAAGTAATAAATCGTCCACGGCCGGTACAAAAGCAATTCGGGAGACGAAGGCACTTGCAAATACTGCAAAAACGGAAAACCGCCCAGATTGAACAGCATCAGGATCACACTTGCCAACCGTATAATGACGAATAGCCCGACATTGATATAAATCAGTTTTGCCAGGATGTTGCCGGAATTGAAAGTCCGTTTGAGATTAGTAAAAATATCGCCCATTGTCTATATCTTTCTTTTTCCAATACCGAACCAGGAAATAACCGAAAAGCATACCGCCCAGGTGGGCAAAATGCGCCACGGAATCACCACCGTTGTTAGCGACACCCATAAACAATTCGGCCAATCCGTAAAAGATCACGAAATATTTTGCCTTGATAGGAATAGGGATGAACATCAGGTACAGCGGAACATTCGGGAACAACATGGCAAATGCCAGCAAAATACCGAATACGGAACCAGAAGCACCGATCGTAATCAGATAGTTCAATGAAGGATCTCCTGCAACCAACTGTACCAGAGTAACCCCGTTCGCACTTGCGAAGGAATGGACGGAATACAGCCAAACCAGTTCCTGCGTAATACCCGCCCCGATACCCGTCACCATGTAAAAAATCAGGAAGCGCTTCGGCCCCCAGACATTCTCCAGCACGCGTCCGAACATATACACACCGAACATATTGAAAAACACGTGCGCAAACGAATGGGTATCATGCATGAACATATAAGTCACAAACTGGAAAGGATAGAAATCCTTCACACCCGGAAAGTGCAGTCCGAATAACTGGACTAAATCAATCCCGACTTTAGGTAAAACAAGACTCGCTACCCAAAACAACAGGTTGATAATGATAAGGTTTTTCGTAACCATCGGGATACTGCTCAGGAATCCCGAACTATTTTGATTCATCATATATTTACAATTTAAGGACAAAGGTATATATATTTCGGCAGTTTTCTGACAAAATAGCACTAAAACATAGTAAAATCAATAAAAAAAAACTCTTTTTTTTCTTTGCGATATATCAAAATAGAATTACATTTGACACCGACTTTTTAGGCTATCACAAAAATTGTTTAATATATTAATTATCAAACCATCATGAACAAAACAGAATTTATCAATGCTGTAAGCGGAAAAATCTGGTTTAAGCAAAGTTGATGCAAAGAAAGCTGTAGAAGCTTTTGTTGAAACAGTATCCAGTGAATTAAAAGAAGGTGGCAAAGTGGCCTTTTAGGTTTTGGTTCTTTCTCTGTTGCTGAAAAATCTGCACGCAAAGGTGTTAACCCGAAGACTAAACAACCAATCGAAATCCCGGCACGCAAATCAGTTAAATTCAAAGCTGGCGCCGAATTGACAGAAATCATCAAGTAAATTAGTCTTACACTCTCAATAAGTAAAAAGGCACTCCGCAATCGGAATGCCTTTTTATTGCATGCCGGTTACTTTATCAAATCATAGTTATCTCTTTCCTACCCACACCAATCTTATGGTTTTTACAAAATAAACCTGTACCTTTGCAGGCAAAATAAATCCGAACATATACTAAACGAATATGGTTATCGAACAACAGATTACCGGTGCTATCATTACCGGCATAAAAGAACTGTATGGCGCCGATGTGGCAGCAACCAGGTACAACTGCAAAAGACAAAGAAAGAGTTCAAAGGACATCTGACTCTGGTTGTTTTTCCCTTCCTCCGCATGTCGAAGAAATCTCCGGAACAGACTGCCCAGGAAATTGGCGAATACCTGCTCCGGCATGAACCGGCTGTAGCCGAATTCAATGTAATCAAAGGATTCCTCAACCTGACCATCGCCTGTGCCTGCTGGATCGATTTATTAAACGAAATCAACGGCCAACCGTCATACGGGATCATCCCTGTAACGGAACAGTCTCCGCTGGTCATGATCGAATATTCTTCTCCCAACACCAACAAGCCGCTCCATCTTGGCACGTGCGTAACAACCTATTGGGTTACAGCCTGTCCGAGATCATGAAGCAAACGGCAATAAAGTGGTAAAGACGAACATCGTAAACGACCGCGGTATCCATATCTGCAAGTCCATGCTCGCCTGGCAGAAATGGGGCAACGGCGTGACTCCCGAAACGGCCGGCAAGAAAGGCGACCACCTGATCGGTGACTTCTACGTCCTTTTCAGCAACAAACTGAAAGAAGAGACTGCCGCCCTCGAAGCAAAAGGCATGACGAAAGAGGAAGCCGAAGCCGCTTCTCCCCTGATGGCCGAAGCACGCGAGATGCTCCGCAAATGGGAAGCCGGCGACAAGGAGGTACGCGCTCTTTGGGAAATGATGAACAACTGGGTGTACGCCGGATTCGAGAGACATACAAAATGATGGGCGTAGACTTCGATAAGATCTATTACGAATCACAGACCTACCTGGAAGGTAAAGGCAAAGTGCTGGAAGGGCTCGACAAAGGCATTTTCTACCGCCGTGAAGACGGTTCCGTATGGGCAGACCTGACCAAAGACGGCCTGGACGAGAAACTGCTGCTCCGTGCCGACGGAACTTCCGTCTACATGACACAAGATATCGGAACTGCCAAATTGCGTTTCGACGACTATCCTATCAACAAAATGATCTATGTGGTAGGAAACGAGCAGAACTACCATTTCCAGGTATTGTCTATCCTGTTGGATAAATTGGGTTTTGAATTCGGCAAAGGCCTTGTACATTTCTCTTACGGCATGGTCGAACTGCCGGAAGGCAAGATGAAGAGCCGCGAAGGAACGGTTGTCGATGCAGACGACCTGATGGAAGAGATGGTGGGTACAGCCCGCGAAATCTCGCAGGAACTGGGCAAAGTGGACGAAATGACACCGGAAGAAGCCGAAAACATCGCCCGCATGGTCGGCCTCGGTTCCTTGAAATACTTCATCCTGAAGGTGGACCCGCGCAAGAACATGACTTTCAACCCGAAGGAATCGATCGATTTCAACGGTAATACCGGCCCGTTCATCCAATACACATATGCCCGTATCCGTTCCGTTCTGCGTAAAGCTGCCGAACAGGGCATCGTTTTGCCCGAACAACTGCCGACAACGACTACCATATCCGAGAAGGAAGAAAACCTGATCCAGATGATAGCCGACTACGCTCCGTCGTTCGCGAAGCAGGAAAGGAATACAGCCCCGCCCTCATCGCCAACTATACTTATGACCTGGTAAAAGAATACAACCAGTTCTATCACGATTTCTCCATCCTCCGCGAAGAGATGAAGAAGTAAAAGAGTTCCGCCTTGTCCTCTCCGCCAACGTAGCCAAGATTGTCAAATCGGCCATGTCATTGTTGGGAATCGAGGTTCCGGAGAGAATGTAAGAAACGGATCAGCAGTTATGATCAAAAACATATACAGAAAAATCGTGAGCGAGAAACAGCGGATCGCCCTTCATTACGCCCTTTACAAAAGAGAGGCAGTACTGCTATGGGGTAACCGATATGAATGTTGCTGTTGCGGCAAGTCGTCCCGCCGTTTTCTCTCTCACGGTAATCTTGGATTACGCAAGAATATCAAATGTCCGCATTGCCTTTCTCTCGAACGGACACGAATTCTTTGCATGTACATCAAAAACGAGATATTCAAAAGCGGGATACAGCCAATGCGCGTACTCCATTTCGCACCGGTAAAAGGACTGAAAGATTTCCTGAAAAATTCGCCATACGTCTCGACTTATATAGATGCAGATCTCAATCCGAACGTTGCTACTTACCAGGCAGATATGACCCGAATGCCTTATGAAGACAACTCATTCGATCTGCTTATCTGTTCCCATATTCTATATTGTATCCCAGAAGACAGAAAGGCTATGCAGGAAATACATCGGGTACTGCGTCCGGGTGGAAAGGCCTTGATCGTGGATACTATTGAAGGCGATACGACGCGTGAACTAAGCCATTTGCCTGCCCAAGAATTGAAAGATGTTTATGGCGACGAGGCTACTTGCCGTGTGTACGGACGCGATATCACAGATATATTGGGCAGTTACGGTTTGAAGGCACACATCATTGACTATGTTAAACAACTTTCTCCAGATTCATAGAGAAGGAATGCCTTTCAGAAGCCTTTGATTCGGAAATTGTCGATTGTATAAACACCTGATAAATACGGAAAATTCAGTGCAGGTAATGATGAAATCATGAATATAGATCAACAGACAAACATATGCCAACAATAAAAAGATTTGAAAAACAACTATCATACCATCATGATTTCTTGTGTAGAAGATTGAATATCATAACATGCAGATATGATAGTTTCCTTTTAACTATCATTCTACTATCATAAATCAGCTGTTTAACCATCATTTTAGCCGTTTTACCCGAAACAAAAACACTCCAAAAGAGTTAAAAACAGACTGTTTTCCGGAAAACATAAGGCTTTTTTGCCGGAACACGTTACTTTTTTACACAAAAGACATTAGATCTTCTCCCTGAAATACCCGTATCAGAGCCTTTTATACCTCCATCTGACGGGTATCGACACCCGGGTCTGCAGGTAGCCGACATCCGGGTCTCAATAAAAATATGTAGTTATTCTTATGAAAATAAGCTATATAAAACGCGTAAAAAAGATACAGTCTTTATGATAGCATGATAGTTGAAAAAACATCTATCATGCCTACTATCATCTCACACAAACATTGATATTCATAATATCAAGAGCAGAACATGATAGTATGACAGTTGTTTTTGCAATCAATAATAAGTAAGCTTTTTGTCAGGCTTTCTTTTTACGCGTTTGTCTTCTTTGCAGCCGGTTTTTCTCCAGCTTCGGCTATGATCTTTTTACAATCTTCAAGTGTCAGGATTGTCGGGTCGGTTACCGTTTTCGGAATACGATAGTTCGCTTTCTGATAAGAAATATAAGGGCCGAAGCGACCTTTCAGGATTTCCATCTCCGGATCCTCCTCGAACTTCTTGATAAAACGTTGTTCGTCTTTCACCCTTTTCCCTTCGATCAAAGCGATTGCTTCCTCTGCCGTAATCGTCAGCGGATTCAAATCTTTCGGAATAGAAACAAATTTACCGTCATGACGGATAAACGGCCCGAAACGGCCGACAGCCGCCACCATCACCTTGCCTTCATATTCACCGACCGTCCGGGGAAGATCAAAAAGTTTCAGAGCCTCTTCCAATGTAATCGTATCGATGGACTGGCCTTTCATCAGAGAGGCAAACTGAGGTTTCGGCGCCTCTTTGTCGTCAGCATGTGCCGCCCCGATCTGAACGACAGGACCATAGCGGCCGATCTTCACAAACACCGGGTTGCCGCTCTTCGGATCGATACCGAGCTCGCGTTCCCCTACTTTATGTTCGGTCTTAACGGCAGCCGTAGCCTCTACGATCGGATGGAAAATCTTATAGAATTTATCGATGGCCTTCGTCCATACCAGTTCGCCTTCCGCAACCGAGTCGAATTCTTTTTCTACACTGGCCGTAAAGTTGTAATCCAACACATCCGGGAAATACTCCATCAAAAAGTCGTTTACTACCGTACCGATATCGGTCGGCATCAGTTTATTGCGGTCGGCCCCGACAGTCTCGGTCTTCTCCGTCTCCTTGATCTTTCCCTTGGACAGCGAAACAACTGTGTAAGCACGTTCCACGCCTTCCTTATCTCCTTTCACCACATATTCGCGGTTCTGGATCGTCTGGATAGTCGGCGCATAGGTAGACGGACGTCCGATGCCCAATTCTTCCAAACGGCGAACCAGACTGGCTTCCGTATAGCGCGGAGGACGCTGCGTGAAACGCTCTGTCGCCACGATATCTTTCAATGACAATGTCTCATGAAGCTTTACCGGAGGAAGCAGGCCGTTTTCCTGTTCTTTCTCCGTATCGTCGTCATTGCTTTCCATATAAACCTGAAGGAAACCTTCGAAACTGATCACTTCGCCGACAGCGACAAAACGTTCCGTCTGTCCGCTGATACCGACAGAAATAGTCGTACGTTCCAGTTCGGCATCCGCCATCTGGCAAGCAATCGTACGTTTACGGATCAGTTCATACAACTTCTTTTCCTGCGAAGAACTCCCTGCCTCCACATTACTGATATAAGTCGGGCGAATCGCTTCGTGTGCTTCCTGCGCCCCTTTGCTCTTGGTATGATATTGGCGGAACTTATAATATTTCTCACCGTATGTTTCGAAGATAGCCTCTTTCGCCGTACCTAATGCCAGATCGCTCAAGTTCACGGAGTCGGTACGCATATAAGTGATCAGTCCGGATTCATATAAACGCTGTGCGATCATCATCGTCTGCGACACGGAGTATCCTAACTTACGAGCCGCTTCCTGCTGCAAAGTGGAAGTCGTAAAAGGAGGCGCTGGCGATTTCTTTACCGGTTTCGTCGTGATATCGTCAATCGTAAACGAAGCATTCTTACAGGATTCCAAAAAGGCTTCCACCTCTTTCTTGTCTTTCAAGCGGCGGTTCAACTCGGCTTTCAACACCGTTGTGCCGTCAGGAGGATGAAGTTTGCAATCACACGGAAAGCCGCCTCGCTTACAAATTCATTGATCTCCCGCTCCCGTTCCACAATCAGGCGCACAGCCACCGACTGCACACGTCCGGCCGATAATGCGGGTTTTACCTTACGCCACAAAATCGGCGAAAGTTCGAATCCCACGATACGGTCCAGCACACGACGTGCCTGTTGGGCGTTCACCAAGTTAATATTGATATCGCGTGGTGTTTCAATAGCATGCAGAATGGCATTCTTGGTAATTTCATGAAAGACGATACGTTTGGTATTTTCAGGTTTCAGGCCCAGCACTTCATACAAGTGCCAGGATATAGCCTCTCCCTCACGGTCCTCATCGGAAGCGAGCCATACCTGTTCGGCAGACTTGGCTTCGGATTTCAGTTCGCTGACCAGCTTCTTCTTGTCGGCCGGTATCACGTACTGCGGAGCATAGTCGTGCTCGATGTCAATACTAAACTCTTTCGTCTTCAGATCGCGGATATGACCATAGCTCGACATAACCTTATAATCTTTTCCGAGGAACTTTTCAATGGTTTTTGCCTTAGCGGGTGACTCCACTATTACCAGATTCTTTTGCATAATAACGTCTTATCTTTTTGAAATCGGGTGCAAAACTTACACAAAATCCATGATTTATGGTTTATCATTTATGATTTATGATTTAAATTTGCACTTTATCTGCCCAAATCGGCATCTATAATTCATAAATTACAAATCATAAATCTCGAAATGGAAACTATTAAACAACTCATTACCGACGGTAAAACAGACGAAGCTATCCGTTTGTTGGACGAATACATAGAAAAAAACACATCTTCTGATGAAGCGTATTACTTACGTGGCAATGCCTACCGTAAAAAAGGGGATATCCGGCAGGCCCTGAACAACTATCTTACGGCGATGGAGCTGAACTCCGACAGTCCCGCACAAATCGCCCACGATCAACTGATTTCAATCATGAACTTCTACAACAAGGACATGTTCAACCAATAAGAAAGGCCGCATCTATCACAGACACAGCCTTCGATGTTAAATCCAAAACTATTATGAATAATAAAAAATTTACTTCAAATAAAGAGCAGGGACAAAGATTGTCTTTCTCAATATCCTTGAAATAGTTGTATGTACGACTTTCAGTTCTGCACAAGCAGCCTCGTCGGCAACGATAATACTCGGTGGTCATCTGCAAAGCCGTGATAGTCCACATCTGGTTTACCGCACCTTCAACAGCCTGCTGCAAAGCACGGGCTTTGTTATGACCGTTCACCATGATCAACACCTCTTTTGCATCCAATACCGTAGCAACGCCGACCGTAACGGAAGTCTTCGGAACTTTGTTGACATCGTTATCGAAGAAACGGGAATTGGCGATGATCGTATCGGTTGTCAAAGACTTGACACGGGTACGGGAAGACAAAGAAGAACCCGGCTCGTTGAAAGCGATATGCCCGTCAGGACCGATACCGCCCAGGAACAGGTCCACACCACCGGCAGCTTTCATCTTTGCTTCGTAAGCGGTGCATTCGGCTTCCAGATCTTCTGCGTTTCCATTCAGGATGTTCACATTCTCAGGCTTAATGTCGATATGGCTGAAAAAGTTGTTCCACATGAAAGAATGATAGCTTTCAGGATGGTCTTTCGGTAAACCTACATATTCGTCCATATTGAAAGTTATGATATTCTGGAAAGAGATTACCCCCTGTTTGTTCAGTTCGATCAGATTCTTGTACATGCCCAAGGGAGAAGAGCCTGTAGCAAGCCCAATACAAATGGTTTCTCTGCCGTAGGATTCGCCTTCTTAATTTTGGCTGCCACATAATTAGCGGCCCACTTTGAAAGTTGCTCGTAATTAGGTTCAATAATTAGTCTCATACGCTTTTTTTAATTTAGTTTCTTTCGTTCCTAAAAGTAATACCTTTATTCTTTCTGACCAAGAATTTTCCATTTTCAATTCTCAGTTTTCAATTTCTTGGCCATTTCTTCTCCCAAAGCCAGCATTCTTCATACTTGTCGGCTTTCAGAGCTTGTTTCTGTTCCACCGGAACACCCACAACTTCCCATTTCATCTTCTCGCCGAATGCCGCCAAGTTTTTCACCGCAGCTCCCGCCCAAGTGAAAGAGCCGAAATAGCCGTAAAGACGATGCTTCACTTCGCGCGTTTCGATCTTATCCAGAATCGATTCGATTTCAGGGAACAGACGGTTACTGTAAGTCGGGCTACCGATAATCAAGCCTTTATACTTGAAAATATCTTTCAAGACATAAGATGCAGGGCTCTTGCTCACATTGTGCATGAC
>ENA-OQCX01001252-OQCX01001252.1-human-gut-metagenome-genome-assembly--contig:-NODE-1252-length-12083-cov-2.160923_pt1 | contig 12083 bp, 14 predicted proteins | sample MGYA00242762_ERZ504587 | MGnify/ENA primary metagenome ERZ504587 (study PRJEB26092, sample SAMD00036337) | human gut metagenome | host: Homo sapiens | study: EMG produced TPA metagenomics assembly of...
AGACGAAAGTCGAGTTTGGATTTTTGGTGAGCTCGTTTTTAGGTCAACTTTTTTGCTTTAGAATTTCCCCATGTTGGAGTCAGCACAGGATAGGACCTTGTAAGTTTATTCCGATCGGTGACAGCCGCTATAATGCATTAAATAGAAAACACTCCTCCAAACTGTGAAAATCCCAATATACAAGCCGCACATACCAGCATAAATACAACGATTACTTTTACCCCTATAGATATCTTCGCATAACTTTCACAGATTGGAATCTGTTTATACTCCCATTCCATCTGCATTTTTCTTCTCTTCCATTTCTGAACCAGTGTGATGCAGTCACATATGAAGAATGCGATAATAAATCCAAAGCTGAATACCATGCTGCTATATAATATCCCGCATCAGCACCTTCGATATCTATCTGCCGTTTACATAATACTACAGCCGTTACAATCAATAAGAAATTTAGTAATGTATCCACAATAATCATCTTATCTACGATACTTTTCCTGCCGATTTCCTTCATACGCTCCGCTCCTTCCTGTAACAACCGCTTTTCATCCAGGTCTTCTTCTTTTTTCTGTTTCACCGCTTCCAGTTCCGTCTCTAATTCTTTCATATATTTCCTGCATTCACTACATTCTGCTAAATGCTCTTCCACCAGTTTTCTGCTATCTTCGCTGCATACCTTATCCAGATATAACGGTATCAGATCTCTGATAATCTCACATTTCATCATTGCCTGCGCCTCCCATCTTTTCTACAATCATTTTCTTGGCTCTGTAATAGGTCACTCTCGCCCAGCTTTCACTTTTTGAAAATAACTGTCCGATATCTCTGTATGATACCTCTCCCATCACCCGCAGCATGAATACTTCTTTGTACGGTTCCTGTAAGTCATGTAGAATCTTTCGGATGATCTGTCCATTTTCCTGATTGATTATGCCATTTAATAAATCCTCCCCTTGATCTGCATGATTTTCATCTAATTTATTTGCATATCTTTTCTGCTTTTTTGTCCACGCATAATATTCATGCTTCGCAATCTGACATAACCACACCGATAATTTACATTCACCTCTGAAATTTTCCAATTTTTCAAATGCAATGGCAAATGTCTGCTGGGTAAGTTCTTCTGCTATTTCCCTGTCTCCGGATAATCTAAGCAGAAAACAATATACCTCTTTTAAATATTTCTGATATACTTCCTCAAAAGATTCCATGAACTCACCTCTCTTCTCTCATTTATATCTTCTTTTACTATTAAGAGTCATTTTTTCTCAATTCGTTACAAACTTTTTTATTTTTATAAATCAAAGGTACTTCCATAGATTCCCTTGACATTTTCTCCTATATCTATTATAGTACTTATCGCAATTGTTTACAAAGTAAACTATTATAAAGGAGCAACTATGAAAGACAAAAACTGGACCGATATCGTATCAAAACAAGGCGACCTCCGGCATTTCGCAAGTATGGCGATCCGGAAATTCGGAAAATCAGAGCACACTTCTGCTCAGGAGATTGATTTTCTGTTCCGGATCGCGCTTTCGGAAGAACCACTGACCCCAAGACAGATTACCAGCGCTATGGGCATCAGTAAGACTATCGTAAGCCGCCTGACCGACCATCTGGAATCCAAGGTTTATCTGTAAAGAGGCCTCTGCGTCCGACCGCCGCAGTTACTGCATCCGCATTACCGGTGCCGGAAAAGACGAGATTGACCGTATGTACTATTACTATCTGGATCCACTCTATACATTACAGAAAAATATGAAGAAAGAGAAATTCGAGACTTTATTCCAACTAATCCGTGAAGCGAACGAGATTCTTTCTTCACAAAAAAAGTAAAGGAGATTTTATTATGACATTTTACCAGGAACTACAACTAAGCTCGACCGGCTCTAAACAGCTGATTAAAAACACAACCGATAAAAAAGAAAAACGCCGTCACATACTCATTTACAACTTTAAAGTATATCTTGTAATGGTATTCTGTGTCGCCGTTGTATCTTTATATAGTAAATTCATCGGAAATGACAACAGTGTTGTCGGAGTTACCGTGCTTCTGGCCGTGCTGGTTCTCAGGCAGGCCGATTTCGGAATCCGTACCACGCACGGACTTGCCTCTATCGCAGGTATCTACGCAATCCTTATGGCAGGTCCCCGTCTTGCCAACATGGTATCCCCGGTTCCGGCATTCTTTGTCAATGTGGTCTGTATCATGCTGCTGATGATCCTCGGGTGCCACAATGTGATCATGTACAATCACTCTACTTTTGTCCTTGGCTATCTATTATTATTTGGATATGATGTAAGCGGACATGCTACATTTTAAGACTGGAAGGACTCCTTGTCGGAATGATCCTCTGCATGATCATTTTCTATAAGAATCAGAAGAACCGTCCTTACCGGCGTAAATTTTCTCATCTGTTCCAGGAATTCAACATTCATTCCGCACGCAGCAGATGGTATATCAAGCTGACATTCATCGTATCATCGGCGATGCTCATCATGTCCCTGCTCGGACTTCCAAGAGCTATGTGGGCAGGTATCGCATGTATGTCCGTGTGTCTTCCGTTTACAAATGACTGTGTCGCACGTTCCGGAAAGCGTTGGATGTTCAACATCGTAGGAGGTCTGTTATTCGTTGTTCTGTATACGGTTCTTCCGGAGTCTATGTATGCCTATATCGGAATCATCGGCGGAATCGGTGTCGGATATTCGGCAGGATATTCCTGGCAGACAGTGTTCAATACATTTGGAGCGCTTTCCATTGCGTCCGGTCTGTTTGGAATGCCATATGCAGTAGCACTCCGAATTGGTGCCAACCTGTTTGGTTCTGTTATACGGTCCTGTGCAACAAATTATTCGATAAGCACACGCTTATTTTCATAGCACCGAATTTAAAACAACGCTCTACGTTAAAAGGGGATGTATGCTTGCGCTACCATCCCTAATTTTCTACTACTTCCTGTGCTGCAGGTGTTCCGGCAACACCACCGACACCGGTTTCTCTCAATGATACGTCCATCTTGTCTCCGACTTCTTTCATCGCATCTATCACCTGGTCAACAGGTATCTTACTTGTAATCCCTGCCAGTGCCATGTCCGCTGCCGCCAGCGCATTCACTGCACCGCCTACATTACGTTTCACACACGGTACCTCTACCAGACCTCCTACCGGATCACATACAAGTCCCATCAGGTTCTTCAATGCCATCGCACAGGCATGTCCGATCTGATCCGTATCTCCGCCTTTGATATAGCAGATTGCCCCGGCTGCCATTCCCGAACCGGAACCGATCTCTGCCTGACATCCTCCCGATGCTCCCGCAAGATATGCCCGGTTGGCAATGATCTGACCAAGTCCGGCTGCCACATACATGGCTTCTATCATCTTTTCTTCCGGAACATTATATTCTTTATAATAAGTAACAAGTACTGCCGGAAGTACACCGCAGGCTCCTGCTGTGGGTGCCGCAACAATTCGTTTCATACAGGCATTATTACACCCCATCTTCAGTGCATTAGACATCACCTTTGAGACAAAATCCCCACACAACGGTTCTTCATTCTCACGGTAATTGTCCATAAGCCCGCCTTCTGTTCCGACCAGACCACTTCTTGATACCTTGTCCGGTTCATAGGCATCCAGCGCATCCAGCATGGACTGCCACATATACTTCATCTTTTCCCAGGAATCTTCTATCTTCACATCCCTCTCCTGTGCATCCTCTAACTGGATTGCTTTCCAGAATGGAATGTTCTCTTTTTCCCCTCTCAGTTTCGCCTCTTCCATTGACTGATATGACATATCTTCTTTTCCTCCATTATCTATACCGATCCGTTCGGATCAAGAAATTTCACACGGATAATTCCCGGCTTGCTCTCCAGTTCATCGATCGCACTCTGCGGAATCACCTGATCTGTCTCTACAACCATAACAGCCGTTCCGCCGCGCTTGTCACGGAATACCTGCATGGTCGCCACATTGATCTCAGCTTTACTGAGTGCAGCGGCCACCTCCATGATCCGTCCCGGCTCATCCACATTCCGGATGATCAGTGTACAGCTCTCTCCACTGAAATTTACATCAATCCCATCCAATTTACAGACACAGATGCGTCCGCCTCCGATGGAATGTGCCTGGATCTTCATCTGCGGCACACCTTCTGCTTCCATAATAATCTGAGCAGTATTCGGATGTGCACCCTTAATGTTCTTGTTCTTCATTACAAAATCCATCCCCATGTCTTTTGCAACTTCGTAACTGTCCGGTATGCGCATATCATCCGGCATCATCCCCAATAAACCGGCAATCAATGCCCTGTCCGTTCCATGTCCCTTTCCTGTTGCGGCAAACGAGCCATGCAAGATAACCTCCGCCTTCTCCGGCTGACGGCCGAATAACTGTCTTGCCACCATACCGATCCTGACTGCCCCTGCTGTATGCGAGCTGGATGGACCTACCATTACCGGTCCTAAAATGTCGAATATATTTCCCATATTCTTTTTCCCTTTCTTTTTTACTATAACTATCCCCTTCCCCATCTTTTTCAAATGTCGGATAGTTACGTATTTTGGCATATTCTATTTACTATTATACGTTCCCATCTCATCTTTTACAATGGTCAAAGATTGTTTTTTCCTCTCTGATATGCTAACATTTTATAACGCAGGACCGGATATCTGATATAGAAGCTTTAAGGTATCCTCCCAGCCTATGATAAGGAAGTGTATAGCATGAATAAAAAAGAAGTTCTAGAGATCCGCAGACAGTTTTCTCCTGAAAACTGTGCCATCACACGCATCTGCGGATGTTATGTGGATCACGAAAAAGAGAAAAAAATGGAAATGAAAAAAGCCTTCTTATCTTTACCCGAAGAAGAGGCTTTCAAATATTTTGACATCTTCAAACACACCCTTTCCGGAACAATCGGAAAGAACCTCATCAATATGGAATTCCCGCTCGACCAGGAATTGAATGGCGGCACACAGGAATTTCTTATGAGATTAAAGGACAGTAAACTTCAGGATGACCTTCTTCTGGAGGAATTCTATGATAAGGTCGTGGAAAGTTATGAATACGGCGAAAACTACTACATCATCCTGATCCATGCCGTATACGATGTTCCCGGTAAGACCAAAGATGGTCTGGAGATGGAGGACGCCTCCGATACCGTATATGAGCACATCCTCTGCAGCATCTGTCCGGTCAATCTTACGAAAGCCGGACTTACTTACAATGCACAGACAAATAACATTGAAGACCGTATCCGCGACTGGTTCGTAGAAGCTCCGGTCAAAGGATTTTTATTCCCTGCATTCCAGGATCGTGCAACGGACGTACATAATGTCCTTTATTACACAAAGAAACCAGAAGAATTACAGCCATATTTCGTAGAACACGTCCTTGGAAGCACTACTCCACTGACTGCCGGTGATCAGAAGACAACCTTCCAGGCAATCGTAAGTGATACCCTGGGCGAAGACAGTGACTACGAAGTGGTCCGTAACATCCATGATAATTTAAATGAGATGATCGAACAGTCCAAGGAAGAACCGGAACCGCTGGAATTATCCAAAACTGATGTCAGAAAGCTCCTGACACGCAGCGGAGTTGCCGAAGAGAAGCTGGAATCATTCGATGATGAATTCGATGAGACAGTCGGCATACACGGAACCCTGCTCGCATCCAACATCGCCAGTGCTAAGACTTTCCAGATTGAGACACCGGATGTGGTAGTTAAGGTTAATCCGGAACGAGCCGATCTGGTAGAGACGCGTGATATCGATGGACGCCGCTGTCTGGTAATTGCAATCGATGATCATCTGGAAAGTAAAACGGAATCGAAATCCATTAGAATTTGAAGAAAAAATTAAAAAAATTTCAATTTTTCACAAAAAAATGTTTGCATTTTCCGTCAGACTATGATAAGATACTTTTTGTCAAGCGGAAATGGCGGAATGGCAGACGCGCTAGATTCAGGTTCTAGTGGGAGCAATCCTGTGAGGGTTCAAGTCCCTTTTTCCGCATGAAAAAAACCTTGAAGATTTGTTCTTCAAGGTTTTTTATTTTTTCTGAATTATGATTTTATTTACTTCTTTTTATGCGCTCCCGCAGTTCCTCAAATATCTCCTTATGCTGCCCGACCTGCATCTTCGGGAATGCCTTCACGAGACGCTCACCAACTTTTGTACGGTTCTCTGCCATCTCTTCGTATTCGCTTTTAATTCCTCTATACGAGCTTTCTTCTCCTCCCTGAATTCCATACCTTCCATTACATTCTCATAGATATTCTCGCCAACCTTATCAGACAGTTCCTTCAGCTCGGCTGCAATCTTCTCCATTGCTTCCAGTCTGCGGTTCATCTTAAGGATACCGGAAGCTGTTACATACAGATCCGCAAGAAGTCCGACCGCCAGACACGCCATAACTACAATTCCCAGAACGAGCGGAATCATCGTCAGCACTTTGTAGATCAACGGATGGATAATCTTCACAATCAGGACGCAGAACACTCCCCAGATCAGCGAAAACAACACACATACATATCCACCAATATTCAATGGCTGTTCCGAATAATCCCACCATTTATTATGAAAGATCTTCTCCAGCAAAAATCCGGTAATCCCTTCGATCACAGTCACAAGTATGGTAGAACTGATATACAGCAACACCAGGTTATTCTCAACCGGCGTCAGAAACTGTACTACAACACCAACCCCTATTCCATATACCGGACAGATCGGTCCATTCAAAAATCCACGGTTTACAAACTTGCCCTGTTTTGCTGCTGCATATGCGACCTCCGTGCACCATCCCAGGAATCCATATACAAAAAATGATAATGCGAAATAATATAACTCTGTCAAATATCCTCTCTCCTTCTTTGTCATTATATTAATAAATTTTATTATACGTGATTCCACTTTATTTCTCAACAAACTTCTTTTTCAGATCTGTTAAGCTTTTATTTCATATAATACAAATCTAAATTTTTTCTTACAACTTCGTGAATATTCTGTGACCACTCTTGAGAGTTTTTTTCAAACATTATAAAATAGAAGACGGGTATAAATAGGAGGGATTAACAATGAGTTTAAATAACAAGAAAAAACACCAACTACTTCTGATGTTTTTGACGATGATTTCGAAGTGATCTACGAAGTGATCTTCCGGACATCTCTATCGATGATGACGATGATGATGATTACCGTGATGTATTATCCGGATTATCCGACATTGATCATACCGATTATATCAGAAAAAATGATTATGACAGATTAACAAAAAAATTAAAGGATAAAAACAGGAAAAATTCCAGAAAAAGCAGGAATCAAAAAGGAAAAGATAATTTCTTTGATACCAGCTATTATGATGAGGATTTCCTTGATGAGTTAGATGATGAGCTTTATGATGATGACAATGCCATGGATGATGATTATGATGATTCCCGCAATGGTCGTAAAAAAGAGAAAAACCGCCGGAAAAAATGTGGGGTTAAAATTCCAAATGTCGCAAAACCGGTTGCAAAAACCGCAAAAACGGGAGGAAAAATCTTATTCAAATTTATCAATTTTCTGTTAAGAATGGGAACGCTGTTATTGATCGCATGGATCATTTATCTTTTGGGACTGCATTTCCTGACAAATGTAGGTCCTTTTGGTAACATTATTTCCCGTCTGACAGCTGCAGATCAGGAACTGATCGCCTATCTTGCGGTTGCCGGAGTATTATTGCTTTATGAGATTATTATCTTTTTCTGTGTTCTCGGCGGAAGCAGGAAGCAGGGCCGTGATGGAAATACCATCGATAACGGCCGGGGGCTTACATCCTTTATCATTATCGCAGCCGGCTCTTATCTGTCTGCTGTGTTTGCAAGTCTCATTCCGCAGATTCCTGCCGCACTCCAGGGAATCCAGAGTGCATTGACTGTTTACGGAAGTTTAAAGAATACATTACTTCCAATCTGTGCCGCAGGAGTTGTAAGCTGTATAATCCGGAAATTTATTATAAAATAGTTAAAAAACACCGAGGCAGAATAGAATGCCCGGTGTTTTTTCATTTCTTTTATTTTTTCTTTTTAACACGGATTTTTCTGATCAACTTTCGTATCAGCCAGATAATCACTATAATCAGAAAAAGAAGTCCCGCACAGATTCCCACGATCATTCCGGCAAATTTATTCGGATGTTTTAACAGATCTACAATATTCCTGCTGTCTTCCACTACTTTCCGCCCGTGTGTCGTACTATAGTAATCAGAAACATTTGCTATTCCGTCTCCGTCTGTGTCTTCAAACGACTGCATATATCTTGCAATTGCCACCCATGCCTTTAATTCTGTCTTGCCGTCTGTAATTGCCTCATCTTCCAGATTCTTTAGTAGCTTACCATTCTTATCCTTCGGTTCAATCTTTAATAATCCATATGATACATCCGTGACAGAGCCCAACATCTGTCCTGTATACAGATCTGTCACAACCTTGTATAATTTATCATCCTGTATCTCTTCTCTCTTCCCGTCTTTGGTCAGATAGCAGTCTGTTACTTTATTCAGAATCATGCGGTGCGGATTATAAGTAAAGTTCATTCCACTGCAATATAATCTTGCAGTCGTCATATAATCAGAAACAGACGCATCTACTTCTGCTACCAGCTTTAATTCTTTTCCGGTTAAATATGCAGTGATCAGTGGATAACCGGCAAGACCGTCTTTACCGATCCCCAGTGAGAAAGAATTATAAACCTTTTCTACCGTAATATCACCTTTTGTGTATGTGTCACGCACCGTTCCACTTGGCACAACCGCCACATCTACCGGCCTGCTATCATATCCTTCGGAATTTTCCACCGCATACACATAGGCGTCAGATATAATGTCTCCCAGATTCAGTTCTTCATGCTTTGTTTCCATTTCCTCAAGGCTGTTGAACTTAATATCATTTTCTGCAAGTACCTGATCTTTTGTATAACCGAAATTTACCAGATAATTGGTATCAACAGTATCCATAAATTTATCAATCTGCTTTTGGGCTGCCTGATCAGATTTTACATTCTTTGTTACCGGAATCAATTTATAAGTATTCATTTTCCAGCGCTTATCTTTCTTCTGAGTCATGGAAATGCTTCCAAGATTTCTACCGTATTCCCCACAGGATACGATATAAGTATTCCCATGTCTGATTGGCTGGTCTAATTGCGTATGTGTATGCCCGCTGATGATCAGATCAATATCCGGTACTTCTTTCGCCAGAGTCTCATCTTCTGATACTTTCTCATCTTCCCATGTCCCACTGTGGGAAACGCATGCGATCATATCGACATCTTCTTTTTTCTTAATCTCTTCTACTGTATTTTTTGCTGATTCCACAGGATCCTTAAACTCAAGTTCACAGGTAGGTGCACATTCTAATGCATCTTTCCCGAATACCCCAAGAACCGCTATCTTTACACCGCCTTTTTGAATAACCACATAATCCTTTACTCCATATGTCTCAAATGCGGATTCTATCTGTTTCTGCCCTTTGCTTAATCCTTCTTTTTCCATGGCATCCCAGTCTACATTACACACTACAAGTTCCGGAACTGTCTCCCCTGAATTCTTTGCAGTCTTCAGCATATCTGCAAGTCCGCCGGAACGGTAATCAAATTCATGATTGCCAAATGTCGTAACATCACAACCCAGATATCCAAGCATCCTAAGTTCTGCCGCTTCTGTTGTGTACACTGTCTGGATCAGGGTTCCCATGGAAAAATCTCCTCCGTCCAGGATAAGTGTATCCGGATTTTCTTTCTTCTTTTCATCGATCAATGTTTTGATCCTTGCAAAGCCTCCGACCTCTTTTTGTTTCCCATTTACGATTGTAGAATAGCTGTTCAGATGCGAATGTGTATCATGCGTAAATAATACATCCAGATGTTTTTCCCCATCTGCAGCCTCGGTCTGCACTCCCGTCAGCAGCGGCATGCATAACATCACGAATCAAAATCAGCACAATAACTCTTTTTACTCTTCTCATATATTTTTCCTTTCTTTTTTATTATAAAGAGAACTACCGGCAGCAGATTCTCCTGTATACCTTCGTATGCAAAAAATCCCGAAGAACTGCATCATATCATACTGTTCTCGGATTATCTTTTCATGCGGATGACAGGACTTGAACCTGCACGTCGTGGACACTAGATCCTAAGTCTAGCGCGTCTGCCAATTCCGCCACATCCGCTTAATAAAAACGCAAATCCTTCTTATTTTGAAAGATCTGCGTTTTTAAATACTGAGCGTGCGGGGATTCGAACCCCGGACAACTTGATTAAAAGTCAAGTGCTCTACCACCTGAGCTACACGCCCATAATAAACTGGGCTAGTTGGATTCGAACCAACGAATGCAGGAGTCAAAGTCCTGTGCCTTACCGCTTGGCGATAGCCAATAATAAAGAAAAAGGGTGGGTAATGGGACTCGAACCCATGATATCCAGAACCACAATCTGGCGCGCTAACCAACTGCACCATACCCACCATATTACTTATCGAACTGTCTTTTGTCCAACTAAGTATCACCGTATTAAATTTTGTGGTTCAAACGAGCCTGGGGGGATTCGAACCCTCGACCTACGCTTAGAAGGCCGTTGCTCTATCCAGCTGAGCTACAGACTCATATCTCTAACCACACCCAAAACAAATTGTTTCAGGAAAGCGGGTGATGGGAATCGAACCCACGTATCCAGCTTGGAAGGCTGGTGTTCTACCATTGAACTACACCCGCATGACGTATCGGGGTGACAGGATTCGAACCTGCGACCTCCTGGTCCCAAACCAGCGCTCTAGCCAAGCTGAGCCACACCCCGATGGTGTTGTTTTGTATCACTTTTTGTTACCGCTCCGTGACACAAGACATATTATATATGAGTGCCAACTAAATGTCAACAATCTTTTTTTCATTTTTTTATTTTTCTTCAAGCAGTCCGGAAACCCTTGAAATACAAGGATTTTCCGGACTCTCCCTTTACGGATTCAGATATTCCTGTGTAATCTCCATTTTTCCGTTGTCATCAATCTGCATGAGCATATAACTCGGCTTTCTCCCCTGTTGTCTTGGATAACAGAGGCTTCCCGGGTTCAACGTGATCAGATCTTTTTCTTTTTCATAGAACGGCCGGTGTGTATGCCCATACATTGCAATGTCGGCACCACGCCCTCTTGCCTCCTGTTTCAGTCGTTCTTCTCCCATAGATACATAATATCCATGTCCGTGTGTAATAAATATATGATAGCCCCCGATCATGAACTCTTCCTCTCCCGGAAGATCGGAAAAAAAGTCATTATTTCCACGCACCATATGTACCGGGCAGTCCGCAACTGCCGGAATATAATCCTCATCGCCTTCTACGTCGCCGAGATGTATCAACATATCCAACGGCTGTTCTTTTTCTATCACACGGTCAAAATTTCTGTGTGCCCCATGCGTATCACTTATGATCAGTATCTTCATATTCTCTTATCCCAACTATTCTTCTGTCTGCTTCTTTTGTCTGTTTCTTTTGAATTCTATCTCTGTTCCAGGATTTTACGGATTTTCTTCAATCCTTCCCCTCTGTGGCTCAGTTCGTTCTTCTTTTCCGGCGAAAGTTCCGCACTGGTACATCCGTATTCCGGAAGAAAGAAGATTGGATCATAGCCGAATCCATTCTCTCCAGCGATCTTATGTCCAATGATTCCTTCCATCGTTCCTCTGACTACTTCACAGGAACCATCCGGCATAGCTGCTGCGATCGCACAGACGAATCTCGCTGTACGCTTTTCATCCGGCACACCGTCCAGGCGGTCCAGAAGAGCCTGATTCTTAATATCATACGAAGTATCTTCTCCCATATATCTCGCAGAATAGATTCCCGGTTCTTTATTCAGATAATCAATCTCCAGGCCGGAATCATCTGCCAGAACGACTGCATGTGCATACTCCGGCATCTCATGTGCGATCTTTGCAATCTCTGTTGCTTTGATCATCGCATTTTCTTCAATGATCATTCCATCCTTCTATCACTATCTGCCTTGATTTCCTGCTTCTTTCTGATAAGATACAACTCCC
>ENA-OQCX01001254-OQCX01001254.1-human-gut-metagenome-genome-assembly--contig:-NODE-1254-length-12070-cov-2.464540_pt1 | contig 12070 bp, 16 predicted proteins | sample MGYA00242762_ERZ504587 | MGnify/ENA primary metagenome ERZ504587 (study PRJEB26092, sample SAMD00036337) | human gut metagenome | host: Homo sapiens | study: EMG produced TPA metagenomics assembly of...
ATGAAGAAGAAAGAGCTCGTCAAAGCACTATTGGACTTCTTCCACGTAAAACAAGACGAAGTACTGTCCCTGAAATACATTTTCGAACAACTGCATCTCACTACACACCCGCTGAAAATGCTGTGTATGGATATACTGTCTGAACTGTCGGATGACGATTACATCACCGAAGTGGACAAGCATAAATACAAACTGAACAATCATGGTGTGGAGATGACCGGCACTTTCCAACGCAAGAGCAACGGAAAGAACTCATTCATACCCGAAGCGGCGGCGACCCCATCTTCATTGCCGAACGGAACTCGGCACACGCCATGGCGGGCGATAAAGTGCGTATCGCCTTTTATGCCAAACGCCGCGGACGCGAAGCCGAAGGCGAAGTCATCGAGATACTGGAACGCGCCAACGATACCTTCGTAGGAACATTGGAAGTTGCCAAATCATATGCTTTCCTTGTTACGGAAAACCGCACGCTGGCCAATGATATCTTTATCCCCAAAGAGAAACTGAAAGGTGGAAAGACAGGCGACAAGGCCATCGTCAAAGTGGTGGAATGGCCTGACAAGGCAAAGAATCCTATCGGTCAGGTTATCGACATTCTGGGGAAAGCCGGAGATAACACCACCGAGATGCACGCCATCCTGGCGAATTCGGATTGCCGTATGTTTACCCCGCATCCGTGGAAAAAGCCGCAGACAGGATACCTGCCGAAATTCCCGCAGAAGAATATACCAAACGTGAGGATTTCCGCAATGTAACCACCTTTACCATAGACCCCAAAGACGCTAAGGACTTTGACGATGCCTTGTCCATCCGCAAACTGAAGGACAATCTTTGGGAAGTGGGTGTACACATTGCCGACGTGACGCACTACGTAACGGAAGGCAGCATCATCGACAAAGAAGCCGAGAAACGCGCCACATCCGTTTACCTCGTAGACCGCACCATCCGATGCTGCCCGAACGGTTGTGTAACTTCATCTGTTCCCTGCGCCCCGATGAAGAGAAACTGGCCTACTCTGCCATCTTCGAGATGACGGACAAGGGAGAAGTGAAGAACTCGCGCATTGTGCATACGGTTATCAAGTCCGACCGCCGCTTCACCTACGAAGAGGCGCAGCAGATTATCGAAACCAAAGAGGGAGACTTTAAGGAAGAAATCCTCAAGCTGGACTCGCTTGCCAAGATATTGCGTGAAAAACGGTTTACCGCCGGCGCCATCAACTTCGACCGCTATGAGGTGAAATTTGAGATTGACGAGCAGGGCAAGCCTGTCAGCGTATATTTCAAGGAATCCAAAGACGCCAACAAACTGGTAGAAGAGTTCATGCTACTCGCCAACCGCACTGTAGCGGAAAAAATAGGACGTGTACCCAAAAGCAAAAAGCCGAAAGTATTCCCCTATCGTATTCACGACCTTCCGGACCCGGAAAAACTGGATAATCTGGCACAGTTCATTGCCCGCTTCGGCTACAAACTGCGCACCGGCGGAACCAAAACGGATGTATCCAAATCCATCAACCATCTGCTGGATGATATTCAGGGAAAGAAAGAGGAGAACCTTATTGAAACCGTATCCATCCGTGCCATGCAGAAAGCACGCTATTCCGTGCACAACATCGGTCACTACGGATTGGCATTCGATTATTACACCCATTTCACTTCTCCCATCCGACGCTATCCGGACATGCTGGTGCACCGGTTGCTGACCAAATACCTGGATTTAGGCGGACGAAGCGTTTCCGAACAGAAATACGAAGCCCTCTGCGAGCATTCCAGCAGCATGGAACAGATAGCTGCCAATGCGGAACGCGCCTCTATCAAGTACAAACAGGTGGAATACATGACGGAACGCCTGGGACAGACTTACGACGGCGTTATTTCCGGTGTTACCGAATGGGGACTGTACGTTGAGCTGAACGAGAATAAATGTGAAGGAATGATACCTATCCGCGACCTCGATGATGATACTACGAATTCGACGAAAAGAATTATGCCTGCGCGGACGACGGAAGAAACGCACATACAGCCTCGGCGACGCTATCACCATCAAGGTGGCACGCGCCAACCTGGAGAAAAAGCAGTTGGACTTTGCACTGGTTGAATAGGCGGAATTATCATTGTCAGTTACAAAAGCTTACCTACACATACATGAAGACAATTACTATTACAGACCGCTCGCAAATAGAAGATATCATCCGTAAATGCCTTATTGTACGGTCGGGATTATCGACGGAGAGGGTAATCCGTATGTAATACCTATGAACTTTGCCTGGGAAAATGATACTATTTATCTGCATTCGGGCCCCGAAGGAAGTAAAGTAGAAATGGTGGCACGGCATCCGCAGGTCTGCATCACCTTCTGTGAAGGGCACGAACTGGTGTATATGCATAAACAGATAGCTTGCAGTTACAGCATGAAATCCCGCAGCGTTATCTGTAAAGGCAAAGTGCGTTTCATAGAAGATATGGATGAAAAGCGACGGATACTCGACCTGCTTATGAAGCAATATACGGACAATGCATGTAGCTACGCCGAACCGGCTGTACGCAATGTGAAAATATGGGAAGTGAAAGTAGATGAAATAAGCTGCAAATCGTTCGGGCTGAGGCCGAGTGAATTGAAATAATCTCTACAAAAAACTTTGCCCGAAGTTTGATTGCCACTAACCTGCATATTCAAGGTATCCCAGTCCTATACTCAAAGTACTTCAGTCACATAGGTAGTCTCTGTATAGGACTGAGCACATAACTCATCATAAGGGATATTCCTCAAAGGCATACAACAGCGTCGACAAATAGCGTTCTCCCGTATCAGGAGCAACACTACTATGTTTTTACCCTCATTCTCCGGCAACTGCGCCAACTGGGTTGCAGCACTGACAGCCGCTCCCGAAGAAATCCCCACCAACAGGCCTTCGTATTTCGCCAGTTCCCGCCCGGTACGGATAGCATCATCATTGGACACCTGCAAAATTCCGTCTACCACGGCACTATTATAGTTTTTCGGAACAAAACCTGCACCGATACCCTGAATCTTATGCGGGCCCGGTTTTCCGCCTGACAATACCGGAGAATCTTCCGGTTCTACGGCTACCACTTGTATCCGGGAGTTATGTTTCTTCAAAGCCGCACCCACGCCGCTCACCGTTCCGCCGGTCCCCACACCGGCCACGAATATATCGACCTTCCCGTCCGTATCCTGCCAGATTTCCTGTCCGGTAGTGCGCTCATGAACGGCAGGGTTAGCCCGATTATTAAACTGCTGCAGAATCAGTGAACTGGGAGTGCTTGCCTGCAACTCTTCGGCACGGGCTATAGCACCTTTCATACCGTCTGCACCGGGCGTCAAAACAAGTTCCGCACCAAGGGCTTTCAGCAGATTGCGACGTTCCGTACTCATGGTATCCGGCATAGTCAAAATCAATTTATAGCCTTTGGAAGCTGCCACAAAGGCAAGCCCTACCCCGGTATTCCCACTGGTCGGCTCAATAACCGTTGCACCGGGCTTCAACAGTCCTTTCGTTTCCGCATCTTCTATCATAGCCAGCGCAACACGGTCCTTTACGCTGCCCGCAGGATTAAAGTATTCCAGTTTGACGATGACACGAGCTTTCAAGTTCTTGTTTTTACCATAATTGTTCAACTCCAACAAAGGAGTATTGCCAACTAAATCAGTCAGACGTTGTGCTATTTTTTTCATATCTTACAGTGAATTATCAATAAGATAAAAGTACGGCGGAGTCCGTTCATTCAAAATACCATAAATGTGGTAAATCCATACTATAAATGAGGGATATGTAGGAAAATTGGTGAGTATTTTATACCTTTGTAGCCACTTTATTAATAAAGGATATCATAATGAGTCCACTTAATTTTACTCACATCCTGACACAGGCAGTCGATGAGCTATCGGAAAGCGAATCCTACAAAGGACTGTTTCACCAGCACACGGACGGCAATCCATTGCCTTCAGCTAAGGCATTGTGCGATATTATCGAACTTGCACGTGCCATTATCTTCCCCGGATATTTTGGAAATTCAACGGTCAACAGCCGTACGGTAACTTACCATATCGGAGTCAATGTAGAAAGACTGTTCGACCTGCTGACCGAGCAAATATTGGCAGGACTCTGTTTCGGCAGTGATGACGAATGCAGTTGCTGTACCGAACTTCAACGTGAGGAGGCCGCATCAATTGCCGCCCGGTTCATCAGCCATTTACCTGAACTGCGTCGCATACTGGCTACGGATGTTGAAGCCGCTTACAACGGCGACCCTGCCGCACATTCGTTTGGCGAGGTTATCAGTTGCTATCCGGCCATACGCGCTATCAGCAATTACCGCATAGCACACGAACTGTTGGTACTCGGCGTGCCTCTCATTCCGCGTATCATCACCGAAATGGCCCATAGCGAAACCGGTATCGATATTCATCCGGGAGCTGCCATAGGCGGTTATTTCACGATAGACCACGGTACAGGTGTGGTAATCGGCGAGACTTGTATCATCGGCAAGAACGTAAAACTATACCAGGGTGTAACCCTCGGAGCCAAAAGTTTCCCGCTGGACCAGGACGGTAAACCCATCAAAGGCATACCCCGCCATCCCATACTGGAAGACAATGTCATTGTTTATTCCAATGCCACCATATTAGGGCGTATCACCATCGGAAAAGACGCTACCGTAGGCGGCAACATCTGGGTAACGGAAGATGTGCCGCAGGCGCAAGAATAGTACAAACCAAAGCAAAAAAGTAAGAGATTTTATGATTTCAGAATTATAATCCATACCATATGCGTAATAGTAAAAATGAAATCATACCGGAATAAATCATAAATTATAAATCATAAATAAGTAGATGAGCGAACAATCATTCGAAATGATTGCCAAAACTTTCCAGGGACTGGAAGAAACATTGGCACAGGAACTGACCTCTTTGGGTGCAGACGAGATACAGATAGGACGTCGTATGGTATCATTCCGCGGCGACAAGGAGATGATGTACAAGGCGAATTTCTGCCTGCGGACCGCTATCCGCATCCTGAAACCTATCAAACAGTTTGTAGCGAAAAATGCCGATGAGGTGTATGAACAGATCAAGGCAATCCACTGGGAAGATTATCTGGATATAGATAAAACTTTCGCCGTAGACGCAGTTGTGTTCAGCGAGGAATTCCGCCATTCCAAATTTGTTTCCTACAAAGTGAAGGATGCCATTGTGGACTATTTCCGGGATGCATACGACAAACGCCCGTCTGTACGTATCAGCAAGCCGGATGTATTATTGAACATTCACATTGCAGAAACCAAATGCACTCTTTCTCTCGATTCATCCGGCGAGTCTCTGCACCGCCGCGGTTATCGTCAGGAAGCCGTGGAAGCTCCTCTGAATGAGGTTTTGGCAGCCGGCATGATATTAATGAGCGGTTGGCACGGAGAATGTGACCTGATAGACCCGATGTGCGGCTCGGGAACAATCCCCATCGAAGCTGCTTGATAGCCAGGAATATCGCACCGGGCGTATTCCGTAAGGAGTTTGCTTTTGAAAAGTGGATTGATTTCGACCAGGAGCTGTTTGATAAGATTTATAACGATGACAGCCAGGAACGTGAATTCGCTCATAAGATATACGGGTACGACAACAACCCGAAAGCCAACGAAATTGCAACCCATAACATCAAGGCAGCAGGCGTATCCAAAGACGTAACGCTGAAGTTGCAACCTTTCCAGCAGTTTGAGCAACCTAAGGAAAAGGCTGTTATCATTACCAACCCGCCTTATGGAGAGCGTATATCTACCAACGACCTGCTGGGCTTATACTCCATGATTGGCGAACGGCTGAAACACGCGTTTACAGGCAACACCGCGTGGATACTTTCTTATCGTGAAGAATGCTTCGATCAAATCGGATTGAAACCTACTGCCAAGATACCTCTGTTCAACGGCGCTCTGGAATGTGAGTTCCGTAAATACGAAATCTTCGACGGAAAATACAAAGAATTCAAAAAGCAGGAAAGCGAAGAGGGTAATAAAGAGTACAGACCTTACGCTGCAAGAGAAAAAAGAGAATTCAAGACCGGAGAAAGAAGAGAGTTTAAATCCGGAGAGAAAAGGGAATTCAAGCCGAGAGAGAGAAGAGAATTCAAATCGGATGATAAACGGGAGTTCAAGCCTCGTGAATACAGAAAACCGGCAGACGGAGAATGGAAACCGAAGCGAGAATTTGACAGAGAGCGAGAATTTAATAAAGAACGTAAACCGGGAGAGTTTCGGAAACGGAACAACGAACGGAATAACGACTGAAACCGTTAAAATTAAAAGCTATGAACATAAAGAGAATCGGTAAGGCAATCATGGTATTGTTACTGGCAACACCCGCTTTATCTTCAATGGAGCTTATGGCACAAAACTTGAAAATGCCCACTCTGGAAGACCTTCTTCCCGGTGGCGCAACCTATCGTATCGCTGAGAACCTGCCGGGTTTGCAGTGGTGGGGTGACGTATGTATAAAACCCGGCATCGACTCTTTGTTTGCCGTCAATCCCAAAAACGGGAAGGAGACATTGCTCACAACCCGGGAAAAGGTAAATAAAGTACTCAACTCACTGATAACTCCTACGGAAACAACCGCAACACCCGGCCATAAGGGAAATAAAGTACAGCATTTCTACAATACCGAGTTTCCATGGCCGGACAAACCGTATATGCTTATCAAATTGCCTGCGAGATACATCGTTTATGATTTCGAGAAAGATGAATTCGTCAAAGGTCTGCCGCAGGCCGGAGAAAGAAACGGTGCAAACATTGACTATACCCCGGAAGGCGGACACATAGCCTATACCGTTAAGAATAACCTCTTCGTAGACAACAAAGCCGTAACCGAAGAACCCGAAGGAATTGTATGCGGGCAGAGCGTACACCGCAATGAATTCGGAATCGGCAAGGGCACCTTCTGGAGTCCCCAAGGAAATCTGCTGGCCTTTTACCGCATGAACGAAAGCATGGTAACTCCCTATCCGCTGGTGGATATTACTCCCAGAATAGCACTAGTGGACAAGATACGTTATCCGATGGCAGGGATGCTCAGCCATCAGGTTACCGTAGGTATCTATAATCCGGACACTCAAAAAAAACGTTTACTTGAATACCGGCGATCCTACCAACCGTTATTTCACCAATATCAGTTGGGCACCCGACGGAAAGAGTCTTTATCTCATAGAGCTGAACCGTGACCAGAATCATGCAAAACTTTGCCGATACAGCAGCGAGACCGGCGAACTGATGTCCACGCTTATCGAAGAAACGCATCCCAAATATGTGGAGCCTCAACAACCCATCCTGTTCCTGCCTTGGGATCATACTCAATTTATCTACCAGACCCAGAAAGACGGCTACAACCATCTGTATCTCTACAATACGGACGGCAAGCTTATCAAGCAACTGACAAAAGGGGAGTGGCTGGTACAGAACGTTTTAGGATTCAATGCCAGAAAGAAAGAAGTTATCATCGCTTCTACGGAAGTACCTCCTTTACAAAGCAACCTGTACAAGGTCAATGTCAATACCGGCAAACGTACTCCATTGGACAACAGCAAGGGAGTACACAACGGGATACTTTCCGCTTCGGGCAATTACATTATCGACCGGTATTCAACTCCGGATACTCCCCGCAAAATAGAGATAACCAATACCCAAAACAAGAAAAGTGTCTCTTTGCTCACTGCGAAGAATCCTTATGAAGCTTTGTCATGCCTGCCATAGAAACCGGTACAATAAAGGCTGCCGACGGCAAGACCGACTTATATTACCGCCTTGTAAAGCCTGCCGACTTCGACCCGAATAAGAAATATCCTGCAATCGTCTATGTATATGGCGGTCCTCATGCCCAGATGATTACCAATGGCTGGATGAATGACGCACGCGGCTGGGACATCTATATGGCCAATAAGGGTTATATCATGTTCACGCTCGACAACCGCGGTAGCAGTAACCGGGGGCTGGAGTTCGAAAACGTCACCTTCAGACACTTAGGTATTGAAGAGGGCAAAGACCAGGTAAAAGGAGTGGACTACCTGAAAAGCCTGCCTTACATAGACAGTAACCGCATCGGCGTTCACGGCTGGAGTTTCGGCGGACACATGACTACCGCACTCATGCTGCGCTATCCGGAGATTTTCAAAGTAGGCGTGGCCGGCGGACCGGTCATCGACTGGAAATATTATGAGATAATGTATGGCGAGCGCTATATGGACACCCCGCAGACAAACCCCGAAGGTTATGAACAGTGCGACTTGAAGAACCTCGCAGGGCAACTGAAAGGACATCTGCTCATTATCCACGATGACCACGACGACACCTGCGTGCCCCAGCATACGCTTTCTTTCATGAAGGCATGCGTGGATGCACGCACCTATCCCGATCTGTTTATCTATCCCGGACATAAACACAACGTTTTGGGACGCGACCGCGTACATCTGCACGAAAAGATAACCCTATATTTCGAGGATTATTTATAAACCGGACACATTTTCAACAGTAAACAATTAAACGTATCCATAAAATGAAAGTATTATTGCTTGGCTCAGGTGGCCGTGAACACGCTTTGGCTTGGAAAATTGCACAAAGCCCCAAAATAGAGAAACTGTATATCGCTCCCGGCAATGCGGGAACAAGTGCAGTAGGCGAAAATGTAGCCATCAAAAGCTGATCCCGGACCTTCCCAGCCGTCAGCTTTTGCCCTTGAACATAAGATTGACATGATTGTAGTGGGTCCCGAAGACCCGTTGGTACAGGGCATTTTCGACTTCTTCAAAGAAGATGCCGCTACACGGCACATTGCTGTCATCGGTCCTTCTGCAAAAGGTGCGCAATTGGAAGGCAGCAAAGAATTTGCCAAGGAATTCATGCTGCGCCATCACATCCCTACCGCCCGCTATAAAGCGTGACTGCTGCAACACTCGAAGAAGGACTTGCTTTTCTCGAAACGCTCACCGCTCCCTACGTTCTGAAAGCCGATGGCCTGTGCGCCGGTAAAGGCGTGCTGATTCTTCCGACTCTGGAAGAAGCCCGGAAAGAGCTGAAGGAGATGCTCAGCGGTATGTTCGGCGATGCCAGTGCAACAGTGGTTATCGAAGAATTCCTCAGCGGGATAGAGTGCTCGGTATTTGTCCTGAGCGATGGTGAGCACTATAAGGTGCTGCCTGTAGCCAAAGACTATAAACGTATCGGAGAAGGTGATAAGGGATTGAACACCGGCGGTATGGGTAGCGTAACACCCGTTCCGTTTGCCGATGAGGTATTTATGGAAAAGGTGCGCAAACGCATCATAGAGCCTACCATCAACGGGCTGCGCGAAGAAGGCATTCTGTACAAAGGTTTCATTTTCCTGGGACTTATCAATGTACAGAACGAGCCTATGGTTATCGAATACAATGTACGTATGGGCGACCCGGAAACCGAAAGTGTCATGTTGCGCATCAAGAGCGACATTGTAGAGCTTTTCGAAGGCGTGCACAAGGTAAACCTCGATACCAAGGCAATGGAACTCGACCCGCGCACGGCTGCCTGCGTAATGCTGGTCAGCGGCGGGTACCCCGAAACGTATCAGAAAGGCTATCCCATGAGCGGCTTTGATTTGGCAGCAACCACGGACAGCATCCTGTTCCATGCCGGTACTGCCGTAAAAGACGGGCATATCGTCACCAACGGCGGACGCGTCATAGCTGTCTGCTCCTATGGAGAGACAAAAGAAGAGGCTTTGAAAAAGAGTTATAAAGTAGCCGACATGTTAAGTTTTGAAGGCAAATACTTCCGTCGCGATATCGGATTCGACCTTTAACAGTCAATGAGAAGCCAAAGATTCCAAAATCGGGTTACGGCGGGACGATTTACGCTTCCCGCCGCCATCCTTATATCAGTAGCCTGCTGGATACTGAGCGCTATTCTGTTGCCCGATTTGGAGATACGGAAAGGCAATTACCCCCTATGGGACATATTCTATAGCTCATGTATTCCAACGTGGGGCACTCGTCTTTTCAGCTTCATCCTGTACTCCGTCATAGGATATTTTCTTATCGGGCTGAACAACGCCTTTGCCATCATCCGCATGCGGGCCTCAGTACAGACAGCCATTTATTTCCTGCTGATTTCCGTCTGCCCTACATGCACATACTGTATGCAGGAGATTTGGTTAGCGGTCACGTTTCTCTACTTTTGCTCTTGATTTTCCTGTTCAAGAGCTATCAGCAATCCAAGTCTGCAAGCTATCTGTTTCACGCGTTCGTATTTATAGGAATGGGGAGTCTGCTTTTTCCGCAACTGATATTCTTTGTTCCCGTATTTTGGATAGGCGCGTATAGTTTCCAGTCCCTGCACCCCAAGAGTTTTTTCGCTTCGCTTATCGGCTGGAGCGTACCTTATTGGTTTCTATTGGGCTATGCCTATCTATCCGGACACATGGATTTATTCTACCAGCATTCCTGGAACTGGTGAATTTCCGCTCTATCCTATTTGGTTTCCGACCTTGGGAATTGGCGACAATCGGGTATATACTCCTTTTATATATGGTCAGTTCAAGCCATTGTCTAATAGCCGGATATGAGGACAAGATACGTACGCGCAGCTATCTGCACTTCCTGATATTCCTGAACTTCTGTATTTTCGTCTATATAGGACTGCAACCCGCTCTGTATCCCCATCTGTTCTCTCTGCTGCTAATCGGCACCAGTATTCTGATAGGACACTTATTCGTACTGACCAACAGCCGGAGTTCCAACCTGTTCTTCATCATTATGCTGGTCGGATTATTTACTTTATTCGGATTCAATCTATGGACGCTTTTATAGATACACTCATACAACTCCTGATAGACTGGGGATATGCAGGGCTCTTTATCTCGGCCTTATTGGCGGGAAGCATCATTCCGTTCAGTTCCGAGCTGGTGATGCTGGCACTCGTCAAGGTAGGCTTGAACCCTGCCATCTGTGTTCTTGCCGCCACACTGGGAAACACAATGGGCGGTATGACCTGCTATTACATGGGACATCTCGGCAAGACAGACTGGATAGAAAAATATTTCAAAGTGAAGCAAGAAAAAATAGACAAAATGCAGCGTTTCCTGCAAGGTAAAGGAGCGCTCATGGCTTTCTTTGCCTTTCTGCCCTTTATAGGAGAAGCCATTGCCATAGCACTGGGATTTATGCGCAGCAACGTAATGCTGACTTCCCTTTCCATGTTTACAGGAAAACTGATACGGTACATCGTTATGTTATCGGCTCTTCAAGGCGCTTTGTCGGTGATGAGTGTTTAGCGGTTGGTAATTAATATTTAGTGATTAGCGGGTATGGAACGGATTATAGAACAGACGGAAGACGGAAGCACCACATTGTTTGTGCCGGAGTTGAATGAGCATTATCACTCGGTAAAAGGGGCGCGCACAGAATCGCAACATATTTTCATCGACATGGGACTGAAAGCCTCCGCCGCTACCTTGCCGCATATCCTTGAAATAGGCTTCGGCACGGGGTTGAACGCTCTGCTCACACTGGAAACAGCCGGACTGGAGCAAAGGCCGGTTCACTATACCGGCATCGAACTTATCCTCTGTCATGGGAAGAGGTGGATGTTTTACATTATAGCGACAATCCCCTGTTTAAGGAATTACACACGGCACCCTGGCACAAAGACGTGAACATTACACCGTACTTCACGTTACACAAGATACAAGGAGACGTAAATAAAGTGATGAGCGACAAGCAGTCAGCGATGAGTGACAGATTACCTGTTCATCACTCATCGCTAACCACTAATCACTACTTCGACCTTGTCTATTTCGATGCCTTTGCTCCCGAAAAACAGCCGGAAATGTGGAGCGAAGAGCTTTTCCGGCACATATATGCCGCCATGAACAACAACGGCATACTGACCACATATTGTGCAAAAGGCGTTATCCGCAGGCTTTTGCAAGCCATCGGATTTAGGGTAGAGCGTCTTCCCGGTCCGCCGGGTGGCAAACGCGAAATACTGCGGGCATCCAAAACAAAGGAATGAGCCATACACAAAAAACAAAC
>ENA-OQCX01001255-OQCX01001255.1-human-gut-metagenome-genome-assembly--contig:-NODE-1255-length-12064-cov-2.741560_pt1 | contig 12064 bp, 18 predicted proteins | sample MGYA00242762_ERZ504587 | MGnify/ENA primary metagenome ERZ504587 (study PRJEB26092, sample SAMD00036337) | human gut metagenome | host: Homo sapiens | study: EMG produced TPA metagenomics assembly of...
GGAGCTTGAGCTCCAGCCCGTTCCAGAGCCGCAGCTCCCGGGCCCGCTCCTGCACCAGATGATACCGCTGATTCTGGTCCGCAGGCAGGCCCCGGAAGGTAAACCAGAAGGTCAGCCGGGAAAAGAGCTTTTCCTCGGTGTCGGCCTTGTCCAGCCACCGCAGGAAATCGTTCTCGTCCGCCGGGCTGAACTGCTTTGCCTCCCGCCAGTTCCCCACTGCTTCCTTCATTTCGTTCATGGAAACACCTCTTTCTTTTGCATTACACAGCGTTGTTTTGTTGTCCAAAGTGTAACACCTTTTGGTTGTGTCGTCAACGAGTATGTTCCGGCGATCGCGCGAAAAATGCGAAAAAAGAGGGAGAAAATTTGCCTTTTTCCTTCCTGCATGATAAAATAGAAGCAGAAAGGGGCTGTGCCGATGCTGCTGCAATATTTCGTTACAGAAAACAAGACCGGAGCCTGCATCCCGGTGGAGATCACGCCTGCCACACAGTCAGACCTTCTGGTGACAAAAAACGGCTGGCAGTCCGATTGGACCAGTGACTTTATCCGTGACTCCCAACTGGAAAAACGGGTCGCCAAAGCGGCAAGCGGTGAGATCATTGCGCTGGGGGCTTACCGGGAGGATCAAAACGGCATTTCTATTTTTATCGTGAACATGGAAGCTCACCCGCAGAGCAACCCGACGCTGACAGATCAGCGTAAATATACCGGTATCGGTCGTATGATGATCGCCTATGGCATCCAGCTATCCATTGACAGCGGCCACGGCGGTGTCGTGACCTTTGCCGCTAAGACAGATGAACTGTACGAACACTATATTCAGGATTTCCATGCTGTGCCGATCTTCCAGCCGCTGCCAGGCGGCCCCAAGCTCTTGATGCTGGCTGATGAAGGCGCGCAGGAGATCTTCAGCACCTATTTATCCTGAGAACAGGAGGGGTTATTATGGCAAATCACGAAATCGAACTGCAGGTCGCACCCATGTCGGATGAAACGATGGATTATCTTGATACCCTGTTTTCCGTCTGCAAGCGTTTCAACACCGATTATTATCATGCAACACAAAAAGAGCGTGATTTTATTGATGCTGTTGCCAGCCATGAGTACCAGCTGAAAAAGGCTCGCGAAAAGGGCCAGCAGCGTGCAAGCGTTCCGCCCTTCCTCGGCATCGTGCGAAGCGAGCGGAGCGATCACATGCCCGCCTGATGATTTGAAAACCTCTGCAAAGAGTTTCCACCGATGCAGAGGTTTTTTCATGCCCGCTTCTGAAAGTCCCCCTTATCGTACCCCGCATCTGGTATACTCCTCTTGTCGAACAAAACAGGAGCGGCCCGGAGGCGGGCTGCAGGAACAGGAGGGAACACCATGAGTGAGTACGAGATCCGATCTGTAGGCGGCCATGTGGAGGTTTATACCCGGGGCGGGGTGTTCCTCTTCTCGGCGGACACGGTGCGGGAGGCCATGGAGGAGCTGGATGAGGCCGCATGACATATTCCCGGCAGTTCCCGGAAGCATGTCAGGAGCGCGCGGGGAAAGTTCAAATGTAAAATACCTGTAAAATATAAGAAAAGAACCGTTGACAAAAGGACAAAACGGCGCGGAAATGCAGTAAAAATGCAAAAAACATGTAAAATAACGCTTGTTGTCCGGGGGAGTTCAATGCTATAATAAAAAGGACGGCGTTCAGGCAGGAAGCCCCGGGCGGCCGTCCTTGGTTTGTTTTAAGAGCAAAAGGAAGTTTTTAGGAGTATCGAGATGGATATCACACACATCACCTCATTGTTGGGCGGTATTGCGCTGTTCCTCTATGGTATGTCGATCATGGGTGCCGGCCTGGAAAAGCTGGCGGGCGGCAAGATGCAGGGCGTGCTGCAGAAGCTGACCTCCTCCACCATCAAGGGTGTCATTTTCGGCACCCTCATCACCGGCGTGATCCAGTCCTCCGCAGGCACAGTCGTCATCTGTGTCGGCCTTGTCAACTCTGGCATTATGACCCTGACGCAGTCGGTGGGTGTCATCATGGGTGCAAACATTGGTACCACGGTCACCGGTCAGCTCATCCGCATGGCGGATATCTCGGGTGACAGCCTTCTGCTGACCTCATCCAGCCCAAGACGTTTGCGCCGGTGGTGGCATTTGTCGGCTGCATTTTTTATGTGTTCCTGCGCAACGCCAAAAAGAAGAACATCGGCCAGATCATGCTGGGCTTCGGCATCCTGTTCACGGGCATGAGCCTGATGGACACCGGCGTGTCCCCCCTGCGGGAGAGCGCAGCCTTTCAGGAGCTGTTCGTCACCATGACCAACCCCATGCTGGGCGTGCTGGTGGGCATGGTCGTTACCGTCATCATCCAGTCCTCCTCGGCCTCGGTGGGTATCCTGCAGGCTTTGTCCAGCACCGGCCTTGTCACCTTTGGCAGCGCCATCCCCATCATTCTGGGTGCCCACATCGGCACCGCCTTTACCCCGCTGCTGACCATCGGCGGCTCCTCCAAGGACGGCAAGCGCGCCGCCCTGATCCACCTGTATTTCAACATCATCGGCAGCTTTGTGCTGCTGGCTGCCATTTACGCCGTGCGGTACACCATCGGCATCCCGGTGTGGGGCGATGTGATGAACAAGAGCACCATTGCAAACATCCACACCCTTTCCAGTGTGGCGGCCATGCTGCTGTTCCTGCCCTTCAGCAGTGTGCTCTCCAAGCTGGCCATGCTCACCGTGCCCAACAGCGCCGAGGAAGCGCAGGAGATGAGTATGCCCGTGCTGGATGAGCGTCTGTTCAAGAGCCCGGCCGTGGCCCTGCAGCAGGCCAAGAGCGCCGTGGTCAAGATGTCCCGCCGTGCCGCCCGCAACGTCAGCCTCTCCACTCCCCTGCTGCTCAAGATGGATGAGGACGTGGTGAGCGCCATCAATGTGCGGGAGAACCTCATCGACCGGATGGAGGTGGAGATCTCCAACTACCTCATCAAGATGACTGACCAGGAGCTGGGCGACGATGAGAGCCACGCCGTGACCGAGCTGCTGAACTTTGTCACCGAGTTCGAGCGCATCGGCGACTACGCCGTGAACATTCAGGAAAAGGCTGTGGAGCTCTACGAGAAAGAGGCCTCCTTCAGCGACATTGCCAAGAACGAGCTGCAGCTGCTGGATTCCGCGCTGGAGCAGATCCTGACCCGCACCAACGATGCCTTTGAGAACGATGACATCGCGCTGGCCCGTCAGGTGGAGCCGCTGGAAGAGGTCATCGACATTCTGGTGGAGAAGCTCCGCGACGGCCACATCAAGCGCCTGAAGGATGGCATCTGCTCCATTGATACCGGCGTGGTGTTCCTGGATGTGCTGAACAACGTGGAGCGCATCTCCGACCACTGCTCCAACGTGGCGGCCCGTCTGGTGGGCACCAGCGAGGGCGACGACTACGATTCCCACACCCTCAAGAGCCTGATGCACCACAACCCCAGCAAGGAATACTCCCTCATGTACGAGGAGTGCTGCAAGGAGTACCTGACCCCGCTGGCCGCTATGGAAAAGGAAGCGTAAGGCTGAACCACACAACTCAAAAATCCCCTGCCAATGATCCGGCAGGGGATTTTTGTTGCACTTGATGAACGATTCGGAGCCTGAGCCTGCCTGCCTCCAAAAGTCAAGGGGTCAGAAGAAGCTCACCTGGCTGCTCTCGGGCAGGTCTGCCAGCACACCGGCGGTGCGCAGGCTTTCCAGCACGGCACTGGTCACACCGGTGGCCTGCTGGAGTTCCTCCACGGAGATATACTCCTGCCCGTCGATGGTGGCCCGCTCCAGCGAGGCGGCGGCAGTGCCGCCCACGCCCTTCAGGGCACAGAAGGGCAGGCGCACCTTGCCATCCTCCACGATATACTTGTTGCCGCGGCTCTTGCCCAGCTCGATGGGCAGGAACGCATACCCGCGGGACAGCATCTCGTTGACCAGCTGCAGGCTGACCAGCACGTCCTCGTCCTTGGCGTTCTTCTCCTCTTTCAGGCGGCGCTTCACCGCCTCCATGTGGGCGCGGGCCACAGCCGCACCGCCCACAGCGGCCTCATAGTCGATATCATCGCCGCGCACGGTGAAATAAACGGCATAGAACTCCGCCGGGCGGTAGAGCTTGAACCACATCAGCCGGATAGCGCTCATCAGGTAGGCCACAGCGTGGGCCTTGGGGAACATATACTTGATCTTGCGGCAGGACTCGATGTACCAGTCCGGCACCTCGTGCTCCCGCATGGCTTCTTCCCAGCCGGGCTTGAAGCCGCCCTTGGCCACCTTGCCCTTACGGACAGCTCCATGATATCAAAGGCCATCTTTGGCTCCAGCCCCTTGCGCAGCAGGTAGAGCATGATGCTGTCACGGCAGCCGATGACCTCCGCGATGGTGCAGGTGCCGCTGCGGATCAGCTCGTCGGCGTTGCCGGTCCAGACATCGGTGCCGTGGGACAGGCCCGAGATCTGGATCAGCTCTGAGAAGTTCCGGGGCCGGGCCTCCACCAGCATTCCGCGCACGAAGTTGGTGCCCATTTCCGGGATGCCGAAGGTGCCGGTCTGGCTGTCGATCTGCTCCGGGGTCACGCCCAGCTCCTCCGGCTGGTGAGCAGGCTGTACACCCGGGGGTCGTTCATGGGGATGCTGTCCACGGGGATGCCGGTGTACTCCTCAAAATACTTGTAGAAGGTGGGCATATCGTGGCCCAGCTCATCCAGCTTGAGCAGGGTGTCGTGGAGGTACTTGAACTCGAAATGCGTTGTGAGCAGGCCGCCCGCCACATCATCCGCCGGGTGCTGGATGGGGCAGAAATCGTAGATCTCGTAGGTGTCGGGCACAACCACCATGCCGCCGGGGTGCTGGCCGGTGGTGCGCTTGACACCGGTGCAGCCCAGGGTCAGGCGGTTCTCCTCGGCGTGGTTGACGGTCTGGCCGCGGGCCTCCAGATACTTTTTGACGTAGCCGTAGGCGGTCTTGTCCTGAATGCCGGACACTGTGCCCGCCTTGAACACATTGGCCTTGCCGAACAGCTCCTCGGTATAGCGGTGGACGTTGGACTGATACTCGCCCGAGAAGTTCAGGTCGATATCAGGTTCCTTGTCGCCGTAGAAGCCCAGAAAGGTCTCAAAGGGGATGTCGTGGCCGTCCACCAGCATCCGGGTGCCGCAGTGGGGGCAGTCCTTATCGGGCAGGTCAAAGCCGTCGTCCACGCTGCCGTCGGTGATGAACTCACTGTACTTGCACTTGGGGCAGCGGTAGTGGGGCGGCAGGCTGTTGACCTCCGAAATGCCGGAGAAGTGGGCCACGGCGGAGGAGCCGACTGAGCCACGGCTGCCCACCTGATAGCCGCCCGCGTGGAGTAGGCCACCAGCTTGACGGCAATGACGTACAGAACAGCGTAGCCGTGGCCGCAGATGGAGTCCAGTTCCTTTTTCAGGCGGTCCTCCACGATCTTGGGCAGGGGGTCGCCGTAATCCCGCCTGGCGTGTTCCCAGGTGGCATCGCGCAGCTGCTGCTCCGCGCCCTCGATGCTGGGTGGGTAGGTGCCGCGCGGGATGGCCCGCACGTTGTTGTCGATGGTGGCCGCGATCTTGCGGGGGTTGGTCACCACGATCTCGTAGGCCTTTTCCTTGGGCAGGTAGCTGAACTGCTTCAGCATATCCTCCGTGGTGCGGTAGAACAGCGGGGGCTGGGTGTCTGCATCCTTGAAGCCGTTGCCCGCCTGCAGCACCGTGCGGTAGATGGCATCCTCCGGCTCGGTAAAGTGCACGTCGCCGGTGGCGATGACCGGCTTGTGCAGGTCCTCGCCCAGCCGGATGATGGTGCGGTTGAAGTCCTTGATGACCTCCTCGCTCTCCACCTTGCCGTCCCGCACCATATACTCGTTGTTGCCCAGGGGCTGGATCTCCAGCACGTCGTAGTAGGAGGCGATCTTCTTCAGTTCCTCGTAGGAGCGCCCCTCCACAACGGCACGGTAAAGCTCGCCCGCCTCACAGGCGCTGGTCAGGATCAGGCCGTCGCGGTACTTGTTCAGCAGGCTGCGGGGCACACGGGGCTTCTTGAAGAAGTAGTTGACGTGGGCCTCGCTCACGATCTTGTACAGGTTCTTCAGGCCCATCTGGTTCTTGACCAGAATGATGAGGTGGAAGTACTTCTTTTTCAGCACCTCCCGGTTGCCGCCCAGACCGGTGTTGATGCCCTCCACGGTGGTGACCTCTTTCTCGGCAAGGTCACTGAGCATGACGCAGAAGATGCGGCCCAGCGCGGCGGAGTCCTCGCAGGCGCGGTGGGCCTCGTAGCTGGGCAGCTCCAGATGCTTGTTGATGGTCCCCTGCTTGTAGTTGTGCAGGCCCGGATACATGGCCTGTGCCATGGTCAGGGTGTCGATATAGGTCGGCTCAAAGGAAATGCCGCTGCGCTTGGCGGCGGCTTTCAGGAAGCGGATATCGAACGCATGGGCATTGTGGGCCACCAGGATGCGGCCATCCGCGAACCGGAGAAAGGCTTCCAGCGCTTCCTTCTCCCCGGGGGCATCGGCCACCATCTCGTTGGTGATGCCGGTCAGCTCGGTGATCTTGGGGGTGATGGGCTTGCCCGGCTTAACAAAGGTGTCGAACTCCTCCACCACTTCCCCGTTCCGCACGATCACCGCGCCGATCTCGGTCAGGTACTCCACGCCGGGGTCCAGGCCGGTGGTCTCGGTGTCGAACACGCAGAACTCGCCGTCCAGCGGCTGGTCCTTCACGCCGTAGACGCAGGGCACCATATCATCCACAAAGTAGGCCTCGCAGCCGTAGATCAGCTTGAACTCCGGGTCGCTCTTGTGGATCTCGTCGGTGGCCAGCATGGCCTCCGGGTAGCCCTGACAGACACCGTGGTCGGTGATGGCAATGGCAGGGTGGCCCATCCGGTGGGCCAGCTTGACGATGCCGCCCGGGTCGCAGAAGGCATCCATGCTGGACAGCTTGGTATGCAGGTGAAGCTCCACCCGCTTTTCCGGGGCGTTGTCCTCCCGCTTTTTCCGCTCCACGAACAGGACATCGTAGGGGTAAACGATGTAGTCATGCTCGTACTTGTCGTAGGTGCAGTCGCCGCGCACCAGCAGGGTGGTGCCCTTGGCGATGTTCTCCCACTTGGAGCAGTCCTCCCCTTCCTGCGCGCGGATCTTCAGGTTGATGGAGCCAGTGTAATCGGTGATGGACACCGTGTAGATCTTGCGGTAGTTGCCCTTGACCTCGGTAAAGAACACGTCGCCCCAGATCACGCACTTGCCGCCCTCGCCGCCCAGATCCTTGAGGGGGGTGAGGTTCTTTGGGGTGAACATCTTGCCGTGGAAAATGGTCACGGGCTTGTCGGTCAGCTCAAGGCCCTCCACCTTGATGGAGGGGGCGGTGTTCTTTTTCTCGAACTTGACCACCGGCGGGGCGATCTTGCGCTCCAGCTTTTCCTCCATCTGACGCTGTTCGGCCTCGCCCACCGCGCTTGTCAGGGTAACTTTGGGCCTGACACCGGTGTGGGCGGCAACGCGGTCCGCCAGCAGGCGCTCAAACTCCATCTCCTGCAGAAACTTGGTGCCGTGGCAGACCCCCACCGTGATGTTCTGGCCGGTGATGGTGATCCGGCACCGGTCCAGGAAGCCGTTGATGGGGATGCGTCCCGCTTCATCTCCTCCATCAGCTCCCGCAGCGGCTTCGTCCAGCGCGGCATAGCCGAAGAGGTTGTCGATCTTCAGTTCAAAGCCTCATAGTCCGGCTGCAGGGAGGCCAGCAGCCGGGCGCACAGCCCCTTGTCCAGCGGGGCGGCACTGCGCAGGGTAAAAACGACCTGCCGCTCCTGCCGCAGCATCCGGCATGCTCCACGATCACGCGCCCGAAGCTGGCCGCGAAATCCGGGTCCGCCATGAACTGCGGCCATAGCTGAGATACAAGTGGTGTCACGATGGGTTACTCCTTTACAAATCTTCCGTCCTAAAGACGTGATAGCCTCATAATGATAGCTTGCGTCGATGCCCTTCATATAGACCAGCCGGTCTGTGATCCGGTCTGTGAGGGCTGCACGGAGCAGGGCTTTGATCTCCACATCCTTGACGGGACTGCGCTCCATGGCAAGCAGGTAATCCGACTTGTCCACACGGCTCCAGTCGATGACCTGATGCAGCTCCTTTTTCAGGATGCAGTCCAGCCAGATGCGGGTGCTGCGGCCATTGCCTTCCGGAAGGGGTGGGCAACGTTCATCTCCACATACTTCTCGATGATCTCATCAAAGGTGGACTGGGGCATCCGGTCGATGCTTTCCAGAGCCGCAGCCAGATACATGACCGGTGCGAACCGGAAATTGCCCTTGGCAATGTTCACGGTGCGCATCTGCCCGGCAAAGGGTAGATTTCGCCGAACAGATAGCCGTGGATCTTTTGCAGGCCCGCAAATGTCCCCACCGGGAAGGCATCCAGCAGGCCGGTGTCGTAAAGTTCCAGCGCTTTGGTCTTGCTGATCTTTTCCTCAGCCCGGGCCAGCGCGGCCTCGTCGGTCAAACCAAGTTTGTTTTCTAAGGGCATTGTGTTCTCCCTGCTTAACCCCCCAGTCGCCTGTGGCGACAGCCCCCGCTAGTAGGGGGGCCCTTGGCATGGCGGAAAACTCCATCTCTTTGCCAAGGCCTCCCCTACTAGGGGAGGTGGCATCCCGCAGGGATGACGGTGGGGTTTATTTCCTCTTAAATCTTATAGATCTCCTCCATGAACTGGTCGAGGATATTATCCCCGGTCAGCTTCTTGATGGGCTGGCCGTGGATGAAGAGAACCGCCTCGCCCTTGCCGCCTGCAATGCCGATATCGGCTTCGCGGGCCTCGCCGGGGCCGTTGACCACGCAGCCCATCACGGCCACCTTGATGGATTTCTTATAGCCCTGCAGGCGCTTTTCCACCTCGTTGGCGATCTCGGTGCAGGGGTACTGGGTGCGGCCGCAGGTGGGGCAGGTGATGACCTCGGGGCCGGCCACGGGGAAGCCCACGGCACGCAGGATGTTGTAGCCTGCTTCCACTTCCTTCTCGGGCTCGGCGGCCAGCGAGACGCGGATGGTATCGCCGATGCCTCCAGCAGCATCCCGCCAATGCCCATGCCGCTCTTGAGCAGACCCATCTGGTAAGTACCGGCCTCGGTCACGCCCACATGCAGGGGGTAATCGGTCACGGCGCTCAGCTGGCGGTAGGCCTCCATCATGCGGGGCACGTTGGAGTTCTTGATGGAGATGACGATGTTGTTGAAATCGAACTTCTCCAGCAGGCGGACATGGTACAGGGCGCTTTCCACCATGCCTCGGGCACGGGCGCGCCGTACTTTGCCAGGATGTGCTTTTCCAGCTGCCGCCGTTCACACCGATGCGGATGGGGATGTTCTTCTGCTGGCAGGCCTGCACCACGGCCTTGACCCGGTCGTCGTCGCCGATGTTGCCGGGGTTGATGCGGATCTTGTCCACACCAACGTCGGCGCAGGCCAGCGCGGCCTTGTAGTCAAAGTGGATATCCGCCACGATGGGGATGTTCACCGCGTTCTTCACGGCCTCGATGCACTTGGCATCCGCCGCGCTGGGGCAGGTCACACGCAGGATCTGGCAGCCCGCCGCCTCACAGCGCTTTGCCTGGGCAACTGTTGCCTCATGTCCTCCACGGGGACATTCAGCATGGTCTGCACCGCAATGGGGTTGTTGCCGCCAATGGTCACATTGCCGATCTTTACTTCTCGTTTCAGCTGCCGCATGGTCGTTTTCCTTTCCGTATCACATTGCCCCGGTAATGAGCCGGAGGATATCGTTGTAAGTTGCAAAAATCATCAGCCCGAACAGCAGCGCAAAGGCTGCCACGGTCAGGCCGCTCTGGATCTTTTCGGGCACGGCATGGCCGGTCACGCCCTCAATGAGCAGGAACACCACCTTGCCGCCGTCCAGCGCCGGGAAGGGCAGCAGGTTGAAGATGCCCAGATTCACGGTGATGAGCACCAGCAGCTCCAGCAGGTCCTGCCAGCCGTAGCTGGCGGCCTGCCCGATGGCCGTTACGATGCCCACCGGGCCGGAGAGGTCGTTGATGCTCTCCCGCCCCCGCAGCAGGTCGGAGAGGGAGGCAAAGATGATGCGCCCGTAGTAGAGCACGCTGTTGCCCGCCTCTTTCAGCACGTTCAGCGGTGTTTTTTGATGCCGTAGACCGTAAAGCCCAGGCTCATGTGGTCTCGCCCTTGTCATCCTGCCAGGTGTCGAACTGCACACCGGGCAGCTCCACCTTTTTGCCGTCCCGCAGAACGGTGAAATCGGCGGTGTAGTCCTCGGTGCGCATCAGCTCATAGAGGATATCGTTTGCCACAAAGCAGCGGCGGCCGTTCACCGCAAGGATCTTATCCCCTGCCTGCAGGCCGGTCTGGCCGCAGAGGGCGTTTTCCTCCACCTGATAGAGGACCTTGCTGGTGATGGGCTCGTTCTGGGCCGTGATGAGGATGGCCATGACCACAAAGCCCAGCACAAAGTTCATCCCGCACCCGCCAGCATAATGAGGGCCCGCTGCCAGACAGGGGCCTCATTCAGAGGAATACCAGCAGCTTTTCCTCCTCGGGGGAAGTCTCCGCTATGCCAAGGGCTCCCCTATCAGGGGAGCTGCCGCCATCGGCGGCTGAGGGGTTTGACCGTTCCTCCGCCTGCTTGCTCTCAGGGCTCTCTTCCCCTTCCAGCGCCACAAAGCCGCCCACAGGCAGGGCGCGGATGCTGTACTGGGTGCCCTTGCGCACCCGCTTGCACAGCACCGGCCCCATACCGATGGAGAATTCGTTGACCTGCACGCCGCAGAGCTTTGCCACCATGAAGTGGCCGAACTCATGGATGGCGATCACGGCGCTGAACACGAACACCGCAGCAATAAAGGTGACAATAAAAGACATCAGTTCTCCTTACAGGTGCGCTCTCACAAAGGCGCGGGCCATCTTGTCGCACTCATACACATCGGCCAGGGTGTAATCGCCGCCAAAGCTGTCGCTGTCCACAACAGCCTCCACCAGACGGCCGATATCGAGGAAGCCGATCTTATCCTCGAGGAAGAGCTTGACTGCCTCCTCGTTGGCACCATTGGCGGCGCAGGGGCCCAGACCGCCCTTCTTGATGGCCTTTTTGCAGGCAGCCAGGCAGCGGAAGGTCTCCTCGTCGGCCACATCGAAGGTCAGCAGCTTCAGGGTGGTAAAGTCCAGCTCGGGCACCACACCGGGCACACGGGCCGGGTAGGTCAGGGCGTACTGGATGGGGATGCGCATATCGGGCACGCCCAGCTGGGCAATGATGGAGTTATCGCTGTACTGCACGGCAGAGTGGACAATGCTCTGGCGCTGCACCACGATCTGGATCTTCTCGGGGGGCAGGCCGAACAGCCAGACCGCCTCGATCAGCTCCAGACCCTTGTTCATCAGGGTGGCGGAATCGATGGTGATCTTGGCACCCATGTTCCAGTTGGGGTGCTTGAGGCATCAGCTTGGTCTTGCCCCGCAGCTCCTCGGTCTTCATGCCGAAGAAGGGGCCGCCGGAGGCCGTGAGCAGGATCTTGGTCAGGCTCTTGGCGCTCTCCTTGTCCTGCAGGCACTGGAAGATGGCGGAGTGCTCGCTGTCCACAGGCAGCAGCTTCACGCCGTGCTTTGCCACAGCCTGGGTCACCAGGTGACCGCCCGTAACAAGGCTCTCCTTGTTGGCAAGGGCCAGATCATGCCCGCTTTCGATCGCGCACAGGCTGGCACCAAGGCCTGCAATGCCCACCACGCTGTTCAGCACCACATCGGTGCCATCCAGTGCAGCCAGCTGCTTAAGACCCTCCGGCCCTACCAGCAGCCGGGGCGCATCTGCACGACCGGAAAGCTCCGCATCCAGCCTGCGGGCCGCATCCGGGTCGGTCATGCAGACATAGCGCGGATGAAACTCTTCGATCTGCTGCAGGATCTTGTCTACATGGCTGTGGGCAGAAAGACCGAACACCTCATAGCCCTGTGCACGGATCACATCCAGACTCTGGGTGCCAATGGAACCGGTAGAACCCAGCAGAGTGATTTT
>ENA-OQCX01001256-OQCX01001256.1-human-gut-metagenome-genome-assembly--contig:-NODE-1256-length-12062-cov-5.480855_pt1 | contig 12062 bp, 16 predicted proteins | sample MGYA00242762_ERZ504587 | MGnify/ENA primary metagenome ERZ504587 (study PRJEB26092, sample SAMD00036337) | human gut metagenome | host: Homo sapiens | study: EMG produced TPA metagenomics assembly of...
TTCAGTATGCCGTTGAGGTGGGCAATGGCTACTCCGTAGTTTGTCATGGGTACTTGTTGCGCACGTGCCTGTTCAATGCGACTCAGTACATACTTTCTATTGAACATACAGGCGCCACAGTGGATAATCAAATTGTATGGGGATAAATCTTCTGGAAAATCATTTCCGGAGACAATATCTATCTGCAATCCTTCACCTGTTCGCTTACGCAGCAGGTGGGGGATTTTTACTCTGCCTATATCTTCTGTCAGTGGAGCATGGGTACAGGCCTCGGCTATCAATACGCGGGATTGTTCCGTTAGTCGGTCGATGGCAATGCACTTTCTACATAATAGTGTATATCTCCCTTGTAGCCGGCAAAGAGTACGGAGAAGGAAGTGAGTCGGCTTTCAGCCGGTTTCTGTTCGTATACGGTGTGGAATACTTGCGAGTCGTGATAATTCAATTTTGGGGGATTGCAAGTGCGTGTAGTGTATCTTTCAGCTTATCTGTGGTACAACTCATAATCAGGCATTTTCTTGTCCAGAAGTTCGCGGATTGTCTGTACTTGGGGAAGGATAAGTCGTCCTTTAGGTGCCTGAAGGTCCTGGGGCATGACTAACACTACTACATCACCTTCTGCTACGAGGCTCCCGGTGATGGTTTGTTCTCCGAAATCGGCAGGTAACTTTTCCAGAATGGCGCGGTGGATGGCTTCGATACCTGTGCCGTCTTTGGCACTGACGATGATGGGAGGCTGTCCGCAACTTGCTTTTATCTGTTCTGCCAGCTCTGTCGTATTGGGGCGTTGCGTCAGCTCTGTTCAGAAGCAATATGACAGGGATGCCTCGTTCCTTCAATCGTTGAAGCCATTCCTGTTCCTGTACGTCTCCGGTTTCACAAAGCAACAGGCGATGTCGGTTTTTCCAATTATTTTCAAGGTGCGTTCTACGCGCATTTCTCCCAGCTCGCCTTCGTCATCGAAGCCGGAGTGTCAATAAGCAGACACGGACCGAGTGGATGAATTTCCATTGCTTTTGTCACAGGATCAGTAGTAGTGCCGGGAGTGGGGGAGACTATAACGGTATCTTGCCCTGTCAAGGCATTGACAAGACTGGATTTTCCACTGTTTCGCCGTCCGAAGAGGGCGATGTGTAGGCGGTTGGCATTAGGAGTCTGATTCATTAGTCTCAATATTAAGGGGTTAATAAATGGGGATTTGATCATTTTAGGCGCGGATTACGCGGATTTCACGGATTTTGTTTATTGAATCCGTGTTATTCCGTGTAATTCGCGCCTGATATTATAACATTATAAAAGTGCTCATATATTTTTGAAAACTTCTCTTCTTTTTTAAATGCCCTTTTTCGGATTATAGTGGTAAATGACGGTTTCGCCTTTTTGCAGGGATGTTTGTACGTCAATCAGACGCTGGTTGCGGCTTCCCCGGAAATAGAGTTCCTCATCCCTCAGTTCTTTCTTGAATTTGCCGTCCACCAGTACGTCGATGTACTTCAGCAGTTGGGCTTGGCGCGGGTTGCGCAGTAGTTTTTCGAAAGTATAGCCCGTATAGCACCAGATGTTTTTCCGGCTCCGCTCCTTGATGGCATGTGCCAGTTGGGTGAATCCTTCCGGCTGGAACATCGGGTCTCCACCACTGAAGGTGACGTCTGCAAAGTTGTCGGCAAGGACTTTTTCCAGAATCTCTTCCGTACTCATCCAGTGCCCGCGGTTGATGTCCCACGACTCCGGATTGTGGCAACCGGGACAACCGTTGGGGCATCCGGCAGCATAAATGGCGGTCCGGAAGCCCGGACCGTCTACTGTGGTATCTTCTAAAATATCGAGAATAGAAAGCATGAGTAGGGAATTAATAATTAAAAATTAAACATCGCAGGTAGGAAGCTGAACATTAATCATTAAAAATTAAACGTCAACCATTAAAAATGAAGCTCCGCTTTGCACTGCGCAGCCCTTTTAAATTTTTAATTTTCAATTTTTAATTATGAACGACCCTGTCGTTCAACTCTGCCAGCTTGGCATTGTTCCAGCGGTCGGTTGTCCCCACCAGGTAGCCGGTGATGCGTTGCAGCTTGTCGATATGCTTGCTGCCGCACTTCGGGCATTCTTCCAGGTTTGGGTGGAGTTTTCGTGACCGCACTCCAGACAGCGGTTACGGTTGTGGTTTACCGAACCGTAGCCGATGTTGTATTGGTCCATCATGTCCACTACACGCATAATGACTTCCGGATTGTGGGTGGCGTCACCGTCTATCTCCACATAGAAGATGTGTCCGCCGCGGGTCAGCTCATGATAAGGAGCCTCCACTTCCGCTTTGTGGCGGGCGCTGCATTTGTAGTATACGGGCACGTGGTTGGAGTTGGTGTAGTAGTCACGGTCCGTAATGCCCGGCAGCGTGCCGAACTTCTTACGGTCTATGCGGGTGAACTTGCCCGACAGCCCTTCGGCAGGAGTGGCAAGCACGCTGTAGTTGTGCTGGTATTGCTCCGAGAACTGGTTGGCACGGTCGCGCATGTAGGTCACGATTTTCAGTCCCAGCTCCTGGCTTCGCCAGATTCGCCGTGATGTTTTCCGAGCAATGCCACGAGACATTCTGCCAACCCGATGAAACCGATTCCCAGTGTTCCCTGGTTGATGACGGAAGCAATCGTATCGTTCGGTTTCAGCTTCTCGCTGCCTATCCACAAGGCAGACATCAGTAGCGGGAACTGCTTGGCGAAGGCGGTCTTTTGAAACTCCATGCGCTCGTGCAGCTGGCGTGCGGTCACTTCGAGCATACTATCCAACTTGGCAAAGAACCGGGCGATGCGCTGTTCTTTGTCTTCGATGTTCATGCACTCAATGCCCAGACGGACGATGTTGATGGTAGAGAAAGAGATGTTGCCGCGTCCGATGGAGGTCTTCGGTCCGAAACGGTTTTCGAATACACGGGTACGGCATCCCATGGTAGCAACTTCATGCTGGTAGCGTTTCGGGTCATCGGCTTTCCAGTCCTCGCTTTGGTTGAAGGTGGCGTCCAGGTTCAGGAAGTTCGGGAAGAAACGCCGTGCCGTCACCTTGCAGGCCAGTTGGTAGAGGTCGTAGTTGCGGTCTTCAGGCAGGTAGCTCACACCCCGTTTCTTTTTCCATATCTGGATGGGGAAGATGGCGGTTTCTCCGTTTCCTACCCTTGATAGGTGCTTTTCAGCAGCTCGCGGATGATGCAGCGCCCCTCGGCAGAGGTGTCTGTGCCGTAGTTGATGGAGCTGAACACCACTTGGTTGCCGCCGCGTGAGTGGATGGTGTTCATGTTATGGATAAACGCCTCCATGGACTGGTGCACACGCGATACGGTCTTGTTGACGGCATGCTGTACGATGCGGTCCTCGCCCGTCAGTCCGTCCAACGGCTGTAGCAGATAGTCGGCCAGTTCCTTCTGATAGAGATGGGAATAGTCTTTTCCATTCAGTTCTTCCAGGTTCTTGACTTCCTCGATGAAGCTGTTGCGCACGTAGGGGGCAAGGTAGAAATCGAATGCAGGGATGGCTTGTCCGCCGTGCATCTCGTTCTGGGCTGTTTCCAGCGAGATGCATCCCAGGATACTGGCAGTCTCGATGCGTTTGGCCGGGCGCGATTCGCCGTGTCCGGCAGAGAAGCCGTATTTCAGAATATGGTCCAGCGGATGCTGCACGCATGTCAGGCTCTTGGTGGGATAATAATCCTTGTCATGGATGTGCAGATAGTTCTGGGTGACAGCATCCAGCACTTCTTCACTCAGCAGATAGTCGTCCACAAAAGGCTTGGTGGTTTCGCTGGCAAACTTCATCATCATGCCCGCCGGGGTATCGGCATTCATGTTGGCATTTTCGCGTGTGATGTCGTTGGACTTGATGTTAATGATTTCCAGGAACATGTCGCGCGTCTTTGCTTTGCGGGCAATGCTTCGCTGGTTGCGGTAAGCGATGTATTTCTGGGCAACGTCCTTGCGGCTGCTCTTCATCAGCTCCACTTCCACCAAATCCTGGATGGCTTCCACCGTCATCTGCGAATCTCCCTTGAAAGAGATGCGGTCCGTAATCTGGTGTATCAGTTGCAGGTCTTCCCCCTTGTCTGTATGCAACATGGCTTTGCGGATGGCCGTTGCTATTTTTTCTTCGTTGAATCCGACGACGCGCCCGTCGCGCTTGAGTACTGTCTGTATCATAACCTTTTATGCTTAAATGTGACTGTCTTTTTTAGTTTAATTGCGGAAACAAAGATATTATAGTTATTGATAGGTTTTGTTTTTTGGAAAACTTTTTGTAGTTTAAAAAGTGTTAATCTATTGATTATTAATGATATAATTGTTTAAAGTGGAAAACTTCTAATGAAAAATAACTTTTAAAGTTATTCATTACTGATTATTATTGCATGCATAAGCATCATCTGATTTCGAAGTGTCAAATGAAGATAAATCTTTTGGGCAGATTGTGAATCTTCGATTTTTTTAGTTATATTTGCAACGAATTGGTTTATTTAAGGTTTTTAGTCCTTGATAATACTTCTTGTTGCCATTCGATTGTATTGCTTTGCTGCTCATGGTATTGGGGCAAAAGTATCATTATTATAATAATCAAAGAAAGGATGAACATGGCAAATGTATTTCCTCCGTTTAAAATTGATATAGCTGGGGCTTTTTGTGTACCTCGTGCATTGAAGGATGTCCGCGAGCAATATCAGAACGGGCAGGTGAGCCGGCAGATATTGCAGGCTGTTGAAGATGCGGAAGTGCGCAGTCTGGTGGAACGGCTGGAGCTGGGAGGCATGAAGGTTGTTTCCGATGGTGGTTTCCGAAGTCGCGATTTTTTGGAAAGCTGGGAGGGTATTTGTTCCAAAGACGGCCGGCCTTTCTCCGAAGGCTCTCCTTTGGAGATTACAGGACGGCTCAGTTTGCTACGGCATCCTATTCTGGAAGAATTCGCATTTCTTGATTCCATTGTGGACGGAGGGGTGATGAAAAAACAGCATATCCCTTCGCCGGCAGAGGTTATGACCCAGATTATTCAACGTGTGGAGCGGACTCAGATAGAAACCGTTTACTCCGACATCCGGCTTTTGACGGATGATATTGCTTCCTGCTACAAATTTTTGCTTACCAAACTTTATGATGCAGGCTGCCGCTACGTCCAGTTCGACGGGGTACATTCGGTGATAATGGAAGATACCATCCGGCTCAACAACCGGGTTTTGCGTGAGCGTCCTGCAGGGATGTATGTTGCATTCCATGCACCTACGGATATGCTGGTGCAACTGCATGGGGCCGATGCTTATTTCCTGAATTACGACTGTGGCGCGTGCGACCGTAACCGTCTGCTCTGGTTCATACACGAGAAGGAAGCGGTGTTCGGTTTCGTGCTGTCCCATTATCCTCAGGAAGACGAATTGGATGAATTGCAGGCGAAAACCGAAAGTGTATTGAACTATATTCCTTTGAAACGTTTCACTTTATGTCTGCCGGATGCCAATGCGCTTCTTTCGCCTTCGGAGGCCGATGAGGAGAAACAGTGGGAAACCGTAAGGTTGGGGATGGAAATGGCTGCGCGTATCTTCTCTTGAAAAACGCCGCATTCCATCATTCCGAATGCCACACTTCAGCAAGGGAAATGCCACACTTCACAGAGGCAAATGCCATTGATTGGGCCTCGTGAAGTGTGGCATTTCGATTGACGAAGTGTGGCACTCCTCTTTTAGTCTCCGGTGTGTCCGGTTTATTATTTGACAGCTTCGGCTATCTTTTCCTGAAGCTCGTCACCGTGCAGTCCGCGTGCAAGGATAGTTCCTTCACCGTCAATCAACACAGTGTGGGGGATGCTGCTTACGGCATAAAGCTGTGCGCCTTCGCAGTTCCAGTATTTCAGGTCGGACATTTGCGGCCACGTGATGTTCAGCTTCTTGATGGCTTCTTTCCATGCGTCAGCACTCTGGTCCAGAGATACGCCTACAATCTCGAAGTTCTTGTTCTTATATTTGGCGTAAGCTTCCACCAGGTTGGGCATCTCGCGACGGCAGGGGCCGCACCAGCTTGCCCAGAAGTCAACAAGGACAACTTTGCCCTTGCCTACGTAGTCGGACAGTTTTACCGTTTTTCCTTCCGGCGTCTGCATCTCGAAGTCTGTAAACTTCTGGCCTACGGCAGTGGCTTTCATCTTTTCAACGTTGTTCTTTATCTTGACGATGGCTTCGTCGTTGTCGTAAGCTGCAGGGATTTGGGGCATCAGCGGGTCGAGGTCTGCCACATCCATGTAGTAGTAGTTCTGCTTCAGCAGGAGTACACCCACCGGGTTGGTGATGTTCTTGTTGATGCCGGCTTTGATGGCGGATATCATGCTGTTTTCCAGATTTTCCATCTCTTTGCCTTTAGCCTCGCGTTGTTCGTCGGTCAGTGTGGTGTCCGACATGGATTCGTAGATGCTCATCATTTGTTTGTTCAGACCGTTGATTTGGGCTCTGATTTCCTGGTAGGCATCATTGTTGGCAGTACCGGTGGCAGAGTTGTTTTCCTGCGACAAGTTGATTTTAATCTTGCCGTTTTCCAGGAAGAAGTCGATGCTGCGCCGTCTTTTCCTTCGGCTTTGTAGGAGATGTAGCGGTTGACAGCAGTATCTTGTGTACCCTTGAAGGTAAATGTTCCATCTTTGATGACAGCAGAGTCCAATTTTACGAATTGGCGTCCTTCCACGGTTTCCAGATATACGGTGTCGCCGTCGGCTGCACCCTCTACAGTTCCGGTTACGGTGTAACCGTTGTTTCCACTGTTACAAGCTGTAAATACAGCGGCTACAGCGAGCAGATAAGTAAACTTTTTCATTGTTTGTTTTTTTAATGAATGATTATAGCTGCAAATATAGTAATAAAAAATCCCCTCCGATATGAACCGGAGAGGATTTTTATAGTTTTAATCCCATTTTTAGCGATAACGCTGTGCTTACTATTATTCGGCAGCAGCTTCTTCAGCAGCAGGGGCTTCTTCGGCAGGAGCCTCTTCGGCCGGTGCTTCGGCAGCGGCTTTTGCAGCAGCTTCAGCAGCTTTCTTTTCAGCCAGTGCTTTTGCTTTTTCTTCGTTTATCTTCTTTTCAGCTTCCAGACGTGCTTTTGCTTCAGCTTTCTTAGCTTCGTCTTCCTTAGCCTTCAGAGCAGCCAAACCGCTTTGTTTGTTGTTCTTCCAGGCTTCGAACTTAGCATCAGCTTCAGCTTCGCCGAATGCGCCTTTCGCTACACCGCCCAGCAAGTGCTTCTTCATGTAAACACCTTCGCGAGAGAGGATGTTACGAACTGTGTCAGTAGGTTGTGCACCCTTCAACACCCAGTCAAGTGCGCGGTCGAACTTCAAATCTACTGTGGCAGGATTGGTGTTAGGATTGTAAGTACCAATCTTCTCAATAAATTTACCATCACGTGGTGCTCTTACGTCTGCAATAACGATAGAGTAGAAAGCGTAGCTTTTACGTCCATGTCTTTGCAATCTGATTTTTGTTGCCATTTAATTAAAATGTTTTTAGTTAATGATTTGAATTATGCTACTATCTCGTAATAGCGAGTGCAAAGGTAAGAAAAGATTTTGAGTTTTGAGTTATGAGTTATGAGTTATTTGTTGGCACGAGGGGTGTTTTTTTTAAATGTTCACACAACGTCACCCATAACTCATCACTTGTCACTCATCCTTCTCCCGAGTATTTCCTGGGGTATCTCAGCAGAATGGCGAGTATGGCGCATGTTCCCATGCAGAAGGGGTAATACAGGTTTCCGATGATGCTGATGGGTGAAATGCCGGCAAGTCCGGAGGCTATCAGCATTTGCGCTCCGTAGGGATGATTCCTTGCACGAGGCATGAGAAGGTGTCCAGTATGCTGGCTGTTTTCCGGCGGTCCAGGTGGAAGCGGAGGGCGATGTCCTTGGCTATGGGGCCGGTGGTGATGATGGCAATGGTGTTGTTGGCGGTGCAGAGATTGGCGATGCGACCAGGGCGGCGATGCTGAATTCGGCTCCCCGCTTGCCGCTGACGTGGCGGGTCAGCCGGGAGATGATGAAGTCGATGCCGCCGTTGTAGCGGATGGTCTCGAGCATGCCTCCGGCCAGCAGGGTGATGATGATGAGCTCGCCCATGCCGGTGATGCCCGTTCCCATGGCTCCGAACCAGTCGAAGAAGGCGGTACCGGTATAGATACCGATAATTCCAGTAGAGAGGATGCCCAGCAGCAGTACCAGCATGACATTGACGCCTGCTACGGCCGTACCCAGTACGATGAGGTAGGGGATTACTTTTATCCACTCGATGGTCTGTACTTGTGGTGGGGCAGAGACGGACAGTCCTTGAAAGATATAGATGCCCAGTATGATAAGTGCTGCCGGTACCACAATCATAAAGTTGACGCGGAACTTGTCCCTCATCACGCAGTCCTGCGTCTTGGTCGATGCAATGGTGGTGTCGGATATGAAGGAAAGATTGTCTCCGAAGAACGAGCCTCCCACCACGATGGCAACCATGTAGGCAGGTCGATGCCCGTCTTTTCCGCCAGCCCCACGGCTACAGGAGTCAGTGCGACGATAGTTCCTACGCTTGTTCCTATCGAGAGGGAGATGAAGCAGGCTGCAATGAAGATGCCCGCCAGCAGCAGGTTGTCCGGCAGTATATGTAGGGTCAGATTTACGGTCGCATCAATGGCGCCCATCTGCTTGGCGCTTTGGGCGAATGCTCCTGCAAGGATGAATATCCATACCATCAGCATGATGTTCTTGTTGCTGGCGCCTACGGAAAACTGATAGATGCGCTGTTCCAGATTCAGCCGCGCGTGATGGCGATGGCATAGCAGGATGAGGCGAGGAAGGCTACCGTGATGGGGACTTTATAGAAGTCGTTCACCAGGAGCGAGGTCACCAGGTAGAGGCAAAGGAACACCGCCAACGGCTGAGTGCCCACCAGCCGCCTTTGGTTTTAGGGGTTGTATCGGTTGTTGCTGACATAGTTGTATTGTTTGGTTGAGATTAATGTTTCACCACAGATTTCTATCTTTCAATCAATTCCATGTTAATCGGTGTTATCTGTGGTGAAATCAATTCCGCCGCAAAGGTAACAAAAACAAAGGGCGGCACAAAATGGTTTTGTCCCGCCCTCCATCTATCAGCCCTTAATTTTCAATTTACAAAGTTACTCCGGTCTTGAAGATGGCTATTTCCTTGTAGCCTTTCTTTTCGTTGTTCACGAATTCACCGCTTGCTACTTTGATGATATATTCGATGAAGCGTTCGCAGGTTTTCTCCATCGGTTCGTTCTCGACGATAACTCCGGCGTTGAAGTCTATCCAGCCCGGCTTGTTCTTTGCCAAAGTGGAGTTGGTGGAAATCTTCATGGTCGGCACATAGGTTCCGAAGGGGGTTCCGCGTCCTGTGGTGAACAGCACCATGTGGCATCCGCAAGAGGCAAGGGCAGTGGCGGCTACAAGGTCGTTTCCCGGAGCAGACAGCAGGTTCAGTCCCTTTACTTTCAGGCGTTCGCCATATGGAAGTACCCCTTCCACGTAGCTTGTGCCGCATTTCTGTGTGCATCCCAAGGCCTTGTCCTCCAATGTAGAGATGCCACCCGCCTTATTTCCCGGAGACGGTTTTCACCTACCGGTTCACCGTGTGAGAGGAAATATTCCTTGAAGTCATTAATCAGCTTCACCGTGTCCTCAAACAGCTCTTTGGTGCGGCAGCGGTTCATCAGTATGGTTTCTGCGCCGAACATTTCCGGCACTTCCGTCAGTACGCTGGTGCCGCCTTGTGCTACGAGGAAGTCGGAGAACATGCCCAGTAGCGGATTGGCGGTGATACCGGAGAAACCGTCCGAACCGCCACACTTCAGGCCTACGCGCAGTTCGCTTAAGGGAATATCCTCGCGCTGGTCCTGGATGGCTTTGGCATAAAGTTCGCGCAGCAGTTCCATTCCTTCTTCGTATTCATCACCCACTTTCTGGGTCACCATAAACTTTACGCGCTCCTGGTCATAGTCTCCCAGGAACTCGCGGAATACATCCGGCTGATTATTCTCGCACCCCAAGCCTACCACGAGTACGGCTCCCGCATTGGGATGCAGCACCATGTCGCGGAGGATTTTCTTTGTATTCTCGTGGTCGTCGCCCAACTGGGAGCAGCCGTAGTTATGGGGATAAGCCATGATGGCATCCACGCCCTTTCCGCCCGTTTCGCGGCGCAGGCCTTCGGCAAGCTGGTTGATGATTCCGTTCACGCAGCCACTGTCGGAATAATCCATATCTCGTTGCGCACACCTACGTCGCCGTTCTTACGTTTGTACCCTCTAAAGGTCAGGTTTGGCGCGCCGGTATTGAGGTTTAGGGTTGTAGTATTGAGGTCTACGTTGACGGGGTTGTAAGTGTATTCCAGCAACCCGGACAAGTTGGTCTTGATATTGTTTTCATTCATCCAATCCCCCTGCTTCTGCGCTTTCCGGGCGTGGCCGATGGGATATCCGTATTTAATGACGTTTTCGCCTTCCGCAAAATCTTTCAGTGCAAATTTGTGTCCGGCAGGAACATCCTCGTTCAGGGTGATTCCCTTTCCGTCCACCGTGAGTTTTTCACCGGCCGGGAGTGCTGTGATAGCCACTGCAACATTGTCGGCAGGGTTGATTTTCAGGTACTTTGTTTCCATCATGTTATTTACGATTTAGCTATTTACGATGTACGATTGAAGTTTGCTTTGTTTTACGGTTGCGATAGTTGCTTTTTCTTGCGGGCATGGCATTTTCAATCGTACATCGTAAATCGTCCAATCGTACATCGTAAATCGTCCAATCGTACATCGTAAATCGTCCAATCGTACATCCTTATTATTTATTGTAATAAAACTCTATATTCTCCTTCGTCAGCAAGTCAATCGGCATGAAGTTCTCCCTTGTGATTTCCTTCTTCAGAATCAGGTATTCGCACAAGGCCTTGATGCCGTCGAATCCTTGCAGGGTGGGCTGCTGTGCTATGAGGAAGAAGATGCTTCCTTGTTTCAGGCAGTCTACGTTGCGTTGCAGCAAGTCATAGCCCATCAGGTTGAAGTCTTTTTTCTGCTTCTTCAGCAGGTATTCCCCGATGATGTATGCTTTGGAGTTGAAGGTGATTCCGTTCTTTACGGTAGGATGCTCTTGGAAGAACTCGTCCAGCATCAGTGTGTCCTCGCTGTCGCGCTTGGCATGCAGGTCCAGTTCCCAGATGCGGCAGGCGGGATGATGCTCCTGCATGTATTCGCGGAAACCTATTTCGCGGCGTTCCTGCTGGTTCGACCCCACGATGCCTTCATTTATCTTGCGGAAGATGACGATTTCCTGCGCGTCTTCTCCGGCAAGCAGCATCAGCATGCGGGCGGCAAAATATCCGCTCTGGTGCGAGTTCTGCCCGTAGAAGGAGAGGGCGGGCTCTTCCTTTATGTTGGAGTCTATATATATATAAGGTATATTATGTTGCGTCAGCTCATCCGTGAAGGGCTTGGTGTATTGCGGAACGGTGGGGGCAAACATCACTCCGTCCGGCTCCAGTGCCAGAATCTGTCCGGAGGCTTCCGCGAATGAATGATAGTCATACGGGTCATAGTAGGAGAGGTGCACGGCCACGTTGAAGTCAGAGTAAGTCTCTACGGCGTTGTGTATGCCCGTCTCCACGTCTGTCCAGTATTCACCTTTCTCGTGCAGTGGCAGCAGGCAGGCAAATGCGTACTTCTTGTTCGAAGCCAGTGCACTGGCATACATATTGGCTGGTAATCCAGTTGTTTCAGGATTTCTTCCACCCGCTTCCGGCTGGACTCGGACACACCGCTACGCCCGTGAATCACACGGTCGACGGTTCCCACGGATACATCGGCCATCTTGGCGATATCCTTTATTCTGACTCTTTCCATCTGTATATTTACGATTTAACGATTTACGATGTACGATTGATGTTGCTTTGGCTACGATTCTACAATGTAATCTCAATCGTCTAATCGTAAATCGTCCCATCGTACATCTTCTTGTGCTCGCACACAATTATAATCTTAATATTTTCGATACAAATATATGATAA
>ENA-OQCX01001257-OQCX01001257.1-human-gut-metagenome-genome-assembly--contig:-NODE-1257-length-12056-cov-4.241345_pt1 | contig 12056 bp, 19 predicted proteins | sample MGYA00242762_ERZ504587 | MGnify/ENA primary metagenome ERZ504587 (study PRJEB26092, sample SAMD00036337) | human gut metagenome | host: Homo sapiens | study: EMG produced TPA metagenomics assembly of...
GAGTGTGATAGGAGGAGAGAGGTTTGCACAGAATGTATTTGAGAGGCTGTTTACGATGGAAGATTCCAGAAACCGTGAAATACAGGGAAATGGTCTGGGGCTGACGATTGCGCAGAATCTGGCGCATCAGCTTGGCGGGAAGATTACCCTTGAGAGTGAACCGAATGTAAAAACCACTTTTACGGTAAAACTACGGAAATTTTCCTATTGAATTTCTAAGAAAGAAATTCGTAAGAATTAGTCAAGAGTTTTGAAAATCTTAGCCGCTAGAATGGTTATTAGAAAGGAGGCAGACAATATGCCATATATTTTACAAACGAATCAGCTTACAAAATCCATTGGCGGCAAAAATCTTGTAACCAATGTGTCCATGCATGTTAAGAAAGGCGAAATCTATGGTTTCCTGGGACCGAACGGTGCCGGTAAGACCACAGTTATGAAAATGCTGACCAACCTCTGGAAACCAACAGAGGGGAGCATTGAACTGTTCGGGAAGAAACTCACACCGACTTCTTATGAAGTGCTGAAACGGATGGGAAGCATTATTGAATTCCCCACCTTCTACGACCATCTGGACGGGAGGGAGAATCTGAAACTCCATTGTGAATACATGGGTTATTACAATCCCGGCAGCATAGAAAATGCCCTGGAGATACTGAATCTGGCAGACGCAGGGAAAAAGCCGGTACGCAGCTATTCATTAGGAATGAAACAGCGGCTTGGGATTGCCCGTGCCATTCTTAGCAAGCCGGAATTACTTATACTGGATGAGCCGACGAATGGTCTTGATCCGGCAGGTATGAAGCAGATCCGGGATTTGCTGAAAATGCTCTGTACGGAATACGGTATTACCATTGTTGTGTCCAGCCATATTCTTTCTGAGATTGAAAGCATTGCCGATACGGTTGGCGTTATCAATCATGGTGTGCTTATGAAAGAAGTTACTATGAAAGAAATATCAGAAATGAGCCTTGCTTATATTGAGTTAAACGTAATCAATACAAAGAAAGCATCCTATGTTCTGGCTGATAAGATGGGGCTTGATAAATTTTAAATCGTAGAGGACGGAAAAATCCGGATTTATGACCATCATGTGTCCACACAGGAATTATCAAAGGTTCTGGCACTGAATGATGTAGAGATTGTTGCTATTGGGAAAAAAGCAGAGTCTCTGGAAGATTATTTCCTGAAAATGACGGCGGAGGTGTAGCAGCAATGTTAAAATTAATCAAACTTGAATGGAAAAAGAACAATATTGGGAAGTATGTCCGTAATGCGGTAATTCTTGCGGGACTTCTTTGCCTTTTCATCTTTGCGCTGGCTTACCTGGGAATAGCCAATGATCCGGATACCGGAGTGCCGGATGCTGCGCCGGGGAATGAATGATTTCTTCCTCGATTGAGTTGTTTACCAGTATGTCATTTCTGATTTTTACCAGTGTCATGTTAGCATCCTTCATCGTTACGGCATATAAGAACAGAACCATGAACCTGATGTTTTCTTATCCGATCAGACGGCAAAAGATACTGGTTTCGCAGATGCTGGCGGTATGGATTTTTAACTTTATCGCATTAGTTGTGACGAAAGTGTTAATTTACGGGTGTGTCCTTGCAGGCTCCCACTTTATGACGTCTGCGTTTCCACTTGATTTTAATATGGCAAGCCTGTCATTTTATGTACAGCTTATTTTGAAGTCAGTGGTGATCGTAAGCATGAGTTTTATCGCATTATTCATCGGCCTTGCATGAAATCATCAAAAGCAACCATTATTTCGTCTTTCCTGCTGATTTTTCTGACACAGGCCAATATAGGTGATTTTACGATGAAGAACAATTTGATTTTTCCAATGATTTTGACTTTCGTATCATTGATCTTTGCGGTTCTGTCGGTATACAACGTGGAAACGAAGGATTTGATGTAGCAGGAGGTGTCTATGAGAATGAAAATGATTTTGTGCATGAGTCTGTTGGCGGTATCTTGTTTATGCGGATGCAGTCAAAATGAAAAAGTCAGTCTTTCAGAAACATACGATTCGGAAAACATATCTGCCATCAATATGCAAATTGACTCCTGGCAGCTTAAGATTATGGCTTCTGCAGATGATGATGTTCATGTTACTTTAGATGGAGGAGCAGCAAAGGGAGCGAAAGCTCCGTCAGCAGAGATACAAGATTCTGTACTGAACATTGTGCAGGCAGAGAGCGAAGATGCCGTTTTAAGCCAGTTCTCTCTGGGCAAAGAAGGAGAGGTAACCGTGTATGTTCTGATACGCTGGAAGGAACAGTTACCATTAAAAATGGCTCCGGCGATATGGAAATCGACAGCCTTGTTGCTTCCAAACTCACGCTTGATAATTCTTCCGGCTATATTGAAATGAATAATGTAACGGCAGATGTAGTTGAAATTGCATCTTCTTCCGGAGATGTGAAACTGTCTGACGGCAAGATTGACAATTTTCAGATCGGCACATCGTCTGGATATGTAACATGGAAAAATACAGAGTCGGAGCATATTTCCATTACTGCGAAATCTGGTGAAGTCAATGTATCTGGTTTGGGAGAACAGACCAATGCGGAGGTTTCCACAGGTTCTGGCGATATTGGTATTTCTTATGGAACACAGCCACAGAACCTTTCATTTAAAATCTCATCAGGCTCCGATGATGTGTCAGTGAGGTTGGATGATGCTTCCTATACGATGGAAACTTCCGCTTGTAAACAGGGGAAGATTGGTGATGGAACATATAGCCTGACAGTGAACAGTGACAGTGGTACTGTAGTAATTCACTGATGGATTTAATTAAAGTAAATGGAAACTGCTGGAGCTGTTGCTTCTTAATGTATTAAACGAACATAAAGCATATGGGTATGAATTGACAAACCGATTCGCTCCGGTTTATCAGAAGTCATCGGGAACAATCTATTTGGCGTTGAAATCTTTATGTGAGAGAGAATTGGTCAGTAGAGAAAGCGAACTGTCTGCTGGAAGAATTAGAGTTTACTATACGCTAAGCAGTGAAGGGAGAATATATTTAAGTAGCTTCGAGAGAAATTAGATCTTGAATTGAAGGATTTACAGTCTTTCCTGTAAAAATTGAGGGTGGTATTTTGCAGATAGGACAATGGATTTATGTCCTCTGTGTGGGAACAAAACAAGGCTATGGTGTCGTGTGGAATGAGACATAGCTGGATGTGGGCATGTGGTATAACGTGATTTGCGACTTAGAAGAAAACTGAAGAACCTTGATGATATGATTCAGACAATGATTGGAGGATATAAATTTGTGGTGTAGAGCAATCCAACGTGCTGGTATCATTGTATGCTTTATTTTCCCAAAGTATAGTTTCTTTAAAAAAGTACATTCTTGTTAAAAAATGTGAAATGTTCCCCTTAACCTGAATATAGAGGACGAAGCACGCTTTAATGGAGGTGGTGTTATTGATACAGCGAGCGTACTGGAGCAATAAATATGATTTTTTTAATGTGTAAAAGGAAGGCGAGCTTGTGTGGGAAAAGTGTTAATAGCTGCATTTGACGATAAAGAGGAAACAACATTTAATGAGTTGCTTTCGTTTTTGAAATCAAAAAGCCATATAAAAGTGCTGAATACTTTCCCTAATAATAGCTGTTTGAGATATGGTAATTTGGAAATAAATGCAAAATACCGAATAGTAGAGAGGGATGGGAAAAGTATTGAACTGACTAATTATGAGTTTGAAATCCTATATTTGCTGGCACAGTACCCCGGACAAGTATTTTCTAAAGAGCAAATATACAACCAGGTGTGGAAAGAACCCTATTATGGAGCAGAGGACAATGTGATGAGTTTGATTCGGAGAATACGAAAGAAAATAGAACCTGATCCGTCAAGACCTATCTATATTTTGACTGTGTGGGGAATAGGATATAAATTTAATAATGCGATAAAACGAAAATAAGCGGCATCTGTCAATTCTGAGAGACAGAGCCGCTTATTTTGTATCGGTAAGACCTAAAAGATAATCTGTTGATATATGAAAGTAGTTCGCAATCGCAACAATCTCATAATCTGGCACAAACCGTTTTCCTTGTTCTATTCTAAGGATTGTTAAATCTGTAAATTCAAATCCTTCTGTTTGTAATCGTGTGGCCAGCGTCTTTTGAGAAATGCCTTGTGCTTTTCGCAATTCTTTTACCCTAGTTCCGATAATATTTTTTGACTGTCCATTCCAGTATATTTTCATGCTATCCCTCACTTCTAAAGTTGAAGTATAATAATTGATTTTACCGAGTTGAGATGCTAATATACTTCTAAAGATGAAGTTTCAGAAAAAATATACTGAATTATTATAGAACGGTCACAATAATGATAGGACGGCATGACGGAAATGCCGGAAATCGAAAGGAGCGTATTGATATGCAAAATGAAGTATGGAGTGAAATAGGAGCGTTTTTGAATGATCTCCGTTGTGGGAATGTGAACAGAAAAACGTATCTTCATTTTCCAGAGTTAGAGGAAGCGGAACAGCTTAGAAAAAAAGAAAAAGGTAAACTTTGAGGTGGAACTGAAAAGATTGGGCGCAGCGCAGAGAAAACAGGTGGAAGTTTATTTAGAAGTTGTGCAGCATCAGGCGTTTATGGAAGAAGAACGGGCGTATTGTCAGGGATATGTGGATTGTATTCAGCTATTAGCCGGATTGGGAATGTTGAATAGTAATCCAAATATAGAACAGATAATTGCAAAAGTGAAAAAATAATCAGATAAAAAGGCTCTCTCCAAATAGTTAAGGATTGAGCCTTTTCCATTCTTTTTTATAAGTGAATATCAGGAGTTATCAGAACTTCAACAAACTTTGTCAAGAATTATTCCTTAACATCATTACTGGCGTCTGGAACAGGCTGCAATAGAGCTGTGGCAGTTGCCAGAAGAACTTGAAGCTGATGTTCGTTGCAGTGCGTCAGCAAACGGAGTAGCTGTTTATATGTAGAATTATTCCTATTTCCGTTTGGATAAACATAATCATCTGCGGAAAGATTCAGTAATCGCATGGCTTTACAAAACAGCGGCAGGCTTGGAGTACCCTTATGGCGTTCCAAATCTCCCAAATAAGTAGATGACACGCCGAGTTTTTCTGCAAGTTCTTCCTGTGTCCAGTGTCGATCCATCCGGGCATTTTTTATCATTGTTGCAAAGAGTGTCTTGGGAATATCCATGTTTATTCACCTCCATAAATATAGTGTATTACCCTGTGTTTGAAAAGTGAAAAGGGTATGAGCTTGGTATTTCAGAGGGGTTTAACCCTAGAAAGAGTATTCAATCCTTTTTCGGATAAAAAAACAAGAATTCCGGAAAGGGCTATTTGAATACTCTTTTTCTGTTTCCGGGATTTTGCCGGAGAACAGAGTGGTTTATAGAGAGAGATTCAGGCGGCGATTATGCCGTTTATCAGGTACACAACCAAAAAAATCTTAATCAATGTTGCTCTGTTATACACTTGTACCTATGGTAAAACCTATGTTGAAACGGGGGTAATAAGTGAATTAGTTATAAAGTGCGTCCGATGGGCAATAGCTCGTCAGGGCGCATTTTATATATACGGAAATTTTTTTGAAAAATTTTTGATTTTTCGATTTTTCCGGGAAAAATGACTGTCCACGCAACAAAGGGGGCAGTCGAATGTTTTCGAGAACGGCTTTCAGGCGGAAGGGAGGTGATCTCCCTTGAAGCTGACAAAGCAGGAACAGGATATTGTGCGAAGGAAATTCAGTAAATATTGTATTGAGGTTTTGAATGGCGAAGCACTGAACTATCTGGAAGAACTGGACAGACTCTGGGAACAGGAAATCAATTTTTCTGATCTCGGAGAAAGTATTTTAAATCAGTTTTGTTCTTATGATGAAATTCCAGAAAGTGATTATTTTCAGATTATGGGTATGGAAGTGCCTGTCAGAGACGAAGCTATCAGCAATGCGCTGTACCGTTTGCCAGAAAAGAAACGCAAGATAATTCTTATGGCATATTTTCTGGATATGACGGAGAAAGAAATAGCCGAGTGCATGAATCTTGTGCAGAGTACCGTACATTATCATAAAGCGGATTCTCTGCGTTTATTAAAGAAAAATATTGGAGTGATACATATGCGAAAACAGAAAAAAAGAAAGAGCCGGTTGCGTTTGAGGTTATTGAAGCGGCCGTTGCAGGGGATGTTGTGGCTATTAACCAGATTGTTGACTATTTTCAACCATACATTAACAGCAGATGCAGGAGGAAGTTTATAGATGAATCCGGGCAGATAAAGTATGGGATTGATGAATATATGAAACGGCGGATGGAAACGAAGCTAATAACAAAGATTTTGAGTTTTGAGATTCAGCTTTAATACTTGTGCATGGGAATTATCCCCTTTTCGCCCATGCAAAAGATTATGAAGCACTGTACCTTGCTACGAAAATAAAACACGTAGCAAAAAACTGAACCTTGACAACAAATGTTTTCAACAATTATGAAAGCATCACTATAAAGCAGTCACAGTATTGGCTGCCTGTAGTGAGAGATTGATCGTATTTAAGAAAGGCTAGCTTTGAGCTTCCACATGATAACCATGCTTTTCCAATTCCCGTATATAACGAGAAAGCTGTTTTTGTTCACAGTGCTTACGTCTTGTTTCAAAACAGGATTCGTCAAATAGAGTTCCTTGTTTTAACATTGTGTAGATGATGACAAGAAGTTTTCGGGCAAGTGCGACAATCGCTTTTTTGGCTCCTTTTTTCTGTTTGATTCTCCAGTACCATGCCGAAAGATAAGTGTTGCGTTTCCCTGCAATCACCCAGGCAATTTCGCAGAGCATACTTTTTATGTAAGGATTGCCTTTTGTGACAGAGGTGCTTTTTCGTTTTCCAGCACTTTCGTTATTACCTGGGCACAAACCGGCCCATGAGCAGATGTGTTCCGCAGTTTTAAACGGCTTCATATCAATACCGATTTCAGCAATAATTGCACAGGAAGCAGTTGTGCTTATTCCATAGATGCTATTCAACTGCTCAACCTGCAGGGCAAATGGAGCCATATCTTCCTCGAGACTCGTTTCAATTTCAGCAAGATGTTTCTTTAAAGAATCATAATGAGTCATGAGAATCCTTAAAAATGCCTTTTGGTGTTCTGACAGTGTTCCGTTCACGGACATGAGAATTTCATCAATACGGTTTCTGGTCTTGGTTTTGAGACAAGAATCTAAAGCAGTTTTATCAATCTGCCCATGTTCAATTAAATGCAGAATGATGTTTCTACCCGAAGCGCCAAAAATATCAGAAATAAAGGATGATAGACGGAAGCCGGAACTTTGTAAAAATTTCTCAATCCTGTTCTTCTGTGACGTAATATCGCGGATGACACTCTTACGGTAACGATTTAGATCGCGGAATTCCCGAATTCTTTTTTCGGGAATAAAACTTCCGTTCAAAAGTCCGGCGCGAAGCAAGGTGGAAATCCATTCGGAATCCCGCATATCGGTCTTTTTGCCAGGAACATTTTTCATATGGCGTGCATTTACAACAAGCAGGGTAATGTCACCAGAGAAAGCATCCTCCAGTATTTCATAAATCGGCATCCAATAGATACCGGTGCTTTCCATAGCTACATGATGGCAGTTTTTAGAAACGATCCAATTCCGTAATGCTATCATATCCGGAATCAATGTAGAAAACTCACGGATTTCAGAACGGGTTGGCTTGCCCAGAGGACCAGTCAGGATACATGCAACAATTTTTTCTTTGTGGACATCCAGTCCACAGGAAATTTCCAGAAGGTCTTTCATACAGAACAACTCCTTTACTATAGAATTGGCAGGAGATTTGCCCGAGATAATACGGACTTTGCTACTCGTGCTATTCATAAAAGGTGCGACAATATGCTGTGCTCAAGGGCAAATCATTTACGTTGACAAACGGGGTGCAAATCCTCCAAGGTGCAATCAAACTTAATCCTGCCTAAGACTATTGTAAGGCAAAAAGAGAAGTGAAAAAAGTAGTGGAGTCAGTATCCTATTTTCATTATAGGCTGAGATAAGCTTTCATGATTCGTTGACAATTCACATATGATTGATTTGATTCGTTTGCACGACGTCCGATTTCAGCTTTGACGATTTCGTTCCATGGAGCCAGAAGTTCTAATTCATCATCGCTCATCCTATCATTATCGTGCTGATTTGCACAAAGAAATAACCTTATTATGCCGGTTGACAGGTTGGATTACGCTGATTTTTTGAAACTTTATATGGTATATTTTAATGAATTGTAGGATTACTTTATTGACATTTCTGACACTATCATATACACTGTACATATCGTATAAGTACGCATATATCAGAAGGTGGTGAGAGGAAGTTAGAATGGAAATTATCATAAGTAATAGTAGTGATAAGCCTATTTATGAACAAATTGCTATGCAGATTAAGAGTTTAATCATGAATGGTACCCTATCTGCCGGAGAAGCCCTGCCTTCCATGCGTGCACTGGCAAAAGACCTGCATATAAGTGTTATTACTGTTCAACGAGCTTACGAAGATTTAACTCGAGATGGGTTTATCGAAACCGTATCGGGAAAAGGTAGTTTTGTTGCATCACCAAATAAAGAATTTATTCAAGAAGAACAACTACGAATAGCAGAAGAACTTTTAGAAAAGGTTGCTATAATCGGTCGTACTCATGGTATCAGCTATGAGCAAATGGCTAATATTCTAAAACTATTTTTTGAAGAATGAGAGGTGGAATTATGGAACAGAACAGTATTGTTGTAAAAAATGTGACTAAAAAATTTGATGATTTTATGTTAGATCATATTTCATTTACAGTTCCTACAGGACGTATTGTGGGTTTCATAGGAGAAAATGGTGCTGGAAAAAGTACAACTATCAATTTAATTTTAGACCAGTTGAAGTTGGATGCGGGTGAAATAAGAATATTGGGTAAACAAAATCATTCTTATTTGCATAAAGAAAACATTGGTGTTGTTTTTGACGAATGTAAATTCCATTCCGTCTTAAATGCAAAAGATATTGCCCAAATCCTTTCGGGATCTTATAAAACATGGGATATGAATTTGTTTGAAGAATATATGAAACGCCTTGATGTTCCATTAAATAAATCAATAGGGCAACTTTCAAAAGGTATGAAGATGAAATTGTCAATTATTTGTGCACTATCGCATAGACCCCAGATTCTGATTTTAGACGAAGCAACAACAGGGTTAGATCCTGTTGTACGAGATGAAATTTTGGACATTTTTTTAGAATTTATTCAAGATGAAGAACACTCTATTTTGTTCTCTACACATATAACCTCTGACATACAAAAGGTTGCTGACTATGTAATTCTGATTCATAATGGAAAAATTATTTTTGAGGAAAAGAAAGATGACCTCATTTATAATTATGGAATTATACGCTGTAAAAAATCAGAATTTAATACTGTTTCACCAGATGACTATGTATGTTGTCGAGAAACAAATCTTAGCGTGGAATGCTTAATACATGACAAAGTAGCTGCAAAAAAAAGATACCAAAATCTAATTATTGATAATGCTTCTATTGAGGACATTATGCTGTTCTATATCAAAGGAGGTGTCAAATGAAAGGATTGGTTTTTAAGGATTTATTGCTTATGAAGAAAATGAATAAAAAAGTCATTTTTGTAATGTATTTTTTTGTAATAGCAATTTCATTCTTCGGAGAGAATGAAGTTTACTCAATTATGTCATCGGCTTTTTTTTCACTTTTTATCGGTATGCACTTAATGATGACCATGACCTATGATGGATTGACTTCATGGAAACAATATGAATTAACCTTGCCGATGAGTAAGTACCAAATCATTTTCAGTAAGTATTTGACTAGCTTGCTTCTTGTTCCGATTAGTATAATGGGTACAGTTATCATTTATATCATTCGTTATGTGGTTTATCATAATTTTACACTTAGCCAGTTTGGTTTTTCTATCGCCATTGCAATAGCATTACCTGTTTTATGGTGTTCTATATGTTTAGCAATAGCACAGTGGTTTGGCTATATGAGTGTTCAGTATGTGAGAATGATTTGCACACTTCTCGTTATCTTTTTCGTAAGTAAAATATCAAAAGATATGAAATACGTTACTCAAAATTTGGTTAAAAATTCTATGTTGATTGCTATTTTTGTTTTGGGTATAGTAGTTGCATCGTATTTTGTTAGTGTTATAGGATATTCAAGGAAAAAATAAAAAGTAGAGGCGCAAATAAAAGTAAGTGTCGAGTGGGTGCATTTCCCTGTCTACGGAAATAAAACACGCGAAAAAATCTGAGAAAATGAGCCAGTAAAAAAATTTTCCACTCTTTTGTCGAAGTGCAAAAGCGAATGCCTAATCGACATTGAACAATTCCATATAACTGCTATTAAAACGCCAGACGCACAGCCGCAGAGCCGATAATACACAGTTCTTGAACTGTGGTTATCGGCTTTTGTATTTTCCTAATCATAGTGATTATCAGCATACAGGCTTTTCTCTTCAAACTTCTTTTGAAAATATATTTTAAGCAACATGATTCCCACATTGATAAATACAAATGTCAAAATCAAATTCACTGGCAGATATTCTCTAATTACATCTCCAAGTACTGCTATCCCCGAAAGACTTCCGATTAAAAACATCTGTGAAATTTTATCCCACATTTTTTTGTATTTCTTTATTATTTCCATAATTATCGCCATTATAATTACCACTATGAGAAGGACAGCTACGATTGCCAGAATTCTGATAACCCATGCTTCTCCACATGTATATGCTATTTTCTGGTTAAATCCGTTATCATAGGTTGGATGTGCCAACATTCACAAAATTGAAAATACCACATGAATGGAGTCCTGAAAAAATCTATGAAATCATTTTGAAAAGCACTGTTCTGTATAATTACAAACAGGATTACCGTAATGTATCCCATTCCCCAAAAATATTCCGTATCCCTCATTTTTTCGGTTCTGGCTTTTACTTCTTTTTTCGCTTTACGGATTTCCAGCTCTGCCCGTTTCTTTTCGTTACGGGCCTTTGTTTCTGCCTGTTCCATCTTTTTCTCTGCTTCTTTCTGTTTCTTCTGTGCTTCATCTACTGCTTCAACAGATGATTTATTCACCTGTATCTGCAGTTTAGAGTTCTGGTTCCGAACGTCTCTTATTTCTTCTTCGAGCTGCTCTTGCTCGCTCCTGCTCTTCAAACCATTCCTGTTCCTCAGATCGTCGTTGCTCTGCTGAAGCGATTGATTCAGCTTCTGCGTTTCGGACAATTCGATTGTCAGACGCTGAATTTCTACGGTTGATTTCCGAACTTCTTCTCGCAATCTCTGCCTGTCGGATAAGATCTTCAGTTTCTCTTCTTCCAGTGTCTGTATCTGCTTTTTCTGTGTTCGCATGAACTCTTTCGCTCTCTCGAAACTCTGTACGAGAATATCCCTCTCCACTTTGAGCTTGATCGGTGATTCCTCTGGCATCTGCAATGGCTGCGTCAAGCTCTCTGTAATAGTTTCTGAGTTCTTCGTCTGCTCTGCTGTCTCTGTCGAATGTCAACTCTGGATTTTTCCCTATTTCCATTAAATTCATTCTCCAATCCCTCCTTACTGATATCCAGATGAAATGTTTTTGACAGATTGCTGTCACGCACTTTCTTTCCATCCTGGTTCTGAAAAGTGATGTGCTTCCGTTTCTCTGTCCAGTTTACGTTCCATCCAAACTGTTTCATTTTTTCTATAAACTTTTCTTTGCTGATACAATTTTCCAGTGCCTTTAATACCGCCATTGCACAGTCCGCTACAAAACTGTCCTTTACCTGTTGACGGAACAGGTTATATTTATCTTTACTCCATGCAATAACTTCCCCTTTTTCAATCTGGCTTCCATCAAAGTGCTTTCCTTTCTCGACAACTGTTAGTCCACGTTCTCGGCACATCTGATTGGTAAGCTGTTTCATACGTTCCAGATCCTTTTTGGTGTTATGCAGTTTTCTTCCATCTTCATAACTCACTGAATTAGTAACCAGATGGCAGTGGATATGATCTT
>ENA-OQCX01001258-OQCX01001258.1-human-gut-metagenome-genome-assembly--contig:-NODE-1258-length-12053-cov-1.354939_pt1 | contig 12053 bp, 19 predicted proteins | sample MGYA00242762_ERZ504587 | MGnify/ENA primary metagenome ERZ504587 (study PRJEB26092, sample SAMD00036337) | human gut metagenome | host: Homo sapiens | study: EMG produced TPA metagenomics assembly of...
CAACAGACGTAAGCGTTCCTTTTGCTGAAAATATGGCAGAAATCTATGCTGCTACCCGTAACGAATTATATAAGAGCGGCAAGAAGGTTGAAATCCTCGCCAACTTCCATCCGAAACTCCACTACATCGCCGAATGGTGGAAACAGTTGTACGGTGAAAGCGAAGGCAAGGACGGTAAGGGTATTTTCCCTGCTTCCGTCGATCTGACAACCGATCTGCACTCTATGGGCCAGTGGATTCAGGATGGTGAACGCACGATCTTCGAAACTGTTATTTCTGTTGAAGAGCCGAACCACAAAGTAGTCGTCCCAACTGACGAAGCAAATCTGGACGGTTTGAACTTCCTCGCCGGCAAACGTGTGGACGAAGTGAACAAGATGGCAGAATTAGGTACTCAATTGGCTCACGTGGACGGCGGTGTTCCTAACTTGAAGATCACAATGCCGGAAGTAAGCCCTTACTACATCGGCCAGCTATTCTACTTCTTTGAAAGAGCCTGCGGCATCAGCGGTTACATGTTGGGAGTAAATCCGTTCGACCAGCCAGGTGTAGAAGCCTATAAAAAGAACATGTTTGCCCTGCTGAACAAACCGGGTTACGAAAAGGAAAGCGAAGCGATCCGCGCACGGTTGTAGCCAACAATCACATAATATAAAAATTCAGGCACGACTCTCCTTCAAAAGGATCGTGCCTGAAAAATATCTATTAGCAAGCAATTAAAAATGATTCAAGAAGCAATCGCCCAATATCTGCAAAAACAGCGACAAGTTTTATTTTCTCCCAAGGCCGTACTTTTCGATATGGATGGTGTCCTTTACGATTCCATGCGTTTTTCATGCCCGTGCCTGGTACGAAACGGCTACCCACCACCAGTTGATCTCCACCCCGGAACTATTCTACCTGTATGAAGGCCGGACGGGTGAAAGCACGATCAACGAATTGTATCAAAAAACTTTCCTGCGAGATGCGACCGATGAGGAAAAGAAATCCATCTATGAAGAAAAAGCTATCTTGTTCAATCAATATAACGATGGAAAGGCAATGCAAGGAGCGGCCGAAGTACTAAAAAAAGTAAAAGCCTCCGGCTTGCAAACACTTGTCGTAACCGGTTCCGGACAACACAGCTTAATCAACAAGCTGGAACATACCTACCAGGCTATTTCAAACGGGAAAAGATGGTGACGGCCTTTGACGTGAAGTTAGGCAAACCTCATCCCGAACCTTATCTGATGGGATTGGAAAAGGCAGGAGTCAAACCCTATGAAGCTCTTGTCGTAGAGAATGCCCCGATGGGCATACAAGCGGGAGTAGCTGCAGGGATCTTCACGATAGCAGTCAATACTGGTCCTTTGGACGACCGAATTTTACTCGATGCTGGCGCCGATCTACTTTATCCGGACATGACGGCTTTGGCGAAGGATTGGGACAACCTTATGAATGCAATCAAGATCTCTTAAATAAATTAGGCACGGATTACAATTGATGTAACCTGTGCCTAAAAAACTTATACAAAAACGTCTTACTTCACATAATCCGCCTTGTTCAGATAATCATAGCTCTGCTGGACGCTGGCAACCGGATCATTTTGGGTATACTGTTCGACTTCAACATACCAATCTTTGATATTATTTGCGTACATCTTGGTCAAAAATAGGTTTGAAGTTCATCTTACCACTGGCGCCGATTTCCTTTTCGTCTTTGATATGGACAGCTTGAACTGGCTCGGACGGTTCTTCAGGTAAGCAACCGGATCACCACCGCCTTCCTGTACCCAATACACATCCATTTCAAAAAATACATGATTCGGACTTACATTATCTAACAAGAAGTCGTAGATCAATTGATCTTCGATTTTACGGAATTCAAAAGCATGGTTTATGGTAAACCGAATGCGATGCTGGGCGGCTGCCGTCTTGTAGCCAACGGTATTGAAATAGTCGCAATACATCTTCAAATCGTCCAAAGTCGTCTGGTCGGTAACCGGCATCCACGGCTGAACCATGTATTTGACACCTAATTCATTGTGGGCATCGATAGCCTGATCCCACCAACTCATCACTTCAGCTTCTTTTTCCTTTGTGAAAGCTTGTCCTAAGTGAGCGCTCGTACATTTCATGCCCAAATCATTCACCATCTTCTTGAACTCAGCAGGAGCCAAACCATAGATCTTGCCATTGTCATAGCTAGCTGTTTCAAGATTCTTATAGCCCATTTTCGAAGCCGTTTCCAATACCTTCTGGATTCCTTCTTCTTTTACAAGGTCTCTTAAAGAATATAGCTGAAGCCCGATATACTTGGAGGACTCGGAAGCTGAGGCTTTACCGGCACAAGAAGTTAACAACTGAGGCATCACCATCCCCCCTGCGAGCATTAACGAAGCCCGCTTTAAAAACTCACGTCTGTTCTGCATAGTACTAAAAAATTAAGTTTGCTTTGAGAATTTCTACAAAAGTAAAACTATATTCGGTGGATTCTAACATAATAACGTTAAAATCATCAAAACGGAGTCATAAAACCTTCTTATCTTCTTTTACCAACCTCTTAAGAGGACGACAAGAGAAGCCACAAGAGGAATACCATTAAAAAGTCTGCTTCATCTTCATATACCTATGCTGCTTTATAATCATTTTCCGGCTACGGATAATTTGAAAACGATATATCACGAGGGCCAGTACAAAATAGGCACCTGCCTGAATCCATAACGTATGATATTCATGTACCACCTCATTCAATGCCGCCCCACATGTATTGATACGGATGAATCCCTGAATCCCCGGTGTCGAAGGAAACAGATATCCTATAGCCTGCCAGAACGGAGGAATCGCTTCTTTCGGCCAGGAGACTCCGGATATGAATAACAAGATCACAGATGTAAAGACAAACACTAGCATAGGCGCCTCTCGGGTAGTCATAAAACCGACAATGTCATGGCAAAGAAGATCGAAGCAAACAGATACGGCAGGATGAACAGCAAGATCGTAACCGGATCACCCACTTGAGGCAGGGAGAAGAGTTTCGGCACGACGGCTAATACCCAGATGCAGACAACTACATAAATCAAGATATAGGTCAGAGACTTGCCTAACACGATACGCAACGTCCCGTTGAAATGCCGGCTAATCGGAACAAGGTTGTGGAAGCGGTTCTTTTCACGTGCTGTCCCCCCTAACATACCGATCCCTAAAACCAGTGTTTGCTGGATAACTAAAATAAGGATAGCCGGAACTAAAAAACTGGCAAAGCGTTTTGCGTATTGAAGAGGGTCACGGATTCATAAGGAATCGGATTGACCGTTATTTCCTCCTGCTTTGCCGATGCACCCGGAGCATTATGCATCCGTATTTCTTTCCCTAAGTCGAGTGATACTTCCGTTGCCGCCAGCAAAAACGCTTTATAAAACAGCAGGCTGCTCATATCGCAATACAAGGGAACCGTCGTCTGCTTGCCCGTATGCAAATTCTTACTGAACTCGGTCGGGAAATAAAGGATTCCATAGGCTTCTTTCCTGTCCAGCATCCGCTTGGCCTCCTCCATATCCGTCGAGACGCGACTACCCTGACATCGGGCGTAGCATTCACACGACGGGTAAACTCGCGACTTAGATAGGAATCGGACTGGTCCACAACCACCATCTTCGCCTCGCGTACCACTTCATTATTATAAATAAAGGAATAAAGCAACGGATAGCAAAAGGCACCAGGAAAAAGAAGATCAGCACGCCCTCGTCTTTGAAGACATTTTTCAATTCATCCTTCCAAATGTAAAAGATGTCCAAGATCCCTTCCTTGATCATATCTCGTAAACGATATTCTCTTTTCATTACTTTCTGTTTTACGGAATATATTTAAAGTACAACAATGCGTTCTTCAAGTTTTTTCCAATCAGGAAAGGCAAAACGAGAAAACCCATAAGCCAGGCATATTCAGCCCAGCTATAAAAGAAAGGCCTTCCGTTCAAAGCCTGGTCGACATAGATCAGAAAATAGTGCCGGAGAGGGAACAGGCTGGAGAGTGCCTGCAAAGTAGGGTCCATCCCCAATAACCGGAAAAGAAAATCCGACGATAGAAAAGCGATCATCCGAATAGGCAAGCAAAGCTCAACCCTAAACGAAAAGTCGGCAACACCCCTATCATGAAAATCCCGACCGCCTGCGAAGCAATCACCAGCAGAAATAGAGCCGACAGCATCGGTAACCAGCACTATTCAACGGGAACGAATTAAACCCATACAAGGCCACCGCATACAGGAATGCCACAATCGTAAAAATCACCGTATGAGGGAATATCTTCCCTATGAGGCTCACCGTAAGCGAATTTCCACCCATCTGCAACCATTCGCGGGCCGTCGAGTATTTAATCTCGGAACCGATGCTCAATACCGTCACCAAAAAAATCATCAATTGCAAAACACCAGGCAAAAGTGTGTTATTCAGATAGACCGAATAGTTAAGCCAAGGATTCCCGATCGCGTGTGTGTCGATCACGATCGGCTGGAGCTGCGCCATGATCTGGGTTTCAGTATAGCCATGCGCCAGCCCCGTCTGAAGCCCGACCGAAGCACCTGCTAAGACAGACATGGTTTTCATATCCCGAAACAACAGAGATGCAGCAATAAGATAAGTACCGTTCGTATAGAACGACAGCTTAGGCTGCCGACCTGCTGTCGCATCCACACCAAAGTCCTTCGGAATATAAAAAATGCCATAAATTTTCCCTTCCTGCATAGCCTGGCGAGCTTCCTCGAACGAGACGGTTGTCAGCATCACCTCCGTCTGCTCGAATGCATCCAACTGGCGGGCTAAGTTACGGGAGTTGGAAGAGCCGTCCAGATCTACTACCGCAACAGGCATATCGGTAGGCAAACCCTCCTTCATCAACGAAAGAAAAAAGACCACACAGATAGTGGGAGCCACCAACATACAAAAGAAGTAGACCGGGTCTTTACAAATCCTGAATATCTCACGCTTTGCAATTGACAATTTTGGGGTACTATTTAATTTTTCATTATTCATTTAACCTTGTTCTTTAATTGTCAATTATCAATTGTCAATTTCTTAATGACCGACATTCCAGGACGTAAGTCGGCCACCTTTTCCATTGGACGGGCACGCACCTCGAATGTCTTGGAGTCAAACTGTCCGTTCGTTTTTGTCGCTTTCCAGGCGGCATAAGTTCCCATATCCTTCATATAATAAACTTTCAGTTTGACCGGCCGGTTATCCAACGCCGGGATAAAAGCGTCTAATTCGGTACCGATCTTGATGTTTTTCAGATGATCTTCACGAATACTGAAGGTCACCCACATATCGTTAAGGTCGGTGATATTCATAATCGGAGCACCCGTACCGACCAACTCGCCCACTTCAGGAAAAACGTTCGGACACCTCCCCGTCGATCGGTGAGACAAGTACCGCTTCCTTCAAGTAGGATTCCACTTCGGCAACCGCTCCGGCAGCCTGCCCTACGAGAGCGGCAGCCGCGGCCTTATCTTCCACACGGGCTCCGTCTACAGCCATATCATACTGGGATTTGGCAGCTTTCTCAGTAGCGATGGCAGCGTCGCGTTGTGCGGTAACCTCGTCCAGTTTTTTGTGCGGGCATCACTCCTTGTTCATACAGGTTCTTGACTCTCTTATATGATTTTTCGGCAATTGTAACACCGGCCTGAGCTTTCTGCCACATTTCATAGGCTGCCTGAATCTGTTCCTCACGTGCACCTTTGATTGCTTTTTCGTTTTGTGCCTGAGCGGCAGCTTCGGCGGCACGTGCCTGCTCCATTTTAGCCACTACATCGGGGGCTTCCAAAATAGCCAGTGTATCTCCGGCATTTACGCTTTGTCCTTCTTTCACACGAAATTCCAGTATACGTCCCGGAACTTTGCTTGAAACGCGGTATTCGGTAACTTCAGCCTGCCCCTGAATAATTTCAGGACCTTTGCGGAGCATGAAAAAGCCAACGACTGCAACGATTGCAATAACTCCCAGTAAAGTAAGAAATGCAAGCAGCATATTTGCTGTTTTTGTGATTTTATAGGTGCCATATTATTGATGAATTATAAATTACGAATAATAAATTGATTGAATACCTCAGTCTTTAATTGTCAATTGTCAACTGTCAATTGTCCATTATTTCAGCGTTCCCAAAGACTTCTTCAGATAAATCTCCGTCAGCTTCACGTCGATTTGTGCGTCAATCTTTTCCGATTGGGCGGACAGCCATGCTGTTTGTGCTTCCAGGACATTGCTGGTGGCAATGACCCCTTCTTTGAAGCCTAAGGTGGCATAACGGAGATTTTCGTCAGCCTTTTCCATATTCTTGGTTGCCATTACCAGTTTTTTGCTGGCTTCCTTTACTTTAAAAGCGGATTGGTTAACTTGCAATTCGATCTTTTCTCTCGCATCCTGAAGCTGATATTGTGCGATTCGTGCTTCTGCCTTGGCGGCTTTGGTCTTGTAAATGCCTTCCCCCCAATGCCAGATAGGTATCTGTACCATAACGCCCACATTCCACATTCCTTTGAATTTATTCTCAAAGCTGTTGAATACGGAAGGATTGGTCACCATATAATTTCCCATCAACGCAATGGACGGAAGATGTTCGGCGCGGGTAACATTTATTTTCTGTTTATAAATCTGAGTAGCCAGTTCAAGACTGCGTATCTCCGGACGGTTGGCGTAAGCGGTGGACATGTCGAAGTGGGTCTCTGGTGTGAGCAGTGGAATGTCCTCCATATTTTCGTCTGCCAACGTGATAGGAGAGCTGAGATCAATGCCACATAGTTGACACAACAACATTCGGGCCAGGCTTAATCCGTCTTCCACTTTAGTCAGTGTCATTTCCGCTTCGTTGACTTTCACACGTACGGACAAACCGTCGGCTTTTGTGGCAACTCCTTCGGCAATCATCTTTTCCACATCGCTGTCCAGCTGCTGCAAAAGTTTGAGATAGCCTTCGGCCAGTTTCTTCTTGTTCACTAAGGATATGACTTGCCAGTAAGCCTGGTCAGTGCTCATGATAACCTCCTGCATGCCTCCTTGATGTTGCTGTTGCGCTAATTCTTCGGCATACTTTGTGATTTTATTATATGCACGGATTTTGCCGCCCATGTATAATGGCTGTGTCAGCGTGATGGCACCTGCATATACATTTCTTGTATCTGTGCGGAGCGCATCCACCAGTGAGTTTCCTGCCTGGTCGAGGGCGGGCAAGGCAGCTCCTAACTTTTCACTTAAAGAAGCGATAAGCGGTCTCAACTCCGGGTGTGCGGTAGCAATCTCTGTAGCCGTCTGTTGTATCGGACCGGCCAGATTGGTCCCCAATCCCGAAAGCGCCGCTTTCTGGTCATTGTTCAATAATGAAAATTCTTTTTGATTTCTCATGTAAGTTCCCGTAGCCGAGAAACTGGGCAGGTAGTTGGTAAATGCAGCTTTGTGCTGATAATGAGCGGCATTTATTTTTTCATTGCTTATCAACAGATCTTTGTTGTTGGCAAGAGCTAATGCGCGGCAACTATCTAGGCTTAGGAAGCTTTGCGCTTTTACTATAAAAAGTCAGGCTCAACAGAATTGTCAGAAGAAATAGTTTTTTCATCGCATCTTACATATTAATAAGGTGATACTTCTTTTTTAAATAACCCCGTTATCATAATAAATTGTTTATTGAAATAGTTTCATTTTTTTGTACTTGTTGACTTAAACAATAATTGCATAAACAACGATGCAAATGTATGTGCTTTCTGTGAAAACGCAAAATGAATTAGCTTTTTTTAAATGCTTCTCTTTGGAAAATATGCTATACTTGCATTTTGAAACATGATAAACATACTATAATGTTATTAAATCTGACAGAAGAACAAATCACTCAACTCGCTCCGGACGCTGCGTCTGTCAAAGCAGGAAAAGGGCTGGCGAACCGGACTAAGTGGGTACTTCTGGAGCATAGTGACCGCGCCATCTGGGGACACTGCCAAGGAAGTGGAAAAACGCCTTATCAAACAGTAGTTGATACAAAGAATATTGCATTCAAATGTTCTTGTCCCAGCCGTAAGTTTCCGTGTAAACATGGGTTGGGGCTTTTATTTATGTATGCTTCCCATGCTGATCTTTTCAAGGAAGCGGAGGAACCGGACTGGGTAACGGCATGGCTCTCCAAACGTGAAGAGAAGGCGGAGAAGAAAGAGCAGAAAGAGAAATCGGAAACTCCGTGGATGAAGCGGCACAGGCCAAGAGGCAGGCCGTGCGTCATCAGAAGGTATTGGCCGGAATTGATGATCTTCAGATCTGGATGAAAGACTTGCTCCGCAACGGGCTGCTGAATATCCCGGAAAGAGCACATACACTATTTGAACCCATATCCCGCAGGATGATTGATGCACAGGCCGGCGGATTGGCGGGCAGGTTACGATCGCTACAGGAAATCAATTACTATACAGACAGTTGGAAATATGAGCTTACCGACAAATTGAGTAAACTGTATCTTCTGACAGAAAGTTATAAGAATCTGGATTCTCTTTCTGCTGAGTGGCAAACGGAAATCCGTACTCAGGTTGGATATCCGCAGGCGAAGGAAGAAGTGATGTCCGGCGTACCGGTGGCAGACCAATGGATCGTTTTGCATACCAGAAGCCGGAAGATAAATGAGCTGCGGACAGAAACTTTCTGGTTGTACGGGAAGTCCAGTCACCGTATGGCCTCTATCTAAACTTTCTGGCTCCCGGAGCGTTGCCGGAATTTAATCTGGTTCCCGGTGGTGTCTATGAAGGAGAGTTGTATTTTTATCAGGGTGTTGGTGCCTTGCGTGCCCTGCCCCAAAACATGAAATGCTGGATAGTACCTTCCTGCCTTCATTGTGTGCCGATATACCGGTTGCCATGCAATCTTACAGAGCAGTTATACAGACTCATCCGTTTGCGGAGGAAGTTCCTCTCTTGGTGGACAATGTCAGACTGGTAACAAGCGGAAATACGCACTATCTGCAGGATGCCGGAGGTATGGCCATTCCGGTGCATATCGAAGAGACTGCACGTGTTGACATACTGGCTATAACAGGCGGAAAACCCTTCTCGGCTTTTTTGTTGGCAGACGCCGTTTCCTGTGAATTGAAAACAATCTGGTATCAATCTGAATTTTATTTTTGGAAAGATGAACTTAACTGATCATATCATCAATGTGGCATTGCTTGGCACTGCCACCCGTGAACTGATAACGACTGATTTTCCGGAAGAGTTGCAAGAAACTCTCCGCGACATTCAGGCGAAAGCAGAGGATGCGGAAGCTCTCTTCTATCAGCAGTCCGCTTTGGGCTTTGCCTTTGCACGTGCCGGAGTGGAAGCGCAATCCATTGCAGGAGTTACAAATGTGACAGAAGCTCCGGAAGAAGACAAACCTTACTTCCTCCGTGAAGTGGGAGAGTTGCTTACTTCCCTGTATCTCAATAAAAATCAGTATCTTTTGCTGTATGCTTATCGGAGAGCTGCCGACAAAGGAAAATTGATCCCTCCTGCCTATCTGCAAACTTTATTGCGAAGAGCTTTTGACCGGAATAATCTCTACAGGTATGAGGAACAGCACTGGCTGTCTCTGCTGGCAGGGCAAAGAGGACGTTGGCTTCTTCCGCAAATGGGATTTCCTGTATGGGGAGAATCCGGCAACGAAACTTGGGAAACTGCCTCTCACGAAGAACGGAAACGAATGTTGACTAACCTGCGGAAAAATAGTCCGGAGCAGGGGCTTGCCTTATTGCAGACCGAACTGAAGAATGAGTCGGCCGCCATCGGGATGAACTGATTCAGTGTTTGCGGTGGGGGTTGAGTAAATCAGACGAAGCATTCCTGCAAGAGATCGTGGCGACTGACCGGAGCAGTAATGTCAAAGAAACGGCCCGGCGATTATTGTGTAGCCTGCCGGACTCCGAACTGGTGAAAATATACGAAGAATTATTGCGGGGGAAATTACATTTCAATTTCCTTTTGGGATGGTCGTATGATAAGATTGAATTTACCCCTGAAATGAAGAAACTGGGACTTGAAGAGGTGAGTTCCAATAAAAACGAGAAGGATGATCGTTTCTTGTTACGCCAGTTGGCGGAACGTGTTCCATTAAGTTTCTGGAGTGAGTTTTATGACTGTCCGCCGGAGAAGGCTGCCAGCAAACTGGCGAAGAACCCTCCTTTTCAGAAACTGTTCGACCTGTCGAAACCGATCCTGAATTTCAGCGACCCCGGTTGGGCATATCATACCTTGAAGGAGAATGCGGATGAAAAAATGGCGGACGCGTTGATGGGGTTATTGCCTTCCTCCCAACGGGAGGAAATAGCTTTTCAGTCAGAGAGAGGCGGCTATATTCCGGATAGCTGGTTCAACAAAGACGGCATCGGATGGGGAATAAAATTCTCCACCCGTGTATTCCAGCGGATGCTTCGGAATAATTACTATCTCCCTAAGGAGACAGCCGAACAACTGGCATTATACTTCCCGTCCGAGATGAGAAAACCCATCGAACAGACAGCGCTTTCAACGGCCGCACAAGAGAATAATACCTCCACCCGTTTTTGCCGGTTGATGATGGAATACATGGATTTGAAGCAGAGAATAGATACCTTATTAAATAATGACTAATAAAAACAGAAAGAAGATATGAGCACTTTATTAAGACAACATGCTGAACAGCAATTTGCAGAAGAACTTCACGAGTTGAAACAGAATGAAACAAATCCCGTTCCGGAGAATTGGGAGATGTCTCCGCAGTCAGTGGTTACCTACCTGATGGGCGGTAAATTGAAAAACGGATTTGAAGTTTCTCCTAAATATATAGGTAACCGTCGTCTGATGGAAATAGCTGTGGCAACCCTTGTCACCGACCGTGCGCTACTGCTTTACGGACTGCCCGGAACTGCGAAAAGCTGGGTGAGCGAGCATATTGCCGCTGCTATTTCCGGTGATTCCACTTTGATAGTGCAGGGGACGGCCGGCACCGGTGAAGAAGCGATCCGTTATGGGTGGAACTATGCCCGTTTGCTGGCGGAAGGTCCGAGTGTGGGAGCATTGGTGCAAACTCCGGTTATGAAAGCTATGCAGGAAGGTAAGATAGGCCGTATTGAGGAGCTGACACGCATCGGTTCCGATGTGCAGGATACACTGATCACCATTCTTTCTGAAAAGACATTGCCCATCCCGGAGCTGAAATACAGAACGTACAGGCAATCCGCGGTTTCAATATCATCGCTACTGCTAATAATCGGGATAAGGGAGTCAATGATCTGTCAAGCGCCTTGAAACGCCGTTTCAATACGGTCATTCTTCCCTTGCCGGATTCTATTGATGAAGAAATAGATATTGTGCGCCGACGGGTAGAGAGCTTTGAGAAAGTAATGCAGCTCCCGGCTGAAAAGCCTGCTCTGGAGGAGATTCGCCGTGTCGTTACTATCTTCCGTGAACTTCGTCAGGGCGCCACTGCCGACGGTAAGACGAAACTGAAGACTCCGAGCGGAACGCTTAGCACAGCGGAGGCTATTTCGGTGGTAAACAATGGACTGGCGATGGCAGGTTATTTCGGTGACGGAGAAATTCATGCCGAAGATCTCGTATCCGGTATTTTGGGTGCAGTGGTCAAAGACCCCGTACAGGATAAAGTCGTTTGGCAGGAATATATGGAAACGGTCGTGAAGAATCGGGACGGCTGGAAAGATATTTACCGTGCTTCAAGGGATATGATTTAAAAAGAAAGGAAGAAATGGCTATTCATTTACTAGGCATCAGGCATCACGGTCCCGGCTCGTGCCGCAATGTGCTGAACTACTTGCAGGAACTGCAACCGGATCTGATTCTGGTAGAAGGTCCGGCAGAAGCCGAAGCGCTGCTGGCCTGTGTGGAAAATCCGCAGATGACGCCTCCGGTAGCTTTGCTGGCATACCAGCCGGACGAGCCTCAGAATGCAGTGTTCTACTTTGCGGAGTCTCGCCCGAGCTGGCAGGCGATGCGTTATGCCCGTACAGAACCCGGATACCTTTCCGCTTTTTCGACTTACCTCTGATCTATTCGCTGGCTCTTCGGGCAC
>ENA-OQCX01001259-OQCX01001259.1-human-gut-metagenome-genome-assembly--contig:-NODE-1259-length-12041-cov-2.044402_pt1 | contig 12041 bp, 16 predicted proteins | sample MGYA00242762_ERZ504587 | MGnify/ENA primary metagenome ERZ504587 (study PRJEB26092, sample SAMD00036337) | human gut metagenome | host: Homo sapiens | study: EMG produced TPA metagenomics assembly of...
CAGCAAGTCATCGCGACGAGTGCTGGAAGCAACGATATTGACAGCGGGAAGATGCGCTTGTTGGACAGGTTGCGGTCGAGTTGCAGTTCCATATTACCAGTACCTTTGAACTCTTCAAAGATCACTTCGTCCATTTTGGAACCGGTATCTATAAGCGCCGTAGCAGGATGGTCAGCGAACCACCACCTTCAATGTTGCGGGCAGCACCGAAGAAGCGTTTCGGCTTGTGCAGTGCGTTGGCGTCCACACCTCCGGACAATACTTTACCCGAAGCCGGGGAAACAGTATTGTAGGCACGTGCCAAACGTGTTATGGAGTCAAGGAAGATAACAACGTCATGTCCGCATTCTACCATTCTTTTGGCTTTCTCCAAAACAATGCCTGCTATTTTCACGTGACGTTCTGCCGGTTCGTCAAATGTAGAAGCGATCACTTCGGCATTTACGCTGCGCGCCATATCTGTCACTTCTTCGGGACGTTCGTCAATAAGCAGCATGATCATGTACGTTTCCGGATGGTTGGCTGCGATTGCGTTAGCGATGTCTTTCATCAGGATCGTCTTACCGGTTTTGCTGCGCCACAATCAAAGCACGCTGTCCTTTACCGATAGGTGAGAACATATCTACACACGGGCTGAAAGGTTATCACTATATCCCCTTTGCAAAGTTTGAACTTTTCATCGGGGAACAGCGGGGTCAGGTGATCAAACGGAACGCGGTCACGTACCAATCCGGGATCCAAACCGTTTATCTTTTCCACCTTTACCAACGGGAAATATTTTTCTCCTTCTTTGGGCGGACGGATAGAGCCTTCCACTACATCACCGGTCTTCAAACCGAACAGTTTTATTTGCGATTGTGAAACGTAAATATCATCGGGTGAGGAAAGATAGTTGTAATCGGATGAACGGAGGAAACCGTATCCGTCGGGCATGATTTCCAATACCCCGGTACCGGTCAGGATACCTTCAAATTCGTAAGGCTTTTCCACCTGTTTGCGTTCCGGTTGTTGAGGAATGCTGGCAGACGCTTCTCCCTCAGCCGTCGTATTGTTATTATTGTTTGCCTGACGAGGATTGTTGTAATTATTGTTGCGCGGATTGTTGTACTTCTGATTTTGATCGCGCTGCTGGCGTGGTTGGAATTTGGGGGCAGGTGTCTGTACCGGAGCCGGTGTTTCTACTTTGGTAGCCTCAAATTTGCCGAACAACTCAGTAGGAAGTTCTATTTTTTCTGAAGGAAGATCCTCGATAGGAATAAAATCATCGGTTTCACTGCCGAATTCCAGTTCGGGAAGAATCACTTCTTTTTCTTCGGGAATAGCCGGTGTTTCTTCTTTTTTTGCTTTTTTGGGTGTCGGTTTCGCCGGTGCTTCAGCTTTCACTTCCTCTTTTGCAGTTTCTTTCGTTTTCGTTGCAGGTTGTTCTTCCTGTCTTGGCTGTTACTTTCTTACTACCCGGTTTGCGTCCTCTTTTTTTAGGTGTTTTTTCTTCCGCACTTGTTTCGGCCACGGCTTCTGTTTGTGGTGTTACCGCTACAGGAGCAGTCTCTTTTACTGTTTCGGCAGCTGCGGCGGCAGGCTGCGGGGTATTGGCTTCCAGTTTCTGTGCCTTGTCCTTGGTTGCAGTATAGACCTTGTCACCGTCTTTTTTAACGTTGATACGTGATCTTTTACGGGGTTGACTTTCATTGGCTTTTTCTGCCGCTACTTTTTGGGTTGCTCCGACTATGGCTTGCTCGTCCAGAATTTTATAAACCAGATCTTCTTTTTTTAGAGAGTCTGTTTTCTTGATACCCAACTCTTTGGCAATCGATTGTAATTCCGACAAGTCTTTGTCGTTTAATTGAATAATGTTATACATAGAGTATAGTTATTAGTAATATATTTCTTTATAATCTTTTAATGGTATAATTAAGGAGCACAATCTACACAAAAATGTGTTAGAAGGGGGAAATGCACTCATAATTACGATTATGGGATTGATGTTGTTTTGATTGTTATCAGGAAGTAAACAGACTTTCCCGGATAGGAACTGACGTATTTACCGAGGACAAAAGTAGATATTTTTTTTAATCTCATGCATATTACAGAAGATTTTTGCCGAATTTAATGAAATTAATAAAAAACGACGTGGGGAAACATCCTTTCTGTCTGTGAAAACCCTGATGTTAAATGAACGTAAAAATAGGTCAGATTGTTCAGCAGAGTCTGCATGAAATAGCGAAAAAAATACTAATTTAGCCCGTCAAATTTGATTTTTACTTAATTATAAATAGAGAAAAGATGAAAAAAGTGATTTTTACAGAAAAGGCTCCTGCTGCTATAGGTCCTTACAGTCAAGCTGTTGAAGTGAATGGTATGGTATTCCTGTCAGGTCAGATTCCCGTTGATCCTGCTACCGGTGAATTTGTTCCGGGAGGAGTGACTGAACAGATACCCAGGTTTTTGAGAATATCAAGAATGTATTGGCAGAAGCCGGTCTGACTACCGCTAATATCGTAAAAACAACCGTATTTTTGGCAGATATGTCTTTGTTTGCTGAAATGAACGCTGTTTATGCCAAGTATTTCGAAGGAGATTTCCCTGCCCGTTCTGCTGTAGCTGTTAAGGCTTTGCCGAAAGGAGCGCTTGTGGAGATAGAGAGTATCGCAGTGAGATAACGAGCTTTTCGCCACCGATTGCACGGATTGATGCAGATTATTTCTATTGAAAAGCAATTGCTTGATATGGAACCTGTGTCAATCAGTGTAGTCTGTAGTGAATGATGGTGGATGGGGAATCATAAAAACAACTGATTAACAGATAGCGTAGAAAAGTGGAATATGAAACAACTGAACAAGTGGCAATGGTCCACATTAATATTATCTGCTATACTGGTAATGGCATTTTCAGTCTTTATTTATCGGTATGAGCCTTTTAAATCCGGGTTCGAGATTACCGACCAGCTGGGTGGTAATATTTTCCCTGCAACCATTCTTTCTACCGCAACCACAGATGCCAGTTTAATCGTACCTGCCGATTCCGATTATATCGGAAATCCCAAGTCGTGTATCGCCATCCGGCTGAAGAACAGTTATGCCAATAGCAAATTGCGTATAGAAGTGGCCGAGACTCCTTTTTTCTCTCAGTCTGTATCTGAGTTTATTTTACCCAAGGCGGGGAAAGAATATCTGGTTTTCCCGGATATTATATGGAACTATCAGGCTTTGCGTGATAATAATCAGGCAGTGCCCGTTAGCATCTCCGTCAAGGCGGAATTGAATAAGAAAGAACTTCCACAGCGTTTGAAAACCATCTCGATGCGCAGTATCAATGAGTGCCCTTTAGGATATGTGGACGATAAAATGAAGTTTCACGATACGGGAGAGTTTTTTGCGGCCTACGTCAACGAGGAGCATCCTCAGATTGACAAATTATTGCGTGAAGCCTTGGATACACGTATCGTCAATCGTTTTCTTGGGTATCAAGGTAATGCACACCAGTCGGAGAATGTGGACAAACAGGTCTATGCATTGTGGAATGTGTTGCAAAAGCGGAACTTTAAGTACAGCTCCACCACCAATACCAGTCTTTCGTCCAATGTGGTTTATACACAGCGCGTCCGTACCTTGGACGATGCGCTGGAATCCTCGCAGATAAACTGTGTGGATGGCAGCGTGTTGCTGGCCTCACTGATGAAAGCCATCAATATCAATCCTATCCTGGTGCGTATTCCGGGACATATGTTTGTGGGTTATTACACGGACAAATCACATAAGAATATGAATTTTCTGGAAACCACGATGATAGGGGATGTGAATCTGGATGATTTCTTTCCGGATGAGAAGCTGGATTCTACCATGGTGGGCAAATCCCAGAACCAGATGTCGAAACTGACCTACGAGAAATCAAAGGAATATGCTACGAGGAAATATCGGGAGAATGACTCCCTGATACATTCGGGTAAAGTGAATTATATGTTTCTGGAGATTGATAAAAAGACCCGTGCGCAGGTGCAACCTATCGGTAAATAAATTTGTTGTATGGATATGGAACTTACTTATATATATCATAGCGGATTCGCCTTGTCAGGCGATGGCTTTACTGTAATCATGGATTATTACCGTGATTCGGAGGATGGACAGGCGCAGGCGGATTTGAACCGGTTGATGGATGGGACTTTCAGCAATCAAGAGGCGGGAATGCCGGAAGGAACTGTACACAGCGAATTATTGCGGAGACCCGGAAAACTGTATGTGCTGGCCAGTCATTTTCATCCGGATCATTTTAATAAAGAGGTATTGCAATGGCGTGAACAGCGGCCGGATATCATCTATATTTTCTCGAAAGACATTTTGCGTCATCGCAGGGCGCAGAAAGAAGATGCCGTCTGGCTGAAAAAAGGAGAGGAATATAAGGATGAAACATTGAGCGTGCGTGCTTTCGGTTCCACGGATGTGGGAGTATCGTTTTTGCTTCAGACAGGTGGAAAAAAGATTTTTCATGCCGGTGATTTGAATAACTGGCATTGGATGGATGAGAGTACCGAGCGGAGTGGAAGGGAGCCGAGAAGAATTCCTGCATGAGCTGGATGATCTTTACGCCTATACGCCCGAAGTGGATGTGGCGATGTTTCCCGTTGACCCCCGTTTGGGAAAAGAATACATGCGGGGTGCCGGACAGTTTGTAACAAAGATAAAAACTCATATCTTTGTACCCATGCATTTCACACCGGAGTATGCCAAGGCAAATGCTTTCCGCGACTTTGCCGAAGCGCATGGAGTGCGTTTTGTGTCATTGACACATCGCGGACAAAAAATAGAGATTGAATAACAAAAGAATAACACAATATGAAAGTAAAAGGAAGATTTGATCATTTCAATATCAATGTAACTGATCTGGACAAGAGTATCAAGTTTTATGAAACAGCGTTAGGTTTGCATGAGTCTCATCGTAAGGAAGCTTCGGACGGTTCCTTCGTGCTGGTGTATATGGCCGATGACCACAGCAATTTCTTGTTGGAACTGACCTGGTTGCGTGACCATACCCAACCATACGAGTTGGGTGAGAACGAAAGCCATCTGTGTCTGCGTGTGGAAGGTGATTATGACGAAGTCCGTAAATTCCATAAGGAAATGGGATGCGTTTGCTTCGAGAACACCGCTATGGGCTTGTATTTCATCAATGATCCTGATGATTACTGGATTGAGATATTGCCGGTAAAGTAAAACGATCGTTTCCGTTAGTAATGAATTAAAAAGATAGAGACTATGAAATACATTTCTCCCGGTGGCTGGTTCTCATTGGAATACCCGATGGGCTGGCACGAGTTTGAAGATACAGAAGAGAGTTTTTTATTCTATAATCCTGACCGGTGGACAGGTAATTTCCGCATATCGGCCTATAAGGATGAAGCGGCTGACTATGGTCCGCAGTGCATCGCATACGAATTGAAAGAAAATACCTCTTCCGCCCTGGTGAAAGTGGGCAAGTGGGATTGTGCTTACAGCGCGGAAACTTTTCAGGAAGAAGGCGCCTGGTACACCACTCATATCTGGGTGACAGGAGAGGGGGATCTTTCTTTCGAATGTTCTTTTACCGTGTCCAAAGGAGGAGACAAGCATCCGGCGGAAGAAATCATCCGGTCTTTGCAGGTCCGCAAAGAAGGTGTAAGTCACCCGCGTGAGATCATTCCGATCCGTGTCTTGGAAATCGGGGAGGTGAACACCGCCTTTGAGTGGGCTTCTACCACGATTAAAAAGCAACTCACCAAGGATTTCACTGCGTCGGAGAGTGATATTGACAGTATACAGCAAGTAATGGACAGCGGACGTTTCCAGACTCAGCAGCGTATGGCGTGGGAGAATTTCGGTATTGCTTTCGGAGCATTTTGGTGAATGAGATGGAAGGTATGGAATGGGTGACTGTCATTGAGGGACAGAAAGAATATCCCGCCTTGCAGTTATGTGTTCGGATATGTGCTGGACCCTGCCGCACTGGGTGTGGGGAAAAGCTAAAAAGGGACTCCCCTGCGACTTGAAATCCGAATTCAGGAAAATTAAGCGAGAGGCGGAGGCAGTGTTGGATGATTTAAATAAATAGACAAATAATGACCCCATATATGCAAGTAGACGGGCTTACCAAGTCATTCGGTGACTTGGTATTGTTCCGAAAGATTTCATTTGGAGTGGCCGAAGGACAACGCATCGGTCTGATAGCAAAGAACGGTACAGGCAAGACTACCTTACTTAATATAATAGCCGGTAAGGAGGGATATGATGAAGGAAGCATCGTCTTTCGTCGTGATCTGCGGGTGGGCTATTTGGAGCAAGACCCACATTATCCCGAAGACCTGACCGTGCTCGAAGCCTGTTTCTATCACGGAAACAGCACGGTGGAACTCATCAAAGAATATGAAAGCTGCATGGAAACCGAAGGCAATCCGGGACTGGAAGAGCTGTTGGCACGGATGGAGCACGAAAAGGCATGGATTATGAACGGAAGGCGAAACAAATCCTTTCTCAATTAAAAATCCGGGACTTCAGCCAGCAGATCAAACATCTTTCCGGAGGTCAGTTGAAACGGGTGGCTTTGGCGAATGTGCTGATAACCGAGCCCGATTTCCTGATTTTGGATGAGCCTACCAACCATCTTGATCTGGATATGACGGAGTGGCTGGAGGGGTATCTCGGCCGGGGAAACATCAGTCTGCTTATGGTGACGCACGACCGTTATTTCCTGGACCGCGTCTGCTCTGAAATTATCGAGATAGACAATCAGCAGGTCTATTCATATAAAGGGAACTACAGCTATTACTTGGAAAAGAGGCAGGAGCGTATCGAGGCGACCAATGCCGAAATAGCCCGTGCCAATAACTTGTACCGCACAGAGCTGGAGTGGATGCGCCGTATGCCCAGGCACGCGGACATAAAGCGCGTTATCGGGAAGAAGCTTTCTACGAACTGGAGAAAGTGGCGAAGCAGCGTTTCAACGACGGCAATGTGAAACTGGATATGAAAGCCTCTTACATCGGCTCCAAGATTTTTGAGGCGGATCATCTGTACAAGCGTTTCGGTGATTTGAAGATTCTGGAAGATTTCTCGTATATCTTTGCCCGTTATGAGAAGATGGGCATCGTGGGAAACAATGGTACGGGAAAGTCCACGTTCATTAAAATACTGATGGGCGAACAGAAGCCGGACAGTGGAACATTGGATATCGGTGAGACAGTCCGTTTCGGTTACTATTCTCAGGATGGCCTGAAGTTTGACGAGCAAATGAAGGTCATCGACGTGGTGCAGGATATTGCCGAAGTCATCGAATTGGGAAATGGCAAGAAACTGACCGCATCCCAGTTCCTGCAACATTTTCTGTTTACTCCCGAAACACAGCATAGTTATGTATATAAACTGAGTGGGGGAGAACGCCGCCGCCTGTACCTGTGTACGGTATTGATGCGTAATCCCAACTTCCTGGTGCTGGATGAGCCTACCAACGATCTCGATATCATCACCCTTCAGGTATTGGAAGAATATTTGCAGAACTTCAAGGGCTGTGTAATCGTAGTAAGCCACGACCGCTATTTCATGGACAAGGTGGTAGACCACTTGCTGGTATCAAGGGACAGGGAGACATTCGTGATTTTCCGGCAACTACTCCGATTATCGTGACTGGCGCGAGGCGAAAGAGCAGCGCGACAAAGAGGCGGAAAAGCCAAAAGAGGAAAAGACCGCCCGCGTGCGCCTGAATGACAAGCGGAAAATGTCTTTCAAGGAAAAGAAAGAGTTCGAGCAGCTGGAACAAGAAATAGCCGGGCTGGAACAGGAGAAGGCCGATATAGAAGCCGCCCTTTGCAGCGGTACGCTGGGAGTGGAGGAACTGACGGAGAAATCCAAACGATTGCCGGAACTGAATGATTTGATTGATGAAAAGACCATGCGCTGGTTGGAACTGAGCGAGATAGAAGGATAGAATAACCGGAGGTGCAACAGTGTACCTGATGCCATATTGCTATATTCGTTTTGAATAACAAAACCATAATATAGAAAAGAAATATGGCATCCATTAAATTGAAATTCCGCCCATCGAGCGTAAAAGGAAAAAAGGGCGTATTAAGTTATCAAATTATTCATTACAGACTGACACGGCTCATCAAGACTTCTTACCGGATCATGCCTTCCGAGTGGGACGACTCCACCGGCAGTCTGCTTATTTCAACACAGTCTGAATGTAAAGCGCGTCTTCTGCTGATACGTGACCAGACGAATTGGGAGATGACGCGGTTACAAGGTATTATCAATGATCTGGAGCGGACCGGTGTGGAATACACCATTGATGATATCGTGGCTTCTTTCCGGAAAATCCCTTCTGTAGAGAGTGTGTTCAACTTCATGCAACGATGTATCAATAAACTGGAGCGGCAGAAAAGGGGACGGACGGCAGAAGGTTATACCTCGACAATGAACAGCTTTATCCAATTCAGAAAGAATGAAGATCTGAGTTTTGAAGCCTTTGATTCGGAGCTGATGGAGATGTATGAAGCCTATCTGAAAGAGAAGGGCTTGGTAAAGAACAGTACTTCCTATTATATGAGAATCTGGCGGAGTGTGTATAACCTGGCTGTAGAGCAAGGCTATACCACCGACAAGAAACCTTTCAAACATGTCTATACCGGCATAGACAAGACCGTAAAACGGGCCGTTCCCTTTAAAATCATCAAAATGATCAAGGAGCTTGATTTGTCATTCGAACCCCAGTTGGAGCTGGCAAGGGATATTTTCCTTTTCAGTTTCTATACCCGGGGCATGTCGTTTATTGATATGGCACACTTGAAGAAGAGCAACCTCCAGAATGGAATTCTGACATACAGCCGGAAAAAGACCGGGCAGCGGCTGACTATTCTGTGGGAGGAGCTGATGCAGGAGATTGTGGATAAATACAAGGATGACACTTCCGAGTACCTGCTGCCTATCTTGCGGTATTGTGACATAAATGACCGCAAGCAATATAAACTGAGGGCCAAGCAGATAGGACGGGGTTTGAATAAAATAGGCTTGCGGCTGGAATTAAAGGCGCCGTTGACTTTCTATGTGGCGCGCCATAGCTGGGCCAGCATAGCGCAGGACAGGAAGGTGTCTACAGACATCATCCGCGAAGGGCTGGGGCACGATAATGAAAAGACCACTCATATTTATCTGGCATCCATCTCCACTTCACAGATAGACCGAGCCAATCAGATCATTTTAAGGGGGTTGTAGGGGAAGTATTCATTCAGGCTGTAGGATGACAGCCTGAATGTTCTATTGGCTTGGATAAAATCAGATCATTTTCGGAGAAATATTTCTAGAATCCTAACATAAGAGCTGGGAGAATATTCAATATTCGGCAAAGTAATCAAAATATGCCTTGTTGGTGATAGATACAAAATATTGAATGACTTTTGTATGGGGAGATATAGAAATATGCAGAATGCTGATCTAAAGGATCGTGCCATTAGGAAATACTGTGTGACTTCGTGTGATATCTAATTTGGGATAATTTATTTTTTATCATGAACAAGTGTGATAGATCTGAAAATCAGCTGTTTGATAGCATGATTCGTTTTATAAAAAATGGGGTTCTCTTAGTAAGAGATCCCCATTTGGCTGCAAAAATAGCTATAATTCCCAAGAAATGGAAATCTTTTGTTGCTTTAAAATGCTTTTAACAAGAAATGTATGAGAATTGTTCGTAAAAGGTTATGAATTACGATATGTATGTTTCACATTATCAATAAATTAAATAGAGAAGGGGATCTCTTACTAAGAGAACCCCAAAAATGAAGCTTCAACAAGCCTTCATTTTAGAAGTACAAATGATAAATAATTTATGTTTTGATGCAAATCTGTAATGATGCGGATTTGGGTACTGAATACTCCTTTCCGCAAAATCAAAACATAACGGGTAAAGCGCCTAGGTTACTGCCATGCAGTTCAATCGCTTCCTGCCCAGACCAGGGGTCAGATCTGATAACCACGTCACAGACGGGGGAAGAAAAAGAATATCCTGACCACAAGTGGTATTATATGTTCCTGCGCAACAGAGAGCTGAAACGCTATATCGAAATCTTTACAGGCAGGAGGCTGTGATGATTAATACCCGGTCTGGCATAAGGAAGAAAGATATTTCTGCTTCAAGTGTTTTCATATACCTCTGCTGACCATAAAAAGACGTTTTGAACGGTGTCCTTATAGCAAGGAAGAATATGCGGCCCGTCGGGAGTCCGCCTTTGCCGTAAAGGAGGCGTTCGCGACAGGCTCTGTACAGAAGTTGAACGCTTTGACGGATGAAAAGGAAATCACGGGTGATGGTTATCTGTTTGTATGTGCCCCGTTGGATGAATTGAATCTCATCCTTGCCCATCTGTTTCCCCGGCAGTATCTTGCAAAAGACCGCAATTCCTATAGCGTGGCTGTTATTCCCCATAGACAGATGGAAGAATTTATTTTATCTGTATGATCCATGCCTTATAACATTGACTGATGGATAAGCCTCTTGAGGAGTATATTCAGAAAAAGCAGAAGATACGTATTACGGGTGGTGTTTTTCAAGGGAAAGAGGGATGCATCATGCGTCTGCATCGGAATACCAAGCTGGTGTTTGCTTTTGGTAATATGACGGTGGCTATTAGTTATCTTCAGGCTTTTCCGTTTGAGAAGGTGGAGTGATAAACTTACTTTATTTATGACAATAAGTGACTTTCTTGTACTGGTAACTATTGTACTTACTTTAGTAACAATTGCTGTATCAAATAATAAAAAAAATATGGCTGTATAAGTTCTATAAGAGAGATTACTGTCTTCTTTTGGGGGCTGTCTTGTGTATACATTATTTGATAGGTTTCCCATGGTTTGAACAAAGAGGATGGATTATTCCTGAACTTGTGGTGAAAAATGGTATTCCTGCTAATATTTGGGCGTATATCATAGCTTCTTAACTCTTAGCTATCTTATTTTTATAATTGGTTGGAGGAAAAATTTCCCTTGCAGTAAGCATGAGGACATAATCAGATATTACAAGGGGTTAATAAATGGAAATATATGTCTGCTTATGGAATATTTGGATGATTACCACAAAGATAAGATACAACAAAGAAATCGCATAGTCAATGGCGTAGCTAAGGATGAGGATAATAAGATGCCTTTTGAATCAAAAAGTAGTAAGCCGAAGAAAAAAACTCAAAATTTGAATGGTGAAGTTTTGCAGAAAGTTATTTTCTTACCGGAATTTATCGAAAAATCTTCTTCTATAAATCCTGTCTTCTTTTTAGAATGTGTGTATCAGTTGAAAACTGATACACTTTGTGGCGCAGAAGATAGTATTTTTTTTTATTTTCGTAATTTGTTGAGAACCAAATCCATGGGCTTTGTGAGAGAGTTGGTAGAGCCTCTTAATTATAAAGAGAACAGTAATATAGAATATGAACTAAGAGGAACTTTATTTTTATCGCTTATGTTTGCTTATATAGACTTTGTTACTAAATTTAAGATTTATAGGGCATTTGGGGAAGAAGCGTTGTTGGAAGCAAATATAGGAAACCGGATTTTCTCACTTGAAGTGGATGAGTTTCATAATCATGAGTATCACCAGACTTCTTGTTATATGTGCCTGCGTTTCTATGACATTTTATTTCATCGTTTATTTGCCTCATGTGATGAGAATAGGGAGGAAATACCTTTTATTTATCCTTATTACTTGAAATTGGTATGTGATTCTTTGCTGGATAAATATCATCAATATAGTGCAAGGTCGTATGCTATGAAATATATGGATGATGTAGTCGATTATATTTATCAATGGTTGATTGTATTGCTCGAAAAAGGAATAATAAGTTATACTTATGACCTGGTGAAGATATTGGTTCAGATACATAAGGAAAAAACAAAACATATTTACACTTTGGAGTCCGTTCAACAGTTAATAAAGGCATTTTTAAGATTTTCTAGAGATTATGGAAAAGAGAATGCTATGGTTGCTGTTTTTTGGAGGTATATAGAAGATTTGAATAGGCAAGAGCTCAATTG
>ENA-OQCX01001260-OQCX01001260.1-human-gut-metagenome-genome-assembly--contig:-NODE-1260-length-12038-cov-2.740240_pt1 | contig 12038 bp, 17 predicted proteins | sample MGYA00242762_ERZ504587 | MGnify/ENA primary metagenome ERZ504587 (study PRJEB26092, sample SAMD00036337) | human gut metagenome | host: Homo sapiens | study: EMG produced TPA metagenomics assembly of...
GAGATTTCCAGAAGCTCCTCTTTCTCTACACGCAAGCTTTTTGATTTTCAGTGCACCGCCAATATCATCATAAAATCCATCAGCTTCCGTAGCCTCTGTTTTAAACTGCAGGTTTCCGTGATCATCAAATTCCAGTGTGAAAATTCCGCCAATCTCTTCTGTGAAAAGAACACACATGATCTGCAGTTCCTTCTTCACATGATCTGGCAGAGAATCAAAGTCTTTATTAAAGTAATATTTCTGTTCATAGGCGCTTGCGCCGCAAAGCACTACATTCTCCTGATACAATTAAGTCCCACCTTTCTGTTTTCATCTGTGTCAACAACATTCGCAAGTGATATGCCCCATTCACTGTAGGATTATCGCAATCAGTGGGGAATATCATTTGCGAAAATGTGCCTAAACAATAGCCTTACACATAGCTATACAGCCCGCGAACCGAAACCTCACCGGCGCTGACAGCTACAATCGTTCCATCAGTTTTCTCTACCAACAGCTCTCCGCCATCTGTAATCCCTCTGGCCACGCCTCGTACGGCTCTTTCGCCAGCACACGCACCGGCTGATTGTAATTAGCAAGAATACTTTCATATTCCTCTTTCAGCCCACTGAGGTCACAGGTCGCTGCAAATTTTTCATAGTATTTCTCAAAAGCTTCCATCACAAGCCCGGGAATCTGGCTTCTGTCAAATTCCTTGCCGCTCTCCAGATAAAGAGATGTAGCCTTGTCTGCCATCTCCTCCGGAAACTCTTTGATATTTACATTAATTCCCACTCCGATGACTGCATAGTCAATTTTTCCAGCGCGAACCCCCATTTCGGTAAGGATTCCGCATATTTTTTTGTGGGAAACCACCACATCATTGGGCCATTTGATACTTACGTCAAATCCAAGATTCTTCACTGCTTTCGCCACAGCCATACCCATTACAAGGGTAAGGTTGGTGCATACTGAGGTTCAAATTTCGGTCTGAGAAGAATGCTCATCATAACCGACGTACCCTCTGGTACCTCCCAGGATCTGCCAAGTCTTCCTCTTCCTGCTGACTGAAATTCTGCCAGTGCAAGAGTTCCCTCTGATGCGCCTTCCTTCGCCAGACGCTTGATCCACAAATTGGTAGAATCTGTTTCTCTTGCAAAATGGACGGTTTTGCCCGCCCATTTGTATGTATCTGATCTGCAATTGTTGGTTTCGTTATAGATACTGCCCGTGCCAATTTCTTCATATGATTCTTTTTCGGAAATCATTTCAGATACCCTTTCTATAACTCCCAATCGTCCAGGTTCTTTGAATAAATGATACATCTTATCCAGAGGATAAAAAGTAGTACATAAGAACGTAGAAACAATCGGAATTCATTAATTCATTGTTATCTGGAAGCCGAATTATTTATTCTCAGGCTCTCCCAGTGTAGCAACCATAACCGCTTTAATGGTATGCATACGGTTCTCAGCCTCATCAAATACCTTAGAAGCCGGAGACTCGAATACTTCGTCTGTTACTTCCATATCTGTCAGATTGAAGCGCTCGCCCATCTCTTTGCCAATCTTTGTCTTAAGATCATGGAATGCCGGCAGACAGTGAAGGAAAATTGCTTTCTCCCCTGCATTCTTCATAACTGCAGAGGTTACCTTGTATGGTGTCAGATCATGGATTCTCTCTTCCCATACTGCATCCGGCTCACCCATGGATACCCATACATCTGTGTAAATAACGTCTGCGTCCTTCGTTCCAGCCTCTACATCCTCTGTAAGAGTAATGGTTGCGCCGGACTCTGCAGCGTACTCTTTGCACTGAGCAACCAGCTCCTCATTTGGGAAATATTTCTTACTTGTGCAGGCTACGAAATGCATACCAAGCTTGGAGCAGGCTACCATTAGGGAGTTACCCATGTTGTAACGGGCATCGCCCATGTAAACCAGCTTGATTCCTTTCAGATATCCGAAATGCTCACGGATGGTAAGCATATCTGCTAACATCTGTGTTGGATGATATTCGTTTGTCAGACCGTTCCAAACCGGAACTCCTGCATATTTTGCAAGATCTTCTACAATTTCCTGACCAAATCCACGGTACTCGATACCATCATACATTCTTCCAAGAACTCTTGCAGTATCTGCAATGCTCTCTTTCTTGCCGATCTGGGAGCCAGTTGGATCCAGATAGGTGCTTCCCATTCCCAGATCATGGGCTGCCACCTCGAAGGAACAACGTGTTCTGGTACTGGTTTTCTCAAAGATCAGGCAATATTTTTGCCCTTGTAATACTCGGTAAGCTCACCGGCTTTTTTCTTTGCCTTTAACTCAGCGGATAAATCAAGAAGATACAGAATTTCCTCTGGTGTAAAGTCTTTCAGTGTCAAAAAATTTCTGCCTTTTAAGTTCATAATAATCCTCCTCTGGTGCCAGGTATAGTGCCTGGCACCATTTTTCTTTCTGCCATGCTTTACAGTAAACTGTCGTACAAGTCTTTCAATTTTTCACTTTTCAGACTACCATCGTCGGCTTTCATCTCATTAATTTCTTGTTTCAAGAATGTTACTCTTCTTTTTTATCCTTTTCATCCACAACAACTTCCTTCAAAGAAGCTGCCAGTCCTGCCAGATTCTGGAGCTCTGACGGGATAATAATCTTGGTAGATTTGCCGTCTGCCACTTTCGCAAGAGCTTCGAAGCTCTTCAGGGTAAGAACTGCATTGTCAGCACCTGCCTCCTTGATCATACGAAGACCTTCTGCATTCGCCTTCTGAACCTTCAGAACTGCCTCTGCCTGACCTTCCGCCTCTTTGATCATGCGCTCTTTCTGCGCTTCCGCGCGAAGGATAGCAGCCTGTTTCTCAGCTTCGGCATCAAGAATTGCAGATTCTTTTTTACCCTCTGCAACAAGGATGGTGGATTTCTTCTCACCTTCTGCGATCAGGATTGCCTCACGTCTCTCACGCTCTGCTTTCATCTGTTTCTCCATGGCTTCCTGAATAGCAGCCGGAGGAATGATATTTTTAAGCTCTACACGGTTTACCTTGATTCCCCATGGATCAGTTGCCACGTCAAGGGAAGCACGCATCTTGGTATTGATCACCTCACGGGAGGTCAAGGTTTCATCCAGTTCCATATCACCGATAATGTTACGCAATGTAGTCGCGGAAAGATTCTCGATAGCCATGATCGGATTCTCAACGCCGTATGCGTACAGCTTCGGATCTGTGATCTGGAAAAATACAACAGTATCAATCTGCATGGTTACGTTATCTTTTGTGATAACTGGCTGTGGTGGGAAATCTACAACCTGCTCTTTCAGATTGACTTTTCTTGCCACACGCTCTACAAATGGAAGTTTGAAGTGTACGCCGGTTCCCCATGTTGCCTGGTAAGCGCCTAAACGCTCAAGTACGATCGCATATGCCTGGGGTACGATGCGGATGCAGGATGCCAGGATCCACAGCACCAGAATGATGACGATCAGCAAAAATAAGATACTTCCCATATTACGCCTCCTTTGACTCCACGATCAATTTAACGCCGTGGACTGCTTTTATGATTACTACAGTGTCAACCGGAATTGTTACGCTGTCATCGGATGTCCGGGCCATCCATTCAATGTCATTGATGCGGACCTGGCCTGTCTGGGCCAGATTATTGATCTTCTGGATCACGACAGCCTTTTTTCCAAGAAGACCTTCCACATTTGTTTTCTCTGTGTCTTTTCTCATAAGCTTCAGAGCTGCCGGTCTTGTAAAAAACAGCAGCACCAGTGAAACACAGAAAAACAGAAGAAGCTGCGGCACGATTCCCATTCCAATGCCGGCTGCAATAGCGGCAGCAAGTGCGCTCCTGCAAACCAGATGGTGGTAAGTGCGTGGTAAGCCCTTCAATAACCAGAAGCACAGCCAGGACTCCCAGCCAGATAATTGGTTCCATAAGACTCCCCCTTTCAGATAAGCGATTGTCAAAATCTGCCATACGTCATCAGATATACTTCAGCAGACAGATTCCAGATCAGCTAACCCTACCGTCTCTGCCTTGCAGCCTCATACATCAAAATTCCTGCAGCCATAGCTGCATTCAAGGACTCCACCTTGCCGCACATGGGGATCCGGATGAGACAATCGGCAGCTTCTGCTGCCTCTTCCGTCAGCCCGTTTCCTTCATTTCCAATAAGAAATGCTGTGCCGCCCTGATAATCTTCCTGATCATAGGAATTTTTCCTTTCAGGTGGGCTGCAAAGGTACGGATACCTTTTTGCTCCAGTTCCGCTTTTAATGATACCACATCCTCCACATATAGGAAAGGCATTCTGTAAACAGATCCCATAGTTGATCGGATGACCTTTGGATTTGTAATGTCTACGCAGGTTTTCGTAAGAAAAACACCGGAAACACCAGCACCCTCACCTGTTCGGAAAATAGTCCCTGCATTTCCCGGATCCTGAAGATCCTCAAGAACCATTACCAAAGGAGCATCTCCTTTTAAAATATCTTCCACAGTCCACACCGGTTTCTTCAGAACTGTAAGAATTCCCTGTGGAGTCCTGGTATCACACATCTGGCGGAAAACATTATCTGCCACAATTTCTCTTTTTTCTTCCGGAAGCTCCATGACCTGCTTCATCAGGGACTCATCTGCAGTCAGGGATTCTGTCACATAAACCCTGGAAATCCAGTCCTTTGGAGCTTCCCCGAACATTTTCCGTCCCTCAGCCACAAACAACCCCTGTTCCCTGCGGGCCTTGGCCTTCTGGTTTAACTGTATGATATTTTTCACCTGTGTATTATTTGCACTGGTTATCATAAATTATCCTCCCTGTTACAGCGGCTTTCGGAATTTATTCAAATCCTCGTTCTTTCCTACTGCAACCAGAATACAACCCGCTTCCAGCTTCTCCGCAGGATTCAGGTTTACATTTACAGAATCTCCATGCTTCACTGCAACCAGATTTATATGATGCTGCTCACGGAGCCTGATCTCTGAAAGACTTTTTCCCACCCATTCACCCGGGATCCGGAATTCTGCCATACTGAACTCCGTAGAAAGCTCAAACACATCCTCAAATCCACTGGCTGTAAAATTACGGGCAACGCGGATGCCCATGGAACGCTCCGGATATATTACCTGATCAGCACCAATTTTCTCCAGGATCCGGCCATGAAGGGAATTCATTGCCTTCGCCAGAACAAGCGGGACGCCCAGGTCCTTCACCTGCATGGTAGCTGTAATACTGGCTTCCATATTTTCTGCAACCGCAATAATCGCAACGTCTACGTTCTGCACGCCCAGGGATTTCAGAATTCCAGGCTCGCGCACATCTGCACGAACTGCATAAGTGACAGTATCTGCAATTTCCTGAATATTCTCATCTTTATCATCAATTGCCAAAACATCATAATCTGCATTCGCAAGCTCTTTCGCCAGGGTCATTCCAAACTGCCCCAATCCAATGACTGCAAAGGATTTTCCGCTCATTCTAATCTCCTTTAAAATCTGCTATGAAAGCAACGGACTTTCATGCGGGATAATGTCGTCCACAGACGCCATTTCCTATCCTATCATAATATTCTCTTCTGCCAGATGTACATCCTTGGTGCGCTTCTGCGCACGGGACACAACTGCCGCGCCCAGTGTCAGCGGACCGATTCTTCCAAGATACATGGTAAAAATAACGATCCATTTGGCCGGTGTATTCAGGGCCGCGGTCAGTCCTCTGGAAAGACCTACGGTTCCAACTGCAGAGGTAAGCTCATACAGCACATCCACAAAGGGGGCTTCCGGCATAACTGCAAAAATCCCCAGCACGGAAATAAACAGTACACTAACCGCCATTCCCACAACTACCTGTGCAGAACGGATATAACTGCTGCGAATCTTTCTCCCATAAACCTCTACATCTTTTTTTCCCCGAAGGTTGGCAATAATACTCAGCACAAGCACTGCAAGTGTAGTCGTCTTCACTCCGCCGGCAGTCCCCATAGGAGAACCTCCAACCAGCATAAGAAACAGACAGATCATTACACTTCCGCTGGTCAGCGCCCCCTGATCAACTGTAAAAAATCCTGCAGTTCTTGTGGTCACAGACTGAAATGCCGCTGCCATCAGCTTCTGTCCAAAGGACAGACTTCCCAGTGTGTCCGGGTTCTTATACTCAAACAGCAAAATACAGATTGTCCCACCAAGGAGCAAAATCCCGGTTGTAGTCAAAACCAGCTTGCTCTGCAGACGAAGGGTCCGGAATAATCTGCCAAGAGAAAGCTTCTTCTGAAAAACCAGCTTTATTCTTTTTCCAAAGATCCCACCATACGTTAAAGCCAAGTCCAGAAGCAATAATCAATCCCATCGTTGTCACATTCACCAGAGGATTGGTTACATAGTCTGCCAGACTGTTCTCTCCCAAGAGATCGATTCCTGCGTTGCAAAAGGCTGAAACTGCTGTAAAAGCAGCCTGCCCCAGACCTTTCACCAGTCCAAGCTCTGGTACAAAGCAGAATGCATAGCCGACGGCTCCGATTCCTTCCGCTGCAAATACGCAGAGAACCACTTTTCTCACCACTGTTACCAGACCGGACATCTGCTCCAGATTATAGGATTCCTGGATCATTCTGCGGTTCTTCAGACTGATCTTCTTATTCAGGGAAATAAAAATAATGCTGGCAAGAGCGATCAGACCAATTCCGCCAATCTGGATCAGCAAAAGGATCACCAGCTTGCCGATCAGGCTCCAGTGAGTGGCTGTGGTCACAGTTACAAGACCGGTTACACATACACAGGTGGTGGCTGTAAACATAGCATCTGAGAACGAAGTGTTCTGGCCTGCTGCCGTACAGAAAGGCAGCCACAAAATTAATCCTCCTACAAAAATTACCCCCGCAAAGCTGAGGGTAATGATCTGTGCCGTATTCAGTTTATGCAATTTATATTGCAGGTTTTGAATGAACATAAGCTTCCTTTATGCCACTGCCCTCAGCATCTTTTGCAAAATATTCTGCTGCAGAATGTCAGGAACAATGACTCTTTTATAATTACGATTCACCTGCCGTCGGCACATAGCTCAAAGGATTTCTGCAAAATGTGTATCACATACTGTAAAACCCAGTCGGAAATATGCCCTGAGACAAGTGAACCGTATTATCACTGTTATTTCCTATAGTTATGAGAAAGGGACTCACAAACCTCCCACATATATGGAGTGACGCTCTTCTCCATTGCAAGAGCTTCATTGATATCGAAATCAACGAAATCACCATGGCGGTATCCAACAACACGGCTCTTCTTGCCTTCCAGAAGAAGGTCTACTGCCATAGCACCCATCATGGATGCATATACACGGTCCTTACATGTTGGGCTTCCACCACGCTGCATGTGACCAAGGATAGTAGCACGTGTCTCGATTCCTGTAGCAGCCTCGATACGAGTTGCCATAGCCTGTGAATGGCCGATACCCTCTGCATTGATGATGATGTGGTGTTTCTTACCCATCTTACGGCTCTCAATAATGTTATTGATCAGCTTCTGCTCATCATAGTCATACTTCTCAGGGATCAGAACATCCTCGGCTCCGTTGGCAATACCACACCACAGTGCAAGCCAGCCGGCTCCACGTCCCATAACCTCGATGATACTGCATCTCTCATGGGAAGTAGATGTATCACGAACCTTGTCAATTGCTTCCATAGCTGTATTAACAGCGGTATCAAAACCGATGGTGTACTCTGTACATGCAATGTCAAGGTCGATGGTTCCTGGAATTCCGATTGTATTGATTCCAAGGTTAGCAAGCTTCTGTGCTCCGGCAAAGGAACCGTCTCCACCGATTACAACAAGTCCGTCAATACCGTGCTTGCGGCAGATCTCTGCACCACGCTGCTGTCCTTCCGCTGTGCGGAACTCGGCACATCTTGCAGTGTAAAGAATTGTACCACCACGCTCGATGGTGTCGGATACATCTCTTGCTGTCATATCGATGATCTCTTCGTTTAAAAGGCCGTTATAGCCTTCTGGATACCTTTTACTTTAAGTCCGCTGGAAAGTCCACGTCTTACAACTGCACGGATTGCAGCGTTCATTCCAGGAGCGTCACCGCCACTGGTAAGGACACCAATGGTCTTAATTTTGTTTTCTGCCATAATAATCTCCTCCATCTTATGAATCGTCGGGAGCTGTGTCTCCATTTTCAGTGGAAACGCCCTCGTTTTTCTATACACATATTCAGCATTAGTTTATAGCATTTTCAAAGGTTTTTCAAGACTCTTTCCTTAAGTAATTGCCGAAATTACACTCTGTTTTCCGTGATTTTACCATAATTTTCCATATACCTGTCTGATTCTTCACTTTAAAGCGTTTTCAGAGCTCTTTCTACAACCCGGATATTGCCTTCACCATATTTTTTACTCATCTGTGCAAGCCATTCATCCTGCAGATTTACATGGTATGCAGCAGACAGTTTTTTCATTGCTTTTACATCTTTCAGATAAATAACGACAGTGTCTGTACCCTGAGAATTCCGTAGATCCTCCAGAAGCCCTTTTTCTTTCTGGCTGTAATCATCCTTACTTTCAAACTGGATCCAGAGTTCTCTCGGAATATCGGAGAATGACCGTACCTTTTCCAGGATCAGCTTGCTGGCCTTGTCATCCTCGGCAGATACGCGTCCCTGGATGAATACCCTGGCATCCTCATTGATCATATTCTGCCATTTCTCATAATCTCTTGGGAAAACCATGACTTCTACAGTTCCAACCAGATCCTCCACGGTAAGAAACGCCATCACTTTGTTTGTCTTGGTATACTTCACGTTTTTCTCTGTGATCATGCCTCCGATGATGACTTTCTGATTGTCCCGTACTTTTGACTCATCCGGTTCACCACCTTCACGGTCATCTTCATCTGATGGCTGGAAATCGATAGTTCTTGCGGAAATCATTTTTTCCATCATATTACGGTAGCGATCCAGGGGATGGCCGCTCAAGTATATGCCAAGGACTTCTTTTTCGTAGGACAAAACCGTCTCTTTGTCATATTCTTCCAGATTCGGCATACGAATCTCAAATTCTTTTTTTTCATCTTCGCTGGCAATGTCGAATAAGCTGAGCTGCCCTGCCATAGACTGCTTCTTGTTTCGGGAAATGTCATCTACGATCTGACCAAAAACGACCATCTTCTGATGACGGTTTCCTTCCAGACAATCCAGAGCACCGGCCTTGATAAAGTTCTCAATGGCACGCTTGTTCACAGCTTCCATATTCCGCTCAATAAAGTTCTTCACGGAAAGGTACTCGCCATGTTCTTTTCTCTCTGCAACAATAGCCTCGATGACCGGACGCCCTACGCTCTTGATTGCGGAAAGCGCATAGAGGATCGAGCCTCCTGATACGGAAAAGCCATACTCGCCTTTGTTGATGTCCGGCGGCAGGATTGGAATGTTCATCTGACGGCAGACCTGAATATACTCGGCAACCTTGGTAGGCTTGTCGATTACGGAGGTCATCAGCGCAGCCATATATTCTACCGGATAATAGTATTTCAGAAAGGCAGTCTGATACGTAACATAGGCGTATGCCGCAGCATGGGATTTGTTAAATGCATACTGTGCAAAATCGATCATTTCATCGTAGATCTTATTTGCAATTTTCTCGTCAATTCCATTCTTAATACATCCAGGAACACCTTCTGCTTCATTTCCATAGACAAAAGCCTGGCGTTCTTTTTCCATAACGTTAAGTTTCTTCTTGGACATGGCCCGGCGGAGAAGGTCACTTCGTCCCAGGTAAATCCTGCAAGGCTCTGTACGATCTGCATAACCTGCTCCTGGTACACGATACAACCGTGAGTCGCCTTCAGGATTGGCTCCAACTGAGGACAATCATAGTGGATGGTGTCTGGACGGTTCTTGCCGCGGATATACTGGGGAATAAAGTCCATAGGGCCTGGGCGGTACAGGGAAATTCCGGCGATTACATCCTCAAGGCTATGTGGCTTCAGTTCTTTCATGAATCCTTTCATTCCGCCGCTTTCCAGCTGGAACACACCGTCAGTACGACCTGTTCCAAGAGAATCCAGCACTTTCTGGTCATTATAATCTATCTTTTGCATATCAAGGGATATGCCGTAATTTTTCTTTACATTTTTTACTGCGTTGTTGATTACAGTCAGGGTTCGAAGGCCAAGGAAATCCATTTTCAAAAGTCCCAGCTCCTCAAGAGTTGTCATGACAAACTGGGTGACAATGGTTCCGTCCTGCGCGCGGGAAAGGGGCACATACTCGGAGACGTCTTTCTGGCTGATTACAACTCCGGCAGCGTGCATGGAGGTATGTCTTGGAAGACCTTCCAGACGTTTGGCCATGTCAATCAGATGATGCACATCCGGCTGCTCGTCGTATGCTTTTTTCAGTTCCGGGTTTACTTCCATGGCTTTGTCGATTGTGACAAGCTTCACATTCGGTATTTTGGCAGGAACATTTTCGCAATGGAGTCTACCTGGCATATGGCATATCGAGGACACGGCCTACATCACGGATAACACCGCGGGCTGCCAAAGTACCGAATGTAACAATCTGAACCACACAGTCTTTGCCGTATTTCCGTACAACATAGTCGATTACTTCCTGTCTTCGCTCAAATCCGAAATCCACGTCAATATCAGGCATGGATACTCGCTCCGGATTCAGGAAACGTTCAAACAGAAGGTCATATTTGATTGGATCAAGTAAGGTGATTCCAAGGGTATATGCAACAATACTTCCGGCTGCGGAGCCTCGTCCGGGACCTACTTCAATGCCATTACTGCGGGCATAATGGATGAAATCCCACACAATGAGGAAGTAGTCAACATAGCCCATATTTTTGATAGTGTTCAGCTCGTATTCCAGTCGCTCCCGTAGCTCTGGGGTAACCGGATCGTACAGGCGCTCCAGACCTTCGAAGCAGAGCTTATTCAGGTATTCCCAGGAGGTGTAGCCTCGGGAACGTCGAATCTTGGCAGCTTGGTAACTCCGAATTCAATTTCTACGTGGCAGCGCTCTGCTATTTTATGTGTGTTCTCCAAGGCTTCCAGTGCATATGGGAAAAGTGCCGCCATTTCCTGCTCGGATTTCACGTAGTACTGACCGCCTTCGTAGCGCATACGGTCTGTATCGGACAGCTTCTTCCCTGTCTGGAGACACAGAAGAATGTCGTGAGGATCAGCATCTTCTTTGTAGGTGTAATGAATATCGTTAGTGGCTACCAGGTCAATTCCAGTCTCCTGGTGCATGCGCAGAAGCTGCTGGTTTACATTCTGCTGTTCCGGAATTCCATGATCCTGAAGCTCTAGGAAAAAATTGCCTTCGCCGAAAATTTCCTGATAGCGGAGGGCCGCCTTCTTAGCGTCCGGGTACATTCCTCTGTTAAGGAACCGGGCTACTTCACCGGCCAGGCAGGCGCTCAGCGCGATGAGACCTTCGTGATATTCCCGGAGAAGCTCCAGGTCTACTCGTGTTTATAGTAAAAGCCTTCTTTAAAGCTTTTGGATACAATTTTCATAAGGTTCTGGTAGCCCTGGTTGTTCTCGGCAAGAAGTACCAGATGGTAGTAACGGTCGTCGCCACTGCCGATCTCGCGGTCGAAGCGGGAACCAGGGGCTACATAGACTTCGCAGCCAAGGATCGGATTGATTCCGGCTGCTTTCGCTGCCCGGTAAAAATCGATGACGCCGTACATGACCCCATGGTCTGTGATGGCCGCGCTGTCCATCCCAAGCTCCTTTACACGGGCAACGTATTCTTTTATTTTATTGGAACCGTCCAGCAGGGAGTATTCGGTGTGGACGTGGAGGTGGGTAAAAGCCATTGTGTGTCTCCTTCTTCGCAAATTTGCTATTTAGTGTGTTGGGAGGGTGAAAAGTTTTTCAGGAGGGACGCATTTGGGCAATGTGTATTACTCACTCGCCGGCGCAACGCTCCAGCGAACTAATCGCTAACTGCGACTAATGCGTTCGGGAGAGCCTCACGCATAAGTCTCCGTAAGCGCTGGATTTCGCCTCCGCTAAGAGCGCGCCTGAAATGGCTCGCTGG
>ENA-OQCX01001261-OQCX01001261.1-human-gut-metagenome-genome-assembly--contig:-NODE-1261-length-12037-cov-2.395130_pt1 | contig 12037 bp, 19 predicted proteins | sample MGYA00242762_ERZ504587 | MGnify/ENA primary metagenome ERZ504587 (study PRJEB26092, sample SAMD00036337) | human gut metagenome | host: Homo sapiens | study: EMG produced TPA metagenomics assembly of...
CAAGATTTTGCCGGTGGACGTATATATCCCTGGATGCCCTCCCCGCCCCGAAGCATTCTACTACGGAATGATGCAGTTGCAGCGTAAAGTAAAAATAGAGAAATACTTGGCGGTGTAAACCAAAAAGAAGAACGACCGGAAGAATGAATATGAATATGAGTATGGAAATAAGATATATAGAACCCGCAGCCTTGCATGACGAAATGCTGCGCCTGCGGCAGGAAGAACAAATGGACTTTCTGGAATGCCTCACCGGTATGGACTGGGGCCAACCGGATGCCGCCAAAGACACTCCCGACACTCCGCGCGGACTTGGCGTGGTGTATCAGTTGGAATCCACCGTTACCGGCAAGCGGACTGCCATCCGCACCGCCACACTCGACCGCGAGCATCCCGAACTTCCCTCTGTATGTGACATCTGGAAAGCGGCAGACTTTCTGGAGCGTGAAGTGTTCGACTTCTACGGCGTGGTATTCGTAGGACACCCCGACATGCGCCGCCTCTACCTGCGCAACGACTGGTAGGGTACCCGATGCGTAAAGACGATGACCCGGAAGCACAGAACCCGCTGCGCATGGACAATGAGGAAACGGTTGATACCACCACCGAACTGGAACTGAACCCGGACGGAACGGTAAAGAACAAGGAAACGCAACTCTTCGGCGACGACGAATATGTGGTGAACATCGGTCCCCAACACCCCGCAACCCACGGCGTAATGCGTTTCCGCGTATCGCTGGAAGGAGAAATCATCAAAAAAATCGATGCCAACTGCGGATATATCCACCGGGGTATCGAAAAGATGTGCGAAAGCCTTACATACCCGCAGACACTGGCGCTGACCGACCGTCTGGACTACCTGGGCGCACACCAGAACCGCCATGCCTTGTGTATGTGTATCGAAAAAGCCATGGGCATAGAGGTAAGCGAACGTGTGCAGTACATCCGTACCATCATGGACGAGTTGCAGCGCATCGACTCGCACCTGCTTTTCTACTCCTGCCTGGCAATGGACCTCGCGCGCTGACCGCCTTCTTCTACGGCTTCCGCGACCGTGAAAAATCCTCGACATCTTCGAAGGGACCTGCGGCGGACGCCTCATCATGAACTACAACACGATTGGTGGCGTGCAAGCCGACATCGCCCCCGACTTCCAGAAGAAAGTCAAAGAGTTCATCCCATACCTGCGCGGCATCCTGCACGAATACCACGACGTGTTTACAGGAAACATCATTGCGCAGCAGCGTCTGAAAGGCGTAGGCGTACTCTCCCGTGAAGATGCCATAGCGTTCGGAGCCACCGGCGGTACGGGCCGTGCCAGCGGTTGGGCGTGCGACGTACGCAAGCGCATGCCTTACGGGGTGTATGACAAGGTGGACTTCAAAGAGATTGTCCGCACCGAGGGCGACTCCTGGGCACGCTACCTCATCCGTATGGACGAAATCATGGAGAGCCTGAAAATCATCGAACAGCTGATAGACAATATCCCCGAAGGTGCATACCAGGAGAAGATGAAACCGATTATCCGCGTACCGGAAGGTACCTACTACGCTGCCGTAGAAGGCAGCCGCGGCGAGTTCGGCGTATTCCTTGAGAGCCACGGCGACAAGACACCCTACCGCCTGCACTTCCGCAGCACGGGGCTTCCGCTGGTATCTACCGTAGATACGATTTGCCGCGGTGCAAAGATTGCCGACCTTATCGCTATCGGCGGTACATTGGACTATGTAGTACCCGATATCGACCGATAACGGTAAAAAGCAAAAAGAACGTCAATAACAGACAGCAGACATACATCAAATCGTAAATCGTAAAACCGTAAATAAACAGATGTTTGACTTTAGTATAGTAACCAATTGGATTCACCAGATGCTGACCTCCCTCATGCCGGAAGGTCTGGCGGTGTTTCTTGAATGTGTAGTGATAGGCGTATGCATCATCCTGATGTATGCAGTGCTTGCCATTATCCTGATTTACATGGAGCGCAAGATATGCGCCTTTTCCAATGCCGCCTCGGTCCGATGCGTGTAGGAAAATGGGGATTGCTCCAAGTGCCGTGCGACGTTATCAAGATGTTGACCAAGGAAATCATCGACCTGAAGTTCTCCGACCGATTCCTCTACAACCTGGCACCGTTCATGGTCATCATAGCCTCGTTCCTCACCTTCGCCTGCCTGCCTGTCAGCAAAGGCCTGGAAGTGCTGGACTTCAACGTGGGCGTGTTCTTCCTGCTTGCCGCTTCGAGCATCGGCGTGGTAGGTATCCTGCTTGCCGGCTGGAGTTCCAACAATAAGTTCTCGCTTATCGGAGCCATGCGAAGCGGTGCGCAAATCATCAGTTACGAACTCTCCTGCGGACTGAGCATCCTGACGATGGTAGTCTGATGGGTACGATGCAGTTCTCCGAAATCGTAGCCGGACAAGCCGACGGCTGGTTCATCTTCAAAGGACATATCCCGGCTCTGATAGCTTTCATCATCTACCTGATTGCCGGCAATGCGGAAACCAACCGCGGTCCGTTCGACTTGCCCGAAGCCGAAAGCGAGCTGACGGCAGGCTATCATACGGAATACTCCGGTATGGGCTTCGGCTTCTTCTACCTGGCAGAGTACCTGAACCTGTTCATCGTAGCGAGTGTGGCGGCCACGATATTCTTAGGCGGCTGGATGCCGTTGCACATCGTGGGCCTGGACGGCTTCAACGCTGTAATGGACTACATTCCGGGCTTTGTATGGTTCTTCGGCAAGGCATTCTTCGTGGTGTTCCTGCTGATGTGGATTAAATGGACATTCCCGCGTCTGCGTATCGACCAGATTCTGAACCTCGAATGGAAATATCTGGTTCCCATCAGCATGGTGAACCTGATTCTAATGGTATTAATCGTAGTATTTGAATTGCATTTCTAAGCCGGAGCAGCACCGGAGCAATATTTCCTTTCGGGCAACACTAAATAATAATTACAACAATGAAAGAAAAAGAACATAATTCTTACATAGGCAGCCTCATACACGGTATCACTTCCCTGCTGACGGGCATGAAAACCACCATGACCGTTTTCTGGCGGAAGAAGACTACCGAACAGTATCCGGAAAACCGGAAGACGCTGAAACTCTCCGAACGTTTCCGCGGCACGCTGACAATGCCCCACAACGAGAAGAACGAACACCATTGCGTGGCCTGCGGCTTGTGCCAGACGGCTTGCCCCAACGACACCATCAAGGTGACGAGCCAGACGATAGAAACGGAAGACGGCAAGAAAAAGAAGATATTGGCGAAGTACGAATACGATCTCGGTTCGTGCATATTCTGCCAGCTTTGCGTCAATGCCTGCCCGCACAATGCCATTACGTTCGACCAGAACTTCGAGCATGCCGTATTCGACCGCAGCAAACTGGTACTGACGCTGAACCATCCGGGCAGTCACGTAGAAGAGAAGAAGAAACCCGCCGCTCCCCAGCCTGAAGCAGCGAAGTAATCAGTCATTCATAATTAGTAATCAATAACATGGAATTTAATCTTGAAACAATAGTATTTTACTTCCTTGCGGCCTTCATCAGCGTATTCTCCATACTGACGGTAACCACCAGACGCATGGTACGTTCGGCCACATACCTGCTGTTCGTGCTTTTCGGCACGGCAGGCATCTACTTCCTGCTGGGATATACGTTCCTCGGTTCGGTACAGATTATGGTCTATGCGGGCGGTATCGTCGTGCTCTACGTCTTCTCCATTCTGCTCACCAGCGGCGAAGGCGACATGGCGGCCAAGCTGAAACGCAGCAAGTTCCTTGCCGGACTGGGCGCTACCGTGCAGGAGCGTCATCGTACTGTTCATAACCCTGAAACATAAGTTCATCGCCACCACAGACATCGAACCGCTCGAAGTCAACATCAAGACCATCGGCCACCACATGCTGAGCGGCGACAAATACGGTTACCTATTGCCCTTCGAGGCCGTCAGCATCCTGCTGCTGGCATGTATCGTAGGCGGATTGTTAATAGCACGTAAAAGATAAGATTTATGATACACATGGAATATTACCTGATAGTCTCGGCTATCATGTTCTTCGCCGGCATCTACGGGTTCTTTACCCGCCGCAATACGTTGGCGATACTGATTTCAATTGAGTTGATACTGAATGCTACGGACATCAACTTCGCGGTATTCAACCGTTTCCTGTTTCCCGGCGGACTGGAAGGTTACTTCTTCTCCCTGTTCCTCCATTGCCGTCTCGGCAGCCGAAACGGCCGTGGCCATTGCCATCATGATTAACATCTATCGCAATATCCGCAGCATACAGGTGAACAAGCTGGACGAACTCAAATGGTAGATGCCTGTGCAGGCCTCCTGCATAAGCCTATGCAGATGTCCTGCATAGCACTGTGCAGACACCCTGCATAACGGGCCATTCAACAAAAACAAAAAGAGAGACTGAGCAGCATTTCTCAATTCTCCATTTTCAATTCTCAATTCAATAATTATGGAATATACGATTCTAATCCTTCTCCTTCCTTTGCTCTCGTTCCTTGTGTTGGGACTGGGCGGCAAATGGATGTCGCACCGCACTGCCGGACTCATCGGCACGGCTGTGCTGGGTGCAGTGGCGGTACTCTCCTACCTCACCGCAATACACTATTTCACCGCCCCGCGGCTGGCAGACGGCACATTTGCCACACTGATGCCTTACAACTGTACATGGCTGCCGTTTACGCCGACACTCAGCATTGACCTGGGCATCCTGCTCGACCCCATATCGGTGATGATGCTGATTGTCATAAGTACCGTATCGTTCATGGTGCACCTCTACTCTTTCGGCTATATGAAAGGCGAACGCGGCTTCCAACGCTACTACGCTTTCCTCTCGCTGTTTACGATGTCCATGCTCGGACTGGTGGTGGCAACCAATATCTTCCAGATGTATCTGTTCTGGGAGCTGGTGGGTGTGTCTTCCTACCTGCTGATAGGCTTCTACTACACGAAACCCGCAGCAATCGCCGCCAGCAAGAAAGCGTTTATCGTGACCCGCTTTGCCGACCTGGGCTTCCTTATCGGTATCCTGGTTTACGGTTACTATGCCGGAACCTATACCTTCCAGCCCAATGAAATGGCATTGCTGAAAGGCGGCGCTGCCATGATTCCGCTGGCACTGGGACTGATGTTCATCGGCGGAGCCGGCAAGAGCGCCATGTTCCCGCTGCACATCTGGCTGCCCGATGCCATGGAAGGTCCTACTCCGGTGAGCGCACTGATTCATGCCGCTACGATGGTGGTGGCAGGCGTATACCTGGTGGCACGCATGTTCCCGCTGTTCATCGACTATGCGCCCCACGTGCTGCACCTCGTGGCCTATGTAGGCGCATTCACCGCATTCTATGCCGCCAGCGTGGCTTGTGTGCAGAGTGACATCAAGCGTGTACTCGCCTTCTCCACCATCTCGCAGATAGGCTTTATGATGGTAGCGCTCGGCGTATGTACATCCACAGACCCGCACGAAGGCGGACTGGGTTATATGGCAGGCATGTTCCACTTGTTTACGCACGCCATGTTCAAGGCGTTGCTGTTCCTCGGTGCAGGAAGCATCATCCATGCGGTGCACAGCAACGAGATGTCCGCCATGGGCGGCTTGCGCAAATACATGCCGGTTACGCACATCACTTTCCTGATAGCCTGCCTTGCCATTGCCGGCATTCCCCCGTTCTCCGGATTCTTCTCCAAGGACGAGATACTGACGGCCTGCTTCCGGTTCAGCCCCGTCATGGGTTGGATTATGACGGTGATTGCTGCCATGACCGCATTCTATATGTTCAGACTGTATTACGGCATTTTCTGGGGCAGTTCGGAGCCGGGGCAGAAGTCGGCAAGCGATGAAAGCCACAGCCATCAGCACACGCCTCACGAGTCGCCCCTTGCCATGACCGTTCCCCTGATGTTCCTTGCCGCAGTTACGATAGTTGCCGGATTTATTCCTTTCGGCCACTTCGTCAGCTCCAACGGCGAAGCTATACCATCCACCTTGACTGGGGCGTGGCAGGAACAAGCATTGCCATTGCGGTTATCTCCATAGCCGTGGCCACTTTTAATGTATAAAGGCGAAAAACAGCCGGTTGCCGATGCGCTTGCCCGCCGCTTCAACGGCTTGTTGGACGGCAGCTATCACCGCTTCTACATCGATGAGGTCTACCAGTTCATCACCCACCGCATCATCTTCGGCTGCATCAGCCGCCCCATTGCCTGGTGGGACCGTCATGTGGTGGACGGCTTCTTCGATTTCCTTGCCTGGGGCGCCAATGCCACCAGCGACGAGATACGCGGCCTGCAAAGCGGACGCATCCAGCAATACACCTTCGTATTCCTGCTGGGTACGCTTGCACTGATACTGCTGCTGTTGCTGTAAACGAGAAACGGAAATTGATAGTGATGTATCAACCATATAGAACAATAACAATTAATACCATATTATAAAGATGAATTTCTTATCCATATTCGTACTCATCCCCTTGCTGATGCTGTTGGGCCTCTGGCTCAGCCGTAATATCGCACAGATACGTGCGGTGATGGTAACCGGCGCTTCGGCATTGCTCGTTGCAGCCGTCGGACTGACCGTCGTCTATCTGCAAGCCCGTCACGGCGGCGCTACGGATGAAATGTTGTTCCGTGCCGATGTAGCCTGGTATCCCGCCCTCAACATCCACTATTCCGTAGGGGTGGACGGCATCTCGGTAGCCATGCTGCTGCTCTCGGCCATTATCGTGTTTACGGGTACATTCGCTTCCTGGCGTCTGCAACCACTGACCAAAGAATATTTCCTGTGGTTCACCCTGCTGTCGATGGGTGTGTTCGGTTTCTTTATCTCGACCGACCTGTTCACCATGTTCATGTTCTACGAGGTAGCGCTCATCCCGATGTACCTGCTGATTGGCGTATGGGGCTCGGGACGCAAGGAATACGCTGCCATGAAACTGACGCTGATGCTGATGGGCGGTTCCGCTTTCCTGCTTATCGGTATCCTCGGTATCTACTTCGGTAGCGGCGCCACCACCATGAACCTGCTGGAGATAGCCCAACTGCACAATATCCCTGTGGAGCAACAACGCATCTGGTTCCCGCTTACCTTCCTCGGTTTCGGCGTGCTGGGCGCTCTGTTCCCGTTCCATACCTGGAGCCCCGACGGTCACGCATCCGCACCTACCGCCGTCAGTATGCTGCATGCAGGCGTACTGATGAAGCTGGGCGGCTACGGCTGTTTCCGCATCGCCATGTACCTGATGCCCGAAGCCGCACAGGAGCTCGGCTGGATATTCCTCGTACTGACGGGTATCTCCGTAGTGTACGGCGCATTCTCCGCTTGCGTGCAGACCGACCTGAAGTACATCAATGCCTACTCTTCCGTATCGCACTGCGGACTGGTGCTTTTCGCCATCCTGATGATGAACCGGACGGCCTGTACGGGTGCCGTGCTGCAAATGCTTTCCCACGGATTGATGACCGCCCTGTTCTTCGCCCTTATCGGTATGATATACGGACGGACGCACACACGCGACGTACGCGAGCTTAGCGGACTGATGAAGATTATGCCCTTCCTGGCCGTATCCTACGTCATCGCCGGTCTGGCCAACCTCGGTCTGCCGGGACTCAGCGGTTTCATTGCCGAAATGACAATCTTCAACGGCGCTTTCCAACATCCCGATACCTTCCACCGCGCATGGACCGTCATCGCTTGTACGAGTATCGTGATTACCGCAGTCTACATCCTGCGCCTTGTCGGTAAAATCCTCTACGGAACCTGTACCAACAAGCACCACCTGACATTGACCGATGCCACCTGGGACGAACGTACTGCCGTAATCATCCTCATTGCCTGCGTAGCCGGACTGGGTCTTGCTCCGCTGTGGATAAGCAACATGATTGGAGACAGCGTGCTGCCGGTAGTCAACCTATTAGCCACTCACTAAACACTAATCACTAATCACCAAATAACATGGATTACTCCCAATTTCTATTAATGAAAGAAGAGCTGTCGCTGATAGCGGTTATCGTTATCCTCTTCATAGCCGACCTCTTCATGAGTCCGGATGCGCACAAGCATGACGGCAAGCCGATGTTGAACACCATGCTGCCTGTTGCCCTGCTCATCGTCCATACGCTTATAACCATCGTTCCCGGTCCGGCAGCCGACGCTTTCGGCGGGATGTACCATAACCAGCCGATACAGAGTATCGTCAAATCCATTCTCAGCGTAGGTACGCTCATCGTGTTCCTTATGGCGCACGAGTGGATGCGCCGCCCGATGCGCAATCAAGCAGGGCGAGTTCTATGTACTGACACTCTCCACGCTGCTGGGTATGTACTTCATGATTTCTGCCGGACACTTCCTGATGTTCTTCATCGGACTGGAAACGGCCAGCATCCCTATGGCGGCGCTGGTGGCTTTTGACAAGTACCGCCACCACTCTGCGAGGCAGGCGCCAAGTACATCCTTACCGCGCTCTTCTCCAGCGGACTGCTGCTTTACGGCATTTCGCTGATATACGGTACGGTAGGCACGCTCTACTTTGCCGATATTCCGGCACATCTGGACGGAAGCCCGTTGCAGATTATGGCATTCGTATTCTTCTTCTCCGGCATGGGATTCAAGATCTCGCTGGTGCCTTTCCACCTGTGGACGGCCGACGTATACGAAGGCGCTCCAAGTACGGTAACCGCTTACCTGAGCGTTATCTCCAAAGGTGCGGCGGCATTCGTGCTGATGACCATCCTCTATAAGGTATTCGCACCGATGGCGGCGCAATGGCAGGAAGTACTCTACTGGGTTATCATCGCCTCTATCACGCTCGCTAACCTCTTTGCACTGCGTCAGGAGAACCTGAAACGGTTGATGGCGTTCTCCAGTATCTCGCAAGCCGGTTACATCATGCTGGGTGTTATCAGCGGAACGTCGCTGGGTATGACGTCGCTGGTGTACTACGTACTGATTTACCTGTTTGCCAACCTCGCCGTCTTTACCGTTATCACGATTGTAGCATTGCGCGCCGATAAGTTTACATTGGAAGATTACAACGGATTGTACACCACCAACCCAAGCTGGCTTTCCTTATGACGCTGGCACTGTTCTCGCTGGCAGGTATTCCGCCGTTCGCAGGCTTCTTCTCGAAGTTCTTCATCTTTGCGGCGGCATTTGAAAGCGGTTTTCATCTGCTGGTGTTCATTGCGTTAATCAATACGATTCTATCGCTTTACTACTATCTGAAGATTGTAAAGGCAATGTATATCAACAAGAGCGATGAGCTATCGCCGCTTTCCGTAGCGATAACTACACGCGTGCCGGCCTTGCCATCTGTACGCTGGGCATCGTGGCGCTGAGTATTGCCAGCGTGGTATACCAGTCCATCGACAAGTTCTCGTTCGGTATGTAACGGTCTGTTTGACGTAAAATAACTTTTACCACATCCCCCTTCACCCTTTCGCACACTCCTGTTTATGGGAGACGGAGGGTGAAGGGGGGAAATCATTTCATTATCTGGTTCCGGTACTGCGTCGGTGTCAGTCCCGTCAGTTGCTTGAAGGTGCGGTTGAAGTGTGGAATAGAGTCGAACCCGCACTCCACAGCTATCTGTGAAACCTCCATATCGCCGATGGTCAGTAGTTTGCAGGCATAACCTATGCGCATGTCCGCCACATATTGCAGGAAAGTCTTTTCCATGGCGTCCTTGAAGAAACGGCAAAAGGCGCTGCTGTTCATATTCGCCATTTCGGCTATCTCGTCGAGCTTGAGGGAACGGGTGTAGTTGCTGTTGATAAAGGAGATGATTTTATCGATACGCTTGTTTCCCGCTGTGGGAAACTTCTCATAGTAGCAAGGGCTTGCCAGCATTCTTCTTGGGACGGATACCGCCAATGCCTGCAATAAATCCAGCAAACCGGTTATCTGTCCGAATCCTTTCAGTTCGGGAAAAGCGGATACCATATCGCGTACCGGACCGGCATCAGCCGTGTGAAAGACAACACCCCGTCTGGCCTCTTTCAGCAACACCCGTATCTGGTGAAACTGCGGATAATGGTCGAACGAGTATTGCATGAAGTTCTCCTCAAACTGAATGATAGTTCCTTGCACCCGCAACCGGGGATTATCGCCGTGATAAGCATCGTCACTCCGCATATAATGAGGCAGGCTGGGACCGAACAATACCACATCGCCTTCCGAAAAACGCTCTATGCAATCGCCCACAAAGCAACGGCCGCAGCTTTTCTTCACATAGATTATTTCGTACTGGCTGTGGAAATGCCAGGGGTAAGTGAAGCGGTCGTAGTCGTAATAGCGCGCCTTTATCGGGTTGGACTCCGATATCTGGAGCTGTTCGTTTATTATCTGTCTCATAACACTGCCTGATGTTGATACGGCATCTCCCGGTTTGCCGAGCCGCATCCTATCCTTACACAAAGATAGCGAATAATAACAATAAGTCTGCGGGAAAAAAAGAAAATACAAAGGGAAACGGAAAGAATACCCCGGTTGGTACGGAGCATACCAATCGGTGGCAGGAGACGTACCGAAGCGTGGTATGAACTGTACCAAAGGCAGGTATTATATTGGTAGTTATATACTATTGATTTAAAGCCGTTTACTTCGTTGCAAAGGTTGCTATCCTATTATTCTTTCAATACACGCAAATATCTGCAAACATCCTGCAAATATCCGTTTATATACAAACTGTTTTAGTGCCTACATTTGCAGTAAATAATCATTTTAAATCATTAATACAAAAAGAAGTATGGAAAAGACTTGGAGATGGTTCGGTAAGAAAGACAAAATAACGCTCGATATGCTTCGGCAAATCGGTGTGGAAGGGATAGTTACCGCCTTGCACGATGTGCCCAACGGCGAAATCTGGACAGAAGAGGCCATCAACGATTTAAAGACATATATCGAGTCCTATGGCTTGCGCTGGTCGGTTGTGGAGAGCCTGCCCGTATGCGAGGCCATTAAATATGCCGGACCGGAACGCGAACAACTGATAGAGAACTACAAAATCAGTCTTGCCAATCTGGGCAAATGCGGCGTAAAGACCGTATGCTATAACTTCATGCCCGTTATCGACTGGATACGCACGGATTTGCAACACCCCTGGGCAGACGGAACCTCATCGCTCTACTTCGACCGGGTGCGCTTTGCCTATTTCGACCTGCGCATTCTGCAACGTGAGGGAGCCGAAAAGGATTACTCCGCCGAAGAGCTGGCTAAAGTGAGCGAACTGGACAAGACCATCACCGAAGCCGAAAAAGACAGCCTTGTCGATGCGATTATCGTAAAGACGCAGGGATCGTAAACGGCAACATCAAGGAAGGCGACAAGAATCCGGTGAATATATTCAGGAATCTGCTGGCTTTGTACAAAGGTATCGACCGCGATGCGCTCCGCGAGAACATGCGGTATTTCCTTGCCGCCATCATGCCGGTGTGCGAGGAGTACGGCGTAAATATGTGCGTACATCCCGACGACCCGCCTTTCCAGGTACTGGCTTGCCACGTATCGTGACCAACGAAGAGGACATCGCCTGGTTCCTGAATGCAGTGGATAATCCACACAACGGACTGACGTTCTGTGCCGGCTCGCTCAGCGCGGGAGAGCATAACGATACCCGCGAACTCGCCAGGAAGTTTGCATCACGCACCCACTTTGTGCATCTGCGCAGCACCGCAGCCATGCCGGGCGGCAACTTCATAGAAAGCTCCCACCTGACGGGACGCGGTCACCTCATCGACCTTATCCGCATCTTCGAGCAAGAAAACCCGAACCTGCCCATGCGTGTAGACCACGGACGGATGATGCTGGGCGATGAGGACAAGGGATATAATCCCGGCTATTCATTCCACGGCCGTATGCTGGCGCTGGCACAGGTGAAGGTATGATGGCAGTGGTACAAGACGAAATGAAACAGAAGGAAACACAAGCATAAAATATACAATATAGATACGTGAAGCAGAAGACAATAAAGTATGAGGGGGTATACGCTTCATGCTTTATGCCCCGTGCTTCCCCG
>ENA-OQCX01001262-OQCX01001262.1-human-gut-metagenome-genome-assembly--contig:-NODE-1262-length-12029-cov-1.863468_pt1 | contig 12029 bp, 12 predicted proteins | sample MGYA00242762_ERZ504587 | MGnify/ENA primary metagenome ERZ504587 (study PRJEB26092, sample SAMD00036337) | human gut metagenome | host: Homo sapiens | study: EMG produced TPA metagenomics assembly of...
CTTTATGACAAAAGATGAAGATTCTGTATGATAAAACGATTGAAGATGTATTTGATGAAGAAGTGTTCGATTCTACATTCTGGCTGTACTGGAGAACCATGTTTGCTTTTGAAACTGGCACAGTGCACTGGAAATGAAACTGTACTTCCAGAGATTTATCCATCACATTGCAGGACTTCCGGATTTCAGTGCCCTGAAGTTTACAAAGTACAATCAGTATGAATCTCTGATCCTGCCGATGCAGAAATATCTGGAAGAAGCAGGTGTGGATTTCCAGTTCAATACCGAAGTAACAAATGTTGTATTTGATATAGAGAAGGGAAAGAAGACTGCAACGGCGATTGAATGTAAGGTAAAGGGAGAAGAACAGAATATTCTGCTGACGGAAAATGACCTTGTATTTGTTACAAACGGAAGCTGTACCGAGGGAACTATTTACGGGGATCAGAACCATGCGCCGGATGCGGATGCAGAAGTACGCCGAAGTGGCTGCTGGGATCTGTGGAAGAATATTGCAAAACAGGATCCGTCTTTTGGACATCCGGAAAAATTCTGTTCAGATATCGAGAAAACAAACTGGGAGTCAGCAACCATCACAACGCTGGATGATAAGATTCTTCCATATATTACCAATATCTGTAAGCGTGACCCGAGAAGCGGCAAGGTAGTGACGGGCGGTATTGTAAGCTGTCAGGATTCCAAATGGCTGATGAGCTGGACGATCAACCGTCAGGGACAGTTTAAGGATCAGGATAAAGAAAAAGTCTGTGTCTGGGTATACGGACTGTTTACCGATGTACCGGGCGATTATATCAAGAAACCGATGAAAGAGTGTACAGGAAAAGAAATTACAGAAGAATGGCTGTATCATCTGGGTGTGCCGACAGAAGAAATCGAAGAACTGGCAGAAAACAGTGCTGTATGTGTACCAACCATGATGCCGTATATTACTGCATTCTTTATGCCAAGAACAAAGGGGGACAGACCGGACGTGATCCCGGATGGATGCAAAAACTTTGCATTCCTTGGACAGTTTGCAGAAACACCGCGTGATACGGTATTTACCACAGAATATTCGGTAAGAACAGCAATGGAAGCAGTTTATGGCCTGCTGGGTGTAGACCGTGGTGTGCCGGAGGTATGGGGCAGCGTTTATGATATCCGGGAGCTTCTTGACAGCAGTGTAAAACTGATGGATGGAAAATCCCCGCTGGAGATCCAGCTTCCAGGACCATTAAATGCTCTGAAAAAACCAGTGATCAAACTGGTAAAAGGAACGGTGATCGAAAAACTTCTCCGCGATCACGATATTTTAAGAGAAAACATGTAATGGTTTGTGTAAAACAATTGAAGTGTGACTGAGGCTGCAGAGGCTGAAATGCTGTCTGCAGCCATTTTTTTCCGTCAGAAGTTGCAGCAATTTGTCCGGATGTGCAGAAAGTGGCTGTGAAAATATAAGAAAAAACGTGTTTTTTTCAAAGCAATTATTGTAATTAAATCTATCTTGTGGCATAATGGAAAAGCAAATGTCCAAAACAAATAAGAGGATTCGGAAAGAAAAAGACACAGAGGAGAAAATTATGCAGATATTTTCAATGATCTTATCGCTGCTGTGCGGAGTAGCACTGTTTTTATTCGGAATGTCACTGATGGGCGACGGACTTAAGATGGTTGCCGGAAATAAACTGGAAGCATTTTTATATCGAATGACGAATACACCGATCAAAGGTGTGGCACTTGGTACGGCAGTTACCAGCGTTATTCAGTCATCTTCAGCAACGACTGTCATGGTGATCGGTTTTGTAAACTCCGGTATGATGAAACTGAAACAGGCAATCGGTATCATCATGGGAGCCAACATCGGTACCAGTATTACAGGATGGATCCTGTGTCTTTCTTATATTCAGGGTTCAGGTGGAATCGCAAGCATTTTTTCGACAGCAACGATATCAGCTGTTGTAGCAGTCGTTGGTATTATCTTCCGTATGTTCGGAAAACGGTCTGTACATAAAAATATGGGAAATATCATGCTGGGTTTTGCAGTTCTGATGACCGGTATGCAGATGATGAGCGGAGCAGTTTCACCGCTTCGTGAAAATCAGATGTTTATCAACACGCTGACGATGTTCTCCAATCCACTTGCAGGTATTCTGGTTGGTGTTTTATTTACTGCAGTACTGCAGAGTGCTTCCGCAACCGTCGGTGTGCTTCAGGCATTATCTGTAACCGGTATTCTGACGTTTGCAAGTACCTTCCGATCGTACTTGGTATTGGTGTCGGCGCAGCCTGTCCGGTTCTGATTTCTGCGATCGGGGCAAATAAAAACGGTAAGAGGACAGCACTTGTCTATCTGATCAATGACCTGTTTGGTCTGATCATGTGGGCGGTGATCTTCTATTCCCTGCATGCAGTGCTTCGTTTTACATTCATGGATAAGGTTATGACCCCGGTGAGCATTGCACTTTTAAATACGGTATTCCGTCTGGTGACTGTATGTATCCTGTTCCCGTTTATCAGTAAAATAGAAAAACTGGTATGCTGGCTGGTAAAAGACAGTGTAGAAGAGCTGGAAGACGAAGCTGATTTTGATCTTCTGGAAGAGAGGCTTTTGAGCTATCCGGCACTGGCGATCGGACAGTGTCACCGTGCGATGAATGGTATGGCAAAGAAAGTCCGCAAAAATGTAAACCGTGCCATGAACCTTTTAAATGACTATCAGCAGGATAAATTCGACAAAGTTCAGAGAAAAGAAGACCTGATCGATAAGTATGAAAGCCGCTTAGGAGAATATCTGGTGCAGCTCACAAAAAGAGAGATGAACACCGCGCAGACAAGACAGGTTTCTTTATATCTGCACATGATCAATGACTTCGAGCGTATCGGAGACCATGCATCTTACATTGCGCATATGTCCAATGAAATGCATGAAAATCATACCCAGTTCTCAGAAGAAGCCTGGGATGAGCTGAATGTTACCATGGAAGCTGTGCGAGAAGTGATCAATATCACTTACGATGCATTTTTAAATGATGATAAAGAAGAGGCACAGAGAGTCACACCGCTTGGTATGGTCATAGGCAGGCTCTGTGATGAGCTGAAAATGCATCATGTAGCCAGAATGAGCAAAGGCGGATGCGGTCTGGAGGAAGGAGCAGTCTTTACGGATCTTCTGAACAGTTTCAACCGTATCGCATCTCACTGTGCAAGTGCAATGGTAGCCTTACTGAAAGGTGATGAAGTGGATACGGATATCCACATTCATGATTCCAAAATTTATCCGACAGATAACTGGGAATACTATTCTTATCTGAATGAATACAATCAGAAGTATGATATAAAAACCAAGAGCGAGAGCCATATCAGAAGTATGGAGCCGGAAGAAGTAGAATAGAAAAGCAAAAAAATATATGGATTATTCAAAATATCAGGGGGAACAGGTATGAATTATAAAGAGAAAAAACGTTCCATGTTTTTCGGACTGCCGTGGACTTTTACGTCTTATACGGTGACAGAGGAGATCATCACAGTGGATACCGGACTGTTCAAAAAAGAAGAGAATGACTGTTATTTATATAAAGTCATTGATGATACGGCTGGAGAGCACGTTACTGGAACGCATGCTGGGACTGGGAACGATCCACTGTTTTACGGGGGATGTGACAGACCCGGATCTGAAACTGGTTCATGTCAAACACGCAAAAGAAATCAAGGATTTTATTTTAAAGCAGTCTGAACAAGAAAGACTGAAAAGAAGGACCGTAAACATGCAGCATCTGGACGGCAATCCAGGAATGAGCCGGATGGCGGAAAGAGACAACTGCAGATAAAAATGAAGACCAAAAATTTTCCGGACAACAGTATGATTCTGTACTACGAAATCATACTGTTGTTTTGGTGCAGTGACAAGAAAAACAGATTTTTCCGGCGAAGAAAAGTGCAGAACAAATATTCGATTTTTCTGTACTTTTTTTCATTTGAATGATATACTGGATGAGTAGCAATACTGGAAAAGAAACTTGTTATTACTCATCACTTGTAGAAGTGGGAGTCTTCTCGACTGAGATAAATCAGATTTAACCGGGAGAAATCATATGGATCATTTTAAATTAGTGTCAGAATATCAACCAACCGGAGACCAGCCGCAGGCAATCGAGCAGCTGGTTGAGGGTTTTAAAGAAGGAATCAATGCGAAACGCTGCTTGGTGTTACCGGCTCCGGTAAGACCTTTACCATGGCAAACGTCATCGCTCAGTTAAATAAACCAACCTTGATCATAGCCCACAATAAAACACTTGCGGCTCAGTTATATGGTGAGTTTAAAGAATTCTTCCCTGAGAATCGCAGTAGAATATTTTGTCTCTTACTATGATTATTATCAGCCGGAGCTTATGTGCCGTCTTCTGATACGTATATCGCAAAGGATTCTTCTATCAATGATGAAATTGATAAACTGCGTCTTTCTGCGACAAGTGCACTGGCGGAGCGGCGGGATGTGATCATCATCTCCAGTGTATCCTGTATTTATGGACTGGGCAGCCCGGTAGATTATAAGAATATGGTACTCTCTCTGCGCCCAGGGATGGAGCGTGACCGGGATGAGGTGATCCACAAGCTGATCGACCTGCATTATGACCGCAATGATTTGGATTTTCACCGCGGAACGTTTCGCGTGCATGGTGATGTCCTGGAGATTTTTCCGGCGGAGTCGGATGAATATGCTTATCGAGTGGAGTTTTTCGGGGATGAGATCGACAGGATCACGGAGATTGATGTTCTGAGCGGAAAGAGCCGCTGTGCACTGGAGCATATCGCTGTTTTTCCGGCATCGCATTATGTCGTGCCGATGGATAAAATCCTGGAGGCTGCGAAACATATAGAAGAAGAGATGGATGAGCGGGTACGCTATTTTAAGAGCGAAGATAAGCTGATCGAAGCACAGCGAATTGCGGAGCGGACGAATTTTGATATCGAGATGCTCAAAGAGACCGGATTTTGTTCCGGTATCGAGAACTATTCCAGGCATCTGGCAGGGCTGGAGCCGGGAGCTACGCCGCATACGCTGATGGATTATTTCCCGGATGACTTCCTTATTATAGTAGATGAGTCGCATAAAACAGTACCGCAGATCGGGGCGATGTATTCCGGTGACCAGTCCAGAAAGAATACACTGGTGGACTATGGATTCCGTCTGCCTTCTGCAAAGGACAACCGTCCGCTGAATTTCGAAGAATTTGAAAATAAGATTGATCAGATTTTATTTGTATCGGCAACGCCGGGGCAGTACGAGGCAGAACATGAGCTTCTGCGTGCCGAGCAGATCATAAGGCCGACCGGACTGTTAGATCCGAAGGTAGAAGTACGTCCGGTAGAAGGACAGATCGATGATCTGGTCGGAGAGGTCAATAAAGAGGTCGCAAAAGGCAATAAGATTCTGATCACGACGCTGACAAAGCGTATGGCGGAGGATTTGACAGACTATATGAAAGAAATTGGCATTCGTGTCCGTTATCTGCATTCTGACATTGACACGCTGGAACGAACAGAGATCATAAGGGATATGCGTCTTAATGTATTTGATGTCCTGGTCGGCATCAATCTGCTGAGAGAAGGACTGGATATTCCGGAGATCACGCTGGTTGCCATTCTGGATGCGGACAAGGAGGGCTTTCTGCGTTCGGAGACTTCACTGGTACAGACAATCGGAAGAGCAGCACGAAATGTGGATGGCCATGTGATCATGTATGCCGATGTGATGACAGATCGATGAAGGCAGCAATCGAGGAAACGGAGCGTCGAAGGGCAATCCAGGAAAAATATAATAAAGAACATAATATAATACCGCGAAGTATCAAAAAAGCAGTTCGAGATCTGATCAGTATTTCCAGGAATGTTGAAAAAGAGGAAGGACCGGAAAAAGATCCGGAGTCCATGAATCGCAAAGAGCTGGAAAGTGAGATCGCAAAAACACAGAAACAGATGAAAAAAGCGGCAGCAGAACTTGATTTCGAAAAGGCAGCAGAGCTTCGTGACCGCATGATCATGTTGAAAAAGCATTTGCAGGAAGCAGAACAGTAGGAGGAGATTATGGAAAAATCAGAAAAGAAACAGCCGATGATCAGGATCCGGGGGGCAAATGAAAACAATCTGAAAAACGTGGATCTTGATATACCACGCAACCAGTTTATTGTTTTTACCGGTCTTTCTGGTTCCGGAAAGTCTTCTCTGGCATTTGATACGATTTATGCAGAGGGACAGAGGCGTTATATGGAGTCACTTTCCTCCTATGCCAGACAGTTTTTAGGGCAGATGGAGAAACCGGACGTGGAGAGTATCGAAGGACTTCCGCCGGCGATTTCCATCGACCAGAAATCGACCAACCGCAATCCGAGATCTACAGTGGGAACGGTGACAGAGATCTATGATTATTTCAGGCTTTTATATGCAAGAGCAGGGACCGTACACTGTCCGAAGTGCGGAAAAGTTATCAAAAACAGACGGTCGATCAGATGGTAGATGTGATCATGCAGATGCCGGAGCGTACCAAAATACAACTGCTTGCGCCGGTCGTACGCGGAAGAAAGGGAACGCACGCGAAGTTGCTGGAAAAAGCGAAAAAAAGCGGTTATGTCCGTGTGCGGATCGACGGCAACATGTATGAACTAAGTGAGGAGATTGCACTGGAGAAAAATATCAAGCATAATATCGAAATCGTCGTGGATCGTCTCGTGGTAAAAGAAGGGATTGAAAAAAGACTGACGGATTCACTGGAAAATGTACTGAGCCTGGCAGATGGTCTGGCATTTGTGGAAGTGATTGATGGAGAACTTCTGCGTTTCAGCCAGAGTTTTGCTTGCCCGGACTGTGGTGTGAGTGTCGATGAGATCGAGCCGAGAAGTTTCTCCTTTAATAATCCGTTTGGTGCCTGTCCGGACTGCTACGGACTTGGATATAAGATGGAATTTGATGTAGAATTGATGATCCCAGATCCTTCACTCAGTATTCTGGATGGGGCGATCGCTGTGACCGGATGGCAATCCTGCACGGATAAAGGAAGTTTTACAAGAGCGATCCTGGATGCAATGGCAAAAGAATATCAGTTTGATCTGTCTACACCATTTCAGGATTATCCGGAAGAGATCAAACATGTCATCATCCATGGTACCGATGGGAAAGTGCTGAAAGTATACTATAAAGGTCAGAGAGGCGAAGGAGTTTACGATGTAGCCTTTGAAGGACTGATCCGCAATGTGGAACGCCGCTATCGTGAGACTGGTTCCGACACGATGAAGCAGGAGTATGAGTCTTTCATGCAGATTACGCCATGCAAGACCTGCAAAGGCCAGAGACTGAAAAAGGAAGCACTGGCTGTTACGGTCGGAGAGAAAAATATCTACGAAATAACCTCTCTTTCGATTGAAAAATTGCAGGAATTTATGGAAACTCTGACACTTACAAAACAGCAGGAGCTGATCGGAAAGCAGATTTTAAAAGAAATCCGTGCACGTATCCGCTTCCTGATGGATGTGGGGCTGGATTATCTGACACTTGCAAGAGCAACGGGGACACTTTCCGGAGGCGAAGCACAGAGGATCCGTCTGGCAACCCAGATCGGTTCCGGGCTGGTAGGTGTGGCATATATTCTGGATGAGCGAGTATCGGGCTGCATCAGAGAGACAATGACAAACTTCTCAATACACTGCGGAATCTGAGGGATCTTGGCAACACATTGATCGTGGTCGAACACGATGAAGATACCATGTTTGCGGCAGACTGCATTGTCGATATCGGTCCGGGAGCCGGAGAACATGGAGGAAAAGTGGTGGCAGTGGGAAATGCACAGGAAATTATGGCGTGTCCCGATTCTGTGACCGGGCAGTATTTAAGCGGTGTAAAGAAAATCCCCGTTCCTTCTGTACGCAAGAAGCCGACCGGCTGGCTGAAAGTAGTCGGAGCAGCAGAGAATAATCTGAAAAATATCAATGTGGAATTTCCACTTGGTGTTATGACCTGTGTGACCGGTGTTTCCGGTTCTGGGAAAAGTTCACTTGTCAATGAAATATTGTATAAACATCTGGCGAAAACGCTGAACCGTGCCAGGACCATTCCAGGCAGACATAAAGATATTGTCGGTATGGAACAGCTCGATAAAGTGATCGCCATTGACCAGTCACCGATTGGAAGAACACCGCGTTCCAATCCTGCAACCTATACCGGAGTATTCGACCAGATTCGTGATCTGTTTGCGGCGACACAGGATGCCAGGGTACGCGGCTATAAAAAAGGCAGATTCAGCTTCAATGTAAAAGGCGGACGCTGCGAAGCCTGCTCCGGAGACGGTATCCTGAAAATTGAGATGCACTTTTTGCCGGATGTTTACGTTCCGTGCGAAGTCTGCGGCGGCAAACGCTATAACCGTGAGACGCTGGAAGTAAAATATAAAGGAAAAAGTATCTATGATGTGCTCAATATGACAGTGGAAGAAGCACTTGGATTCTTTGATTCCATCCCGTCCATAAAACGAAAGATCCAGACTTATACGACGTGGGATTAGCTTATATCCGTCTGGGACAGCCATCCACCGAACTGTCGGGTGGTGAGGCACAGCGTATCAAACTGGCGACCGAGCTTTCCAAACGCAGTACCGGAAGAACCATTTATATTTTAGATGAACCGACAACTGGACTGCATTTTGCAGATGTTCACAAACTGATCGAGATTTTGCAGAGACTTGCAGAAGGCGGGAATACCGTAGTCGTGATCGAACACAACCTGGATGTGATCAAAACGGCAGATATATCATTGATATCGGACCGGAAGGCGGCGATAAAGGAGGGACCGTGATCGCAAAAGGAACACCGGAAGAAGTGGCGAAAGAAGAACGGTCTTATACCGGGAAGTATGTGAAGAAGTATTTACAATAAAAATTTACGGAGGATGTGGACAGGTATTTCCTGCCAGCGTGTAAAAATGCTTACACCTGCCAGGAGACCTCCGTAAATTCTTATTTGCTGCATAAAAATGAAGAAGACACCCCGCCGGTGTCTTCTTCAAAGGAAAGAGAAAAATTAAAATATTTTGAGGGAGTACTACGCAACGTGTGGGTGTTGCGTAGTGTGAGTTATGAAATATATTAGCTATCCGCTAATATGGTTACAGTATAGAATAGAAATGTGTTTAAAGTATGTCTTAAAATATTAATAAAAAATGAAAAGAAGAAAATACCAGGAACAAAAAAGAAGAACATTAACTAAAATAGCAAGAACAGAAAAACACCACCCATCCGGTCAAACCATATATTTGATGCACGATTAACTTTTTTATATCCGGTTTCACCCTTAGAATTTGGCAGCTTCGATAATATTTTTCTGTTTTAATTCCAAGTTTCACTGCCACCTCATCAGGATTTTGGTTCCCCCAAAATGCATTAAATACTTTTAAGTAGAAATTATGAAAAAGCCAATCATCCGGATGCTCTTTTCCATAACGTGTTTTCTTTAATAATTTGTTATACTGTATAGTTGCAAACGTTAAAATAAATAAGAAATTGAAATTCCTATCATAATCGGTGAAAAAAATATTCTGTGCATATTTAAGCTCCTTTCTTAATTTTTTTAATTGTTCTGTGATTCAAGAGACTGCCAATCAATGGAGTTACCAGAAATCCAATATAAACCAATACGTAAACTGGATTTGAGAAATATATTTCAATAAACTGTTTGTTCAACATCGTAAATCCGATAATAATAATGTATGGCAGAATATCAAATACCCGGACCATAATAGTTGTGTCTGTTAAAATGCTTTTTGTTTCTCTTCTTAACATAATTCGTGAATAAATATTATTAGAAATGTCACGAATAACATCTGCCTCATGTCCTCCGACTGCATTTTGTACATCTATGGCAAGGGCAACGTCTTCTGCATCCTGCGAATTTGTTCCTTCTGCAAAACTTTTAAATGCATCCGTCACAGATACACCCATCATTAAATCCGAACTCAGTTTTGCATATTTTTTTCGAATAGTATCATGCAAAAACGGGCAAGCTGATACTTCTGTTACCGCATTTAAAATACTAGAACCAGCCTCCAACGATGCGCTTAATTGACGTAACGATTTTGCATACCGCCCTTCAAATTTCTTTGGTTGTCATATGCTATAAGTGCAACTATCCCGCGCGGAGTAAACAATCCAAAAGCTCCAATAAGTACAGAAAACACTGCATTTTGGGAAAGAAAATACACAATAATTCCTGTTATCAACGGTGCCACAATCAATATTATTAAATAAGTTTTGATTGATAAGCTAACTCCTGCCTTTTCTATCATTTTTTCTATACTTTCTATATACATATCAATAAAATCTTTTTCTATTGATATTCTGCTGTTTTTCATATGTATTTTCATAATGAAATACAGTGCAATCAAAAATATGAATATTTCAAACAATACAATAATGTGAATATATGACATTATCCTGCCTCCTGTTCTTCCGGATTATTTTCTTTACCACATTTTCTAAATATCCCTTCTTCAAAATCCAGTCCCTTGCTTTTAATGGATTCAATGATTTTTTCCGGGTAATATCCTGTTTTCATAAATTCTCCAGTAGATGAATCATAACGAAAGATATCTTTCAGATTAACTTTTCCATCTGGAGTTATCCCGTCAACGTGCGTAATATAAGTGATTTTTCTTGATCCGTCTGGCATCCGGGAAATTTGGACGATAATCTTAATTGCTTCTGCAATCTGCATAGCAATTGATCTTTCGGAGAAATCGGAATCCTTATTCATGGAATACATAATCGGAATACGTACATCACATAAATTTCGCGGACTGTTGGCATGAGCCGTACTGATAGAACCGTCATGTCCGGTACTCATTGCCGATACAAGATCCACGATTGATCCGTCTCTGGTCTCTCCTAAGATAATCCGATCCGGTCTCTGCCTTAACGCTGCTTTAACCAGGCCTGCTGATCAATCTTCATCATTTCCTTGTTATTTGACACTCTGACTTCCATTCTTCGAACATTTTTCTGCCGCAGTTGGAGTTCACATACATCTTCAATCGTAATGATCAGTTCATCGTTCGGAATAAATTCTGACAGCATATTTAACAATGTAGTCTTTCCGCTACCTGTACCTCCGCTAATGAAAATGCTCTGTCTTCCTTTTACGCAGCGTTCCAAAAAATACAGCATTTCTTTATTTAACGCACGCATTCGGATATAGTCTTTTCCTTTTAACCAGTTCATATTGAATTTACGAATAGTCAAAGTAGCACCATCCGGCGTAACCGGTGGAATAGTCGCATTTACACGGCTTCCATCTGCAAGTTTTGCATCTGCTATCGGATATGTAATATTAATCTGCCGGTCTGCACTCTGTACGATACGTTCAATTGTATTTACAAGATGATCTTCACTGAAAAAAACTGCTTTTACACTTTCAATCTTCCCATTTCTTTCTATCACCACATTGTCATATCGTTGTACAACAATTTCAGTAACAGTTGGATCCCGGAGATATTCTTCAATTGGTCCCTGTCCAAGAGCGGTCACAATAACCGTCTTTTCAATGCGTTTCTGCTCTTCATAGGAAAGATTTAAGCTTTCACATTCTTCGCGAATAGCCTCAATCAGTTCATTTTCAATTTCCTGAATAGAATGGTCTTTTAATTTGTCTGCATATTTTTCAGATATAATTCGAATTACATCATTTGCCTTCTGCTGTTCTACTTGTGTTGGTAGAATATGCTGTTCGCTGACTTTTCGATCAATGGTCTGTTTTTTTTCATGGTCCTGTGTCAGCATTTCCTGTATAATTCCCATGTTACGTCCTCCTTTTCTACTTTTCTCTCTAATAGAGTGTGTGATTTGCTTTCAGAGAAACATTTTTCTGGACAAAAAAGACAGAACCCTTCACGGATTCTGCTTTTTCGCCTTTTACTTACTTTTTTTCTAAAGAAATCTAGAACCTCTTCTTTCTTTGGTTTTTGCTTAAAACAAAACGTAATCACCGATTACA
>ENA-OQCX01001263-OQCX01001263.1-human-gut-metagenome-genome-assembly--contig:-NODE-1263-length-12024-cov-2.489871_pt1 | contig 12024 bp, 15 predicted proteins | sample MGYA00242762_ERZ504587 | MGnify/ENA primary metagenome ERZ504587 (study PRJEB26092, sample SAMD00036337) | human gut metagenome | host: Homo sapiens | study: EMG produced TPA metagenomics assembly of...
CCTCAAAATGATTTATTGACAAATGATTGAATTGACGACAGAAGAACTGAAGCAGCGTTTCAGTGACAGCATATTTAAGCGGATTTCCGAAACAGCGGATGAATTGGGACTGGAGTGCTACGTAGTCGGCGGCTACGTGCGCGACATATTCCTGCAGCGTCCTTCCAAAGATATCGATGTGGTAGTAGTGGGCAGCGGCATTGCAATGGCCGAGGCGCTTGCCAGGCGTTTGGGGCGCGGCGCGCATCTTTCTGTTTTCAAGAATTTCGGGACGGCGCAGTTAAAGTATCACGGCACGGAAGTGGAGTTTGTGGGTGCACGTAAGGAGTCCTACACGCACGATTCGCGCAAACCGATTGTTGAGGACGCTCGCTGGAAGACGACCAGAACCGCCGGGATTTTACTATCAATGCTTGGCGGTCTGCCTGAACAGTCAGCGTTACGGCGAACTGGTAGACCCCTTCGGCGGAATGGCGGATATGAAGGAGAAGACCATCCGCACGCCGCTCGACCCGGACATCACCTTCAGCGACGACCCTCTGCGCATGATGCGTTGTATCCGTTTTGCCACCCAACTGAATTTCTATATCGACGATGATACTTCGAGTCCTTATGCCGCAACAAAGAGCGCATCTCCATCATATCCAAAGAGCGCATTGCAGACGAGCTGAACAAGATTCTGCTCTCTCCCGTCCCGTCCAAAGGTTTATAGACTTGGACCGTTCGGGCCTGTTGCAGCTCATCTTCCCGGAACTGGTTGCCTTGCAAGCGTTGAAACCCGTAATGGCAGAGCGCATAAGGACAACTTCTACCATACGCTCGAAGTGCTCGATAATATCAGCAAAAAGACCGATAACCTCTGGCTGCGCTGGGCAGCCCTTCTGCACGATATAGCCAAACCGGCGACCAAACGCTGGGAACCTCGTGCCGGATGGACATTCCACAACCATAACTTCATCGGCGAGAAGATGATACCCGATATCTTCCGGAGAATGAAGCTTCCCATGAATGAGAAGATGAAATACGTGCAGAAGCTGGTAGGGCTACACATGCGTCCCATAGTGATAGCGGATGATGTGGTGACCGACTCGGCCGTACGTCGCCTGCTGTTTGAGGCTGGCGATGATATAGACGACCTCATGACCTTGTGTGAGGCCGATATCACTTCCAAGAATATGGAGCGCAAGCAGCGCTTTCTGAACAACTTCCAACTGGTGCGTCAGAAACTGAAGGACTTGGAAGAGCGCGACCGTATCCGTAACTTCCAGCCTCCTGTCAGCGGTGAGGAGATTATGAAAACATTCAATCTCCCCCCCTGCCAGCAAGTGGGTGCATTGAAGAGTGCTATTAAGGATGCCATATTGGACGGCGTCATTCCCAATGAGTATGAAGCTGCCCGCGCGTTTATGCTGCAACGGGCGGAAAAAATGGGGCTGAAATAGGCTCCGGCACTCTATGGAAAAAACAGGGAGTGTGCCAAAATTCAATTTTGAGGAGATAAATTTTTAACTTGAAATTTGCACATTCTGAAAGAATTGAGGAAAGGGTCGTATCATAACTCTCAAAGTGGAGTTTGATACGACCCTTTTAAAGGTTATAATTACAATCTGTAACTTTTCAGAGGCTCATTTTAGTTTTGACAACCTCTTAGCAAAATGTATATCGCTTGACTTTCGGTTGATAAAGGAATGTCCTTACTCTTCCGCCTGGAATTTTCGGCTCACCTTCATCAGGTTGATGGAGTAGGTCACAATATTCTGTGCTTCCTGTATCATCGTCAGATACACCATGCTTACCTTAATGCTGCCGGACTGGCTTTGAATGCGCTGTAACTCTTCGCGTTTCAGGTGGGCGAGCTGGCCGTTCAGGTCGTTGGCTTTGTGTATATCTTCCTCGAAGTTATTGTAGTTGTTGTTCTCCAGCTTGTGGCGGCACACCTGCAGCAGGTAAACGATGTCTTCCGTTACATCGGCAAACTCGCCTTTCTGGATGGTGTCGAGCGGTTTGAAGTTATTGTCGATATGCTCCAGACACGGTTCGCAAAGACGTCCCACACTATATACCAGTTCGCTGGCAAAGTCATTGCCTGGTAGTAGTAAAGTCCTTTTTCGAGCACCGTATTGTTGTCCAGGCGGCACATGGCAAGCGTACCGGTACGTTTCATCTGTTTAATCAGTTGTTTCTCGAACTTCACGGAACCCATTGCCCGGCGCAGTCCGCGCAGGTTTTCGTGCAGGAAAGCGGTAACGGTGCGTTCGAAGTTATCTTCCGTAAATTCCAGTATTTTGCCCAATTCCTCACGGGTGTGCTTGCGCAGCAATTCCAGAATCTCCATGTTGTCCGTGCTCTGCATCAGTTGCTTGATGGTAGCGTTTCCTTTTTCCTTCTCTTTGCGCTTCTTGTACATTACCTGGCTGCGTATCAGCATGAATACTGCCAGACCGATAAGGGCGATGATAGCGATTGTACCGCCGAAATGAATTACGAAGGTAACGAAGAAACAGATGGTAAACGCCGCTCCGGCAGTGATGAACCAGCCGCCGATAACGCTCAGTACGCCGGTGATACGGAACACGGCGGAGTCGCGTCCCCAGGCGCGGTCGGCAAGGGAAGTACCATAGCCACCATGAAAGTAACGTAAGTGGTGGAGAGCGGGAGTTTCAGTGAAGTACCCAGGGCAATGAGCAGGCCGGCAAGTACCAGATTGATGGAGGCACGTACCAAGTCGAACGCCGCACCGTCGGCAATGATGGCTTCGTCCTTTTGGAAACGGGTCTCAATCCAGCGTTTGCCGCTTTCGGGCATCACTTTGGAAAGTCCGTTGGCTATCGTCATACTGAAACGTACCAGTGTACGTGCTATGGGAGTGCTGCCGAAGCTCTCTTCACCTTCGTCCTGGCGGGAGAGGTCGACGGAAGTCTTGATTACATTGTGTGCTTTCTTGGATGTGCACAGCGCATATACCATGATGGCGCCCGCACCGATAAGGAAGTACCACGCGTTTTGGCAGGGCCGAGCAGTGAGGTCATCAGGAAGCCGTCGGGACCTGCGGCAGTGCCGTTGGTCGTATAGTCGATGAAAGAGGAGTAACCGGCAAGGGGCACACCTATGAAGTTCACCAAGTCGTTGCCGGCAAAGGCGAGGGCGAGGGCGAAAGTACCCAGAAGCACCACTATCTTGAATACGTTTACCTTGCACCAGTGCAGCACCTGCATCAATATGGTGAAGAACACGAAGAAGCAGCCGATGAGCATAGCAGTGTTCTCCTGTATCCAGTGCTTGTTTTCGGGAGTCATGAAAGAACTGTCCTTCAAGCCTTTTATCAGCATGAAGTAGATAATGGAAGTAGCTGCGATACCGCCGAAGATACCGATGCTGTACTTCATCTTTTTGGTGTAGTTGAAGGTGAAGACGATACGTGCCAGCCATTGCACCAGCATACCGAAGAAGAAGGCGATGGCTACGGATACGAATATCGCCATGATAACGGACAATGCCTTGTCTGTGTTGATAAGATCGCCCAGTCCGAGCGTATCGCTGCCGTACACTTTGATGAGGGCGAGGGCAAAGGTTCCGCCCAGCAGCTCAAAGACCATGGATACGGTGGTGGACGTCGGCATTCCCATGGTGTTGAATACATCCAGCAGTACCACGTCTGTCAGCATCACTGCCAACAGGATGCACATGATTTCCGCAAAATAAAAATGCTCCGGCTGGTAGATACCGTGACGGGCAATGTCCATCATGCCGTTGGAGAGGGCAGCGCCGATGAATACACCGATACCTGCTATAAACAGTATCGTCTTGAAAGATGCTGCTTTGGCTCCGACAGCAGATTGTAGAAAGTTAACCGCATCATTACTGACACCCACGACGAGGTCGAAGACCGCGAGGACGAACAGGAAGATGACAATGCATAAGTAGATAGTTTCCATAACATGTATTTTATTTCCGGTTGCAAAGGAACGTGTTTCGTGTTGCAGGGAAATGTCATATATGTTACAGAAATGTTACAAACTTCTCTCTCAACATTTCCACTCTCTAGTTCTCCGCTTTTCAGGTTATTCATAGAAAGTATATTGCGCCCGTACTTTCTCCTTTTGCGGACGGGCTGATTTCCAGCGGTTACGCAGGTGGTCGTCCACAAAGCAGGCTTTGCGCTTGTCCGAGAGCTGGATGGAAAGCATGTCCGACAGTTCCCGTTTCAAATCCGGGTCCAGAATTGGGGTTACAGCCTCTATGCGGCGGTACAGGTTCCGGCGCATCCAGTCCGGCGAACCGAGGAAAAGTTTCGGCTTCCCGCCGTTGCCGAAGTACCACACGCGGGCATGTTCCAGAAATGTATCCACAATACGTGTTACACGGATGTTACGGCTGTACTTCCGTCCGGGAATGAGGCAGCAGATACCCCGTACAATAAGGTCTATCCTGACTCCGGCCTGCGAGGCTTCGTACAGGCGGTCTATCATGGCGGGGTCTTGCAGGGCGTTCATTTTGAGTATAATCCTTCCTTGTTTTCCGCTTTTCGCCAGTTCTATTTCATGGTCGATGAGGCGGTTCAGTTCGGGAATCAGGTTGAAGCGTGCCACCAGCAGGCGGTGGAACACGGGATTTTCCTTGCCCTGAAAAGTGCGGAACAGGTTGTGCAGGTCGTTTACGAGTATGGGGTTGCAGGTGAACAGACCGGAGTCGGCATAGAGCGTGGCGGTCTTTTCGTTGAAGTTTCCGGTGCTGATGTAGGCATAGCTGGGCAGTTTGTGACCTTGTCTGTCGCGGCGCAGCACAAGGGCTACTTTGGCATGTACCTTCAGTCCGGGCAGGCTGAACAGGATATTGATACCGGCGGCTTTCATCATCTCGGCGGTGGCAAGGTTGTTCTCCTCGTCAAAACGGGCTTTCAGCTCTACGAAAACGGTTACTTTCTTGCCGTTCTGCGCGGCGGCTATCAGGGTGTTGATAACTGCGGAGTTTTCCGCAACGCGGTATTGGGTTACCATGATTTCGCGCACGGTGGGTTCGTGTACGGCTTCGTACAGGAAATGGATGAAGTGCTCGAAAGAGTGGTACGGGTAGTGCAACAGCAGGTCTTTTTTCTCCACATACCGGAAGATGGACTCCCGCTCGTCCAGGCAGGTCAGCTTCATGGGCTGAGGCTTGCGGATGGGGCGCACGGCATTGTTCGGATTGGGCAGATGCCGCAGGTCTTCCATATTGAGGTGTTTGTCGCCCGGAACCAGTTCCTGGCGGTTGATGCGGAAGGCATCTACAAGGAAGTCCAGAAAATCGTCGGGCATGGCGCGGTCGTACACAAAACGGCAGACGGCTCCTATCTTGCGTTTTTTCACTTTGCTTTTCACCTGCTCTATAATTTCGGATGTGTTGGCGGACTCGTCTATCAGTATGTCCGCATCCCGCGAAATCTTGATGCAGTAGCTGCTGTCCACATCGTAGCCGGGGAATATCGTGTCGATATTGGCTTTGATGATGTCCTCGATGAACATCAGGTAGTAGTTCTTCCCGTGCTTGGGCAGTTCGATGAAGCGGGGCACTTTGCTGTAGGGCAGCTTCATCACGAAGTATTGGGGAGTTCTTCCTTTGTTTGCTTGTCCCTCTGTGCCTTGTCTCCTTTCGGATACAGTCGTATGGCAAGGTACAGGCGGTTGTCGCGCAGGAACGATATTACCTTGTCCTTGCTGACGGGTACGGGAGAGAGATACGGAAAGATTTCTTCCCGGAAGAAGCTCCGCAGGAATTCTTTATGAAAAGGCTCTACGTTGCGGCTCTGGTAGAAGATGATGTGCTGTTGCCGCAGGGCAGGCAGTATTTTCTGTTCGTAGATGCGGATACGCTCTTCCAGTTGGCGGTTCACCTCTTCGTTGATTTCGGACACCAGTTGCATGGCGGACTGCACACTCTCTTCATCGCTGTGTGCGGCGCCGGTGGCAATGGCCTTATGGTCGGCCACACGTATTTTGTAGAACTCTTCCAGATTGGACGAGTATATGGATATAAAGTTGATGCGCTCGTACAGCGGCAGTGTATCGTCTTCCGCTTCCAGCAATACCCGGTAGTTGAATGACAGCCAACTGATGTCGCGCTTGAAATATCTGCTCTCCATAAATAAGATTAGGTTTATTTTCCAAATATAGCTACCTTTGCACACATAAACAAATGAAAAATGACAAAAGTTGGTTTACTGTCGGATACGCACGGGTATTGGGATGAGAAGTATTTGCAGTACTTCGAGCCGTGCGATGAAATATGGCATGCAGGTGACATCGGTACGTTGGAAGTGGCACAGAAGCTGGCGGCTTTCCGTCCGTTCCGTGCGGTGTACGGCAACATAGACGGGCAGGATCTGCGCCGGCTCTATCCGCAGGTGCTCCGCTTTACGGTAGACGGCGCCGAGGTGCTGATGAAACATATCGGCGGCTATCCCGGCAAATACGATCCGTCCATACAGGGAAGCATCCTGGTGCATCCGCCCAAACTGTTCATCAGCGGTCATTCGCATATATTGAAGGTGAAGTTCGACAAGACACTGGGCATGCTTCATATAAACCCTGGCGCAGCGGCATTTACGGCTTTCATAAAGTGCGTACCATGGTGCGTTTCGTTGTGGATAACGGTGTGTTCAAAGACCTTGAAGTCATAGAGCTTGCAGGCTGATTTTGACTTTATTATTTTGTCATGTCAGAACTTTTTCAGAACTTTGTGCCCTGAATAGCAACGAGAGCCGTGGGGCATTGTCCTCCTTCTTATTTTATTCTACATTTGAAGTCAATCCAATAAAGAACTGAAATATGAAAGGAATTATTCTTGCAGGTGGCAGCGCCACTCGTCTCTATCCATTGTCAAAGGCTATCTCCAAGCAGATTATGCCGGTCTACGACAAACCCATGATTTACTACCCCCTTTCCACATTGATGCTGGCGGGAATACGTGAAGTGCTGATTATCTCCACTCCGCGCGACTTACCCATGTTTCGCGATTTGTTAGGAACAGGCGAGGAGTTGGTATGTCTTTCTCTTATAAGATACAGGAAAAGCCCAACGGACTGGCACAGGCTTTCGTGCTCGGAGCGGAATTTCTGGACGGTGAGCCGGGATGCCTTATTCTGGGCGATAATATGTTCTATGGTCAGGGCTTTTCCGCCATGTTGAAGCGTGCCGCTTCTATCGAGAAGGGTGCATGTATCTTCGGTTATTATGTAAAAGACCCGCGTGCATACGGCGTGGTAGAGTTCGATGCCGAAGCAAGGCCATCTCTCTGGAAGAGAAGCCGGCACAGCCCAAGAGCAATTATGCGGTTCCCGGTTTGTACTTCTACGATTCTACTGTAACGGAAAAGGCCGCCGCCTTGAAGCCTTCTGCCCGCGGTGAATATGAAATAACCGACCTCAACCGTCTTTATCTGGAAGAAGGAACGCTGAAAGTGGAACTCTTCGGACGTGGATTCGCCTGGTTGGATACGGGTAATTGCGACAGCCTGCTCGAAGCAAGCAATTTCGTTGCCACCATACAGAACCGTCAGGGATTCCGTGTGAGCTGCATTGAGGAGATAGCATGGCGCAAAGGCTGGATAGATGTAGACCAGCTCCATCGTCTCGGCGAACAGCTTGGAAAAACCGAATACGGTAAATATCTGATGGAACTTGCAGACTCGTACCGCTGACAAGAAACATGTGACTTCTCTATTTCTTAATTTTTAATTCTCAATTTTTAATTTATGAAGACTTATCTTGTAACCGGTGCTGCCGGTTTTATCGGAGCTAATTATATAAAGTATATTCTGGCAAAGCACGACGATATAAAAGTTGTAATATTGGATGCCCTGACCTATGCGGCAATTTAGGTACTATTGCCAAGGATATCGATGATGAACGTTGCTTCTTTGTGAAAGGCGACATCTGCGACCGTATCCTTGCCGATGAACTGTTTGCCAAATATAAATTCGATTATGTGGTGAACTTCGCAGCCGAAAGCCATGTAGACCGCAGTATCGAGAACCCGCAACTGTTCCTTATGACTAACATTCTGGGTACTCAGAATCTGTTGGATGCCGCCCGTCGTGCATGGGTGACGGGTAAGGACGAATCCGGTTATCCTACCTGGCGTAACGGAGTGCGCTATCATCAGGTATCTACGGACGAGGTTTACGGTTCGCTGGGAGCGGAAGGCTTCTTCACGGAGAAGACCCCGCTGTGTCCGCATAGCCCGTACAGCGCTTCCAAGACCAGTGCCGATATGGTGGTGATGGCCTATCACGATACCTATAAAATGCCTGTCACCATTACCCGCTGTTCCAATAACTACGGCCCGTATCACTTCCCGGAAAAACTGATTCCGCTGATTATAAAGAATATTCTTGAAGGCAAGAACCTGCCGGTGTACGGTGACGGCAGCAATGTACGCGACTGGCTGTACGTGGAAGACCACTGCAAGGCCATCGACCTTGTAGTGCGCAAAGGCGTGGAAGGTGAGGTTTATAACGTAGGCGGCCATAACGAAAAGACCAATCTGGAGATTGTGAAACTGACTATCGCTACTATCCGCCGTCTCATGGAAGAGGAACCGAAATACCGTGCAGTCCTGAAAAAGCAAGTGAAAGATGCCGACGGACAGATTGACATCAGTTGGATAAACGAGGATTTGATAACGTTCGTGAAGGACCGCCTCGGTCATGACCAGCGTTATGCCATCGACCCCACCAAGATAACGGATGCCTTAGGCTGGTATCCCGAAACAAAATTTGAAGTGGGTATCGTTAAGACCATCGAATGGTATCTGAATAATCAGGACTGGGTGGAAGAAGTTACCAGCGGCGATTATCAGAAGTACTACGAAAGAATGTACGGAAAGAAATAACCGTTACAGAATAAAGGCAAGGCTTAGCAACAAGCCGAAGAACAGCATATTACGTGAGGTTTCACCTAATATGCTGTTTAGTTTTTTACCGCTTCGTATGGCTGCCATTCTGCGCCAGGTCAGTACATGCAGACAGAGGTAGACGCAGGGAGCCCAGATAAAGGCAAGCGGCTCTATTTTGCCGGTATAAACAAACCATAGGCTGAGCAAGGCAGCTGCCACACCTAATCCCAGATAGAGGTAACGGCCGAAAGGTTCGCCGAAACGGACAATCAGCGTACGTTTGCCGCTGAGGGCGTCCTGTTCCCGGTCGCGGTAGTTGTTTACGACCAGTAAGGTGTCTATTACCAGACCGCAGATGAACGAGGCTACCCATACGTCGGCCGTAATGACGTGGGCTTGTACGTAATAAGTTCCGTCTACGGGGATAAAGCCGAAGAAAACCAGTACGAGCAAGTCACCCCAGCCTTTGTAGGAGAGTAGGGTGGTGTATAGGAAAGCGAATATTACGCAGAGCAACCCCAGCAATATCAGTTCCCAACCGCCGTGAGGCAATTGTCCCCAGCACTGCTGCAAGAGTGTGCAACCTATGAGGCAGGAGAATATGAGCATGCCTGCTATCCCTCGTTTCATGGCTGTGGGAGTAATCCAGCCTTGTGCGCAGGCACGTTCGGGGCCGAGGCGGTCTGCACGGTCACTGCCTTTCAGGTAATCGTAAAGGTCGTTGATGAAATTGGCGGCAATCTGCATGCCGCAGGCAAACAGGCACATAACAGCGCCGGTATGATGTTGAATGCTTCATCGGCAAATGCCAGAGCAGAACCTGTCAATACGGGAATAACGGCTCCCGTCAGTGTCTTGGGACGGGCGGCAAGTATCCATGCGTGGAACGAGTTGGTAGCTATTGCTTTCATGTCGTACTTTTAGAAAGTTATACTACAAAGATAGCGAAAGGATTTGTTATCTTTGCACTGCTATTCGGGTAAAATTATTCATTGCGTCAAACAATAAAGATAAATCTATGGCTCAGGCACTGTTTTATAGAGGGTTCGGGAGACTGCTGTTTTTTCCTTTTCCGGTATTGCTGTTCTTTTCATCGTGCCGGTCTGCGCGTAATTTTACCTCGCCTCTTTCCGGTGAGTATTCTGTCCGGATATCCGGATTTCCGGCATCCGGATATAAGAATGTGAAGCGCGTCAGGCAGTATGAGTTTGCACACCGTGATGTTCCTGCCGCATTCGACGGTTGCAGGCTGGCTTTTGTATCGGATTTGCACTACCGTAGTTTGCTGAAAGAGAAAGGGCTGAAGGACATCACCCGCCTGTTGAATGATTTGCAGGTCGATGCCCTGCTGATAGGCGGCGACCTGCATGAGGCTGCGAGTATGTTCCGGCTGTGATTGCGGCATTGGGAGCTGTGAAAACGCCTTTGGGCACTTATGCCGTTCTTGGAAACAATGATTATGAGGCTTGTTACGATGATATTCTAAAGGAAATGGAGCGTCAGGGTATCCACTTGCTGGAGCATAAAGCGGATACTTTGAAACGGAATGGTGAGCGGATTGTGATAGCCGGGGTGCGCAATCCTTTCAATCTTGAACGGAACGGGCAGTCGCCTACGCTTTCCCTCTCTCCCGATGACTTCGTCATATTGCTGACGCATACTCCCGATTATGCCGAAGATGTTCCCATAACCAATGCCGACCTTGTCGCTTGCAGGACATACGCATGGAGGCAGGTAACGCTGTTTGGGCTGTATGCTCCTGTAGTTCCTTCTCGTTACGGGCAACGTTTTCTGAAAGGGATAAAGACCAATTCCGAGAAGCAACCTGTCATCATAACAAACGGTATCGGAACTTCCAGTAAGAATCTGCGGTTGTTTGCACCAAGTGAGGTGGTAGTCTTGACACTGAGAAAGTTATAAGCGTATTTATATTTGTGCCATGCCTGTGGCACAACTGTGCCTATTGGACGGCACAACTGTGCCACCCTAAGAACACATTATGCTGTCAGGGTGGAATAGTTGGAGGATGTCTTTTACGTCATCACTCTGATATTTCAAACAGATGATGGTGTTGCTGAAAACGTAAAATGGATATATCCCGCGTTTTATAAGTAGGGATTTACTTCTACATCTTGAGGCTTTTCTTCCACGGTGTCGTTAACCGAAATTCCCATGTCAATTCTACCGCTGGCGCTGGTTTTTATATTCAGTTTATACCATTTTGCCGCTTCAAGCTGAATGGTTTGCGTTGCTGTACGCACATTGCCTTTATATGTACCGGAAACGGTGCATTTCAGATTGGGATTTTTACTGTCGATGTTAAAAAACGCTGCATCGTATGTACTGTTGCATTTGCCGTTACTGTCGAAGGTGATGATCCGTGAAGGTTCCGCTTCTGTAGAACCTCAACGGTATAACCATTGAAGACCTGTGCAAAGACTTCGTCATAGGCAATACTTACTTTAGCATTGGCCATAGTGCAGGTTACTTTGACGTTGCTTATCTCATTGGTCTTGACTTCAAAAGGGGCGCTTGTTCCGAAGTAACGTATTTGTCCCACTCCGTCATTAGCGGATTGTCCAACTTCTTCCGTGCAGCTTTCAGCCGTAACTGTGTAGCCGCTTCCTATAGGGAAGATGAAGGTGGTATTCTTAAAGGTCAGAAAGTTGGTTGACTCCAATTTTACATTGCCGTTTTGGAGGACTTGTATGTTGTAGTCCTTCGCATCCGTTTCCGTAAGGTCTGTTACCGTGCGGGTGCTTACTTCGATTTCAGGAGCAGTGGAGTTTTCCAGAGTGAGATTAATCTGGCCGCATTCTTGTACCGGTTCATCATTATTGGTGCAGGCTGCCGCAATCAGCGCAATTCCTGCTAAAGCTAAAAGTTTCTTCATTGTTATAATTGGGGTTTAATTATTCGTAATCATAGTTTAAGACAACATTGTCTATTTTGAGAACACTGCCTACGACACGGTCTTCTCCAAAGGGAGAACTACCGTAATCACCGTTTTCTCTATGCATATTGGAGATAGTGGTATCGTAACCGGATTGAAAAAGACAGTAATTATATTTGGCCTTGCTTTGCATATGTCTCTTTATTATATTCAAATTGAGAGTCTGCGCGGTATACTCCTCTTGTTCGGATGAGTTGAATT
>ENA-OQCX01001264-OQCX01001264.1-human-gut-metagenome-genome-assembly--contig:-NODE-1264-length-12019-cov-2.678103_pt1 | contig 12019 bp, 14 predicted proteins | sample MGYA00242762_ERZ504587 | MGnify/ENA primary metagenome ERZ504587 (study PRJEB26092, sample SAMD00036337) | human gut metagenome | host: Homo sapiens | study: EMG produced TPA metagenomics assembly of...
CAGCCATAATGTTACTGTTCACACGATGTGCGACCAGCAACGCATCTCGCCATTTTAAATCGCCTTTGGCATGGGGCGAGATGCATTCAAGTCAAAACACGCATCCTCCGTGTCGATCAGCAGAGTAATTGACACGGGAGTGAACAGTAACGCCATAATTATACTACAACTGACAACTCATTCCCCCTTAGTTCAAAGCACTATACTAAAATTTTCTTAAATCTCTCGTATGCTTCGTCCCATGCTTCTTTGTCCTGTGGCTCGTAGATCTTGATGTCCTGAGAACGTTTGATAATCTCTCTTGCTTCTTCGATAGATTTGATATCTCCGGAAGCCATGAGCTGCAGTGCAATATTTCCAAGAACAGTTGCCTCGATAGGGCCTGCACTTACTCTGCATCCACATGCATTTGCTGTGAACTGGCAAAGAAGAGCACTCTGTGTTCCACCGCCTACCATGTAGACTGTCTTATAATCTTTACCTGTACACTCTTTAATCTCTTCCATCGCATGACGATATTTCATTGCAAGACTCTGGTTGATGCAACGAACAACTTCTCCAACTGTTTCCGGAACAGGCTGTCCTGTCTTCTTGCAGAATTCACGGATTCTTGTCGGAATATCTCCGGCTGGTGTGAATTCCGGTGCATCCGGATCAATAAAGCTCTGAAGTGCCGGAGCTTCTTTTGCCATAATCTCAAGCTCGCCAAATCCGTACTCATTTCCTTCACGGATCCACTGACGACGGCTTTCCTGAATACACCACAATCCGATGATATTCTTAAGGAAGGAAATCTTTCTTCCATATCCACCTTCATTTGTGATGTTGTAATGCTCAGATTTCTCATTGATAATAGGTTCTGCAAGCTCTGTTCCAAGCAGTGACCATGTTCCACAACTCAGGAAGATAAAATCTTCTTCTGATGTTGGTACAGATACAAGTGCACTCTGCGTATCATGTCCTGCAACAGCCATAACATCAATCTTATCCAAACCAAGCTCTGTACAGATTTCATCAGTAAGAGTACCGATCTTTGTACCTGTAGGTACGATTTCCGGGAAAATATGTTTCGGAATTCCCAGTGCTTCGATCACTTCGTCTGACCACTCGCCCTTTTTCGCATCAAGAAGCTGTGTTGTAGAAGCAATAGAATACTCAGCTTTTTTCTCCCCTGTAAGGAAGTAGTTGAAAAGGTCTGGCATCAAAATCATCTTGTCAGCTTTCTCAAGAAGCTCTTTTCTTGTCTTTACAAGAGAAAGGAGCTGGAATGCTGTGTTGAGATCCATGAACTGATTTCCTGTGATCTGGTAGAATTTCTCTTTATCGATCAGTTTGAAACTTTCTTCGATCATCCCTTCTGTACGTGCATCACGGTAATGTACAGGGTTCTCAAGGAGTCTTCCTTCCTCGTCGATCAGTCCAAAATCAACTCCCCATGTGTCGATACCGATACTTTCGATTTTTCCACATTTTTTTGCTTTGATCAGACCCTGTTTGATCTCAAAAAACAATCTCAGTACATCCCAGTACATTGATCCATTCAGGATAACCGGATCGTTAGAAAAACGGTGAAGTTCTTCAATGCTGATCTTGTCACCATCAAAAGTTCCGCACATTGCTCTTCCGCCTGAAGCACCAAAGTCAAATGCTAATACTTTTTTCTCCATAATCTTCCTCTTTTCTTAATACTCTTTTACTCGGTATTAAAACAGGGGCCCTGCATAGGCAGCACCCCCGCATTCTTTGTTCTAGTTCTGTATCGAAACTGCATTTACAGTCTTTTTACATTTCCTAACAAAAGGACTCCATCTTATTTGTAAAGCGGTCCGTAGTTCTTACAAGCTCTGAAGTCAGCGCCTTCTTTATCCATTCCAAATGCATTCCATGCTGCCGGACGGTAGATATCTTTCTCTGGTACGTTGTGCATAGATACTGGAATACGAAGCATTGAGCACATTGTGATCAGGTCAGCTCCGATATGTCCGTAGGAGATAGCACCGTGGTTAGCTCCCCAGTTGTTCATTACATCATAAGCTGTCTTGAATGCTCCCTCTTTACCATCACATCTTGGAGCAAACCATGTACATGGCCATGTGTAGTCTGTACGTTTCCAAAGCTTATCAGATACTTCTTCTGGAAGTTCAAGTGTCCATCCTTCTGCAATCTGAAGAACCGGTCCAAGTCCTTTTACAAGGTTAAGACGGATCATTGTAGCTGGCATCTGAGCGCGTGTCTCGTAACGGCTTGAGTATCCGCCTCCACGGAAGTATCCGTTGTCAGCCATGCACCACTCTGTAGCATCCATGATTGCTTTCTGGTCTTCTTCTGTAACGTTCCACCATTCTTTCATAACGCCGTTACCGTTCTCGTCTTTAGCAACACCAGATGCATCAAGGCAAGCTGCTCCAGAGTTGATCAGGTGAAGGAATCCACCGTTCTCTTTAGCAACACCCTCGAGGTCATATCCTGTAGCTTTCTTAACTGCCTCTGGGCTCCAGTATGTACGAACATCAGCGAAGATCTGAGCACGTCCTGTAAGAAGTTTCATGAACATCATTCCAAGTCCGTTGAGAACGTCGTTCTCTGTAGCAAGGATGTATGGCTCACGAGCTCCGTTCCAGTCGAAAGATGTATTCAGAACTGCCTCTGCGAAGTCTCCGTTCGGATAGAAGTCTGTCCACTGTCTCTGTCCCTGGAAACCAGCTGCCAGAGCGTTGTGTCCGATTGCTTCCTCTGAGAACTTCTCGTCAAGATTCTTATTTCCATTCATAAGGTCTTTGATGATAACTGCCATCTTAACAACGAACTCGAACTGCTCCTCTTTCTCCTCTGGAGTAGCCTGAAGCTCTTCTGGGTTCTTGTCCCAACCAATCTTGCAAGTCTCTTTTGCCCATTTCAGAGCTTTCTCGAACTCAGCCTTGTCATAGATCTCTTCTGACATACGACGGATGATTTCTACCTCATCAACAGACTCTACACGCATTCCAAGGTAAGACTCGATGAAATCAGAATCAATGATAGATCCACCGATACCCATTGTAACAGATCCGATCTGAAGGTAAGATGTTCCTCTCATGGATGCTGCTGCAACAGCTGCACGTCCGAATCTAAGAAGTTTCTCTTTAACGTCTTCCGGAATTGTTGTGTCGTCAGCTTCCTGAACGTCATGTCCGTAAATTCCGAATGCCGGAAGTCCCTTCTGTGCATGTGTAGCAAGTACAGATGCAAGGTATACAGCTCCCGGTCTCTCTGTTCCGTTGAATCCCCATACAGCTTTGATTGTCTGTGGATCCATATCCATTGTCTCAGCTCCGTAGCACCAGCAAGTGTAACTGTAACTGTGATATCTACGCCTTCTCTTCTGAACTTATCAGCACAAGCAGCACTCTCACCTACACGTCCGACTTGATTTGTGTCAGCGATAACAACTTAACCGCTCGCCATTTGAATATCTTAAGTTCTCCTCAAACAGTTTTGCTGCAGATTTTGCCATGTTCATTGTCTGCTCTTCAAGAGATCCTCTTACGTCAAGAGCTCCTCTACGTCCATCAATTGTCGGTCTGATACCAATTACTGGATAAGATCCTACTAATCTTCTTTCTGCCATAATTACATTCCTCCTTAATTGTTTGCCTTGCTCTGCTTATCTTCCTTCGCAGAACCGCTTCTTTAAGTATCATTATAGTTCTTTCCTTTCTTTTTGTCTTGTGGTATACTAGAATAAAAATATAAAGATATTCACCTTTTATACAACAAAGTACAATTTACAAGCATATATCTTCATATTTATGTTTGTATTTACACTATTTAGATTTTCAAAGGAGATTATTGCATGAAATACATCAATTACAAAGAAGAGCGTAATCACGGAACCATTGATTTTCCAATTGAATTTTATCATGTTACGCCAAATCATCCACGGTATGATATGTCTTATCACTGGCACATCGAATACGAACTTATTCGTGTTTTAAAAGGGAACTTACTTATGTCAATTGGTGAAAATGAATTCACTGCAGAAGCCGGAGACCTTATTTTTATAAAAGGAGGGCTTCTTCATGGCGGAACTCCTAAGGATTGTGTCTATGAATGTCTTGTTTTTAATCTTGAATCGCTCATGGCAGTAAACCATGCCAGCGAACGTCTGCTTAAGAAGATCGGAAGTGACACTCTGACTATCCCTGCCCTCATCAAAGCACCTGTAAAGAATTTAGAACATATTACTTCCATGATGTTTGAACATATCAAAAAGCGTACCGAAGGGCACGAGCTTATGGTGATTGGTACTCTGTACCAATTTTAGGCTACATTTTGGAAAATAAATTGTTCGAAAACGTTCGAATCATCAGTCAGAAGGATAGCCGAAAAATAGAACATTTAAAGAAAGCTCTTGAAGTGATTGAAAACCATTATGCTGACTGTATCACACTGGAAGATCTGGCTCAGGCAGCCGGCATGAATTCAAAATATTTCTGCCGTTACTTTAAGGATATGACCCACAGGACCCTGTTGACTATCTGAATTATTATCGGATTGAGCAAGCCTGTTTCAAACTTGTAACTTCAAATGAATCTATTGCTGACATCGGATTAAGCTGTGGTTTCAATGATGTGAGTTATTTTATTAAGACATTCAAGAAATACAAAGGAATGACACCGAAGAAATATCTTCGCGCACCACTGTAATCAAAAATTGCGAAACAGGTCAACCCCATCATTTTTTCACGCAAAAGGAGATCCCCTTACGGAGATCTCCTCTTTTCATATCTCATTCACTCATGAAATATCCTTATTTATCTTCTTTTTCTGCAGCGTATACAGTTACCAGTTTGTTCAGGTAATCGTATCTCTCCATAGCTTCCTGCTCATTGAGAGCGAAGAGCTTGTCAGCCTTAGCCGGGTTAGCTCTCTTCAGTGCGTTGTAACGTACTTCACCATTCAGGAAGTCCTGGTATCCTTCTGCCTTCGGAGCCTTGCTGTCAAGTGAGAACTTGTCTCCCTCTGCAGCCGGGTTGTAACGGAAGTTATTCCAGTATCCACACTCTACTGCCAGCTGTTCCTCTGTCTGAGCTTTGCTCATACCCTTCTTGATACCATGGTTGATACATGGAGCGTAAGCATGATCAGTGATGGTCCCGGATAAGCCTCAGCCTCAGCGATTGCCTTAACTGTCTGGTTGAAGTCAGCACCCATAGCGATCTGAGCTACGTATACGTATCCGTATGTCATAGCCATTCCTGCAAGGTCTTTCTTCTTAGTCTCTTTCCGCCTGCTGCAACTGAGCTGTAGCACCAGTCTTAGTAGCCTTAGAGGACTGTCCACCTGTGTTGGAGTAAACCTCTGTATCGAATACCATAATGTTGATATCTTTCTTGCTTGCAAGAACGTGGTCAACTCCGCCGTATCCGATATCGTAAGCCCATCCGTCTCCTCCGAAGATCCACTGGGATTTCTTAGCAAGGAAATCTTTGTTCTTCAGAACTTCTGCTCTCTCTTCGCAATCGCAATCGAGTGCTTCAAGAGCTGCAACAAGTTTGTCTGTAGCTGTTCCATTTGTAGCGCCTACTGTATATGTCTCAAGATACTCAGCTGCTGCAGCCTTAACTGCCTCATCTGTAGTCTTCTCTGCGATCTTCTCAACTTTTGCTTTCAGTCTGTCTCTGATTGTATTCTGTGCAAGCAGCATACCGTATCCAACTCAGCGTTGTCTTCAAACAGGGAGTTGCTCCATGCAGGTCCTTTACCTTCCGGTGTTACTGTGTAAGGTGTAGACGGTGAAGAGTTACCCCAGATAGAAGAACATCCTGTTGCATTTGCAATATACATTCTATCACCAAACAGCTGTGTGATCAGCTTAGCGTATGGTGTCTCACCACATCCTGCACAAGCTCCTGAGAACTCAAGGAGTGGCTGTTTGAACTGGCTTCCCTTAACTGTTGTCTCTTTGAATTTAGCAACAACTTCTGGTTTAACCGGAATCTCTCTACCAAAGTCGAAGAATGTCTGCTCTCCTGCATTAGCTTCCATGTTAGCCATTGTAAGAGCCTTCTCAACTTCGCCTGTCTCTTTATTCTTCTTGCCCGGGCAGACATTCACACAAGATCCACATCCTGTACAGTCGTAAGCGGATACTGTCATTGTGAACTTCATTCCCGGCATTCCGATCATATCAAGTGTCTTAAGTCCTTCTGGAGCCTGAGCAACTTCTTCCTCTGTCAGAGCTACCGGACGGATAACTGCGTGCGGACATACATATGCACAACGGTTACACTGGATACACTGATCTGGATTCCAAACCGGAATATCTACTGCGATACCACGTTTCTCGTATGCAGATGTTCCTGATGGTGTAGATCCATCAATATAATCATTAAATGCAGATACAGGGAGTGTATTTCCTTCCTGAGCATTAACTTTTGCCTGAATGTTCTTAGCAAATGCAATCGCATCAGCTCTTCCGCCATCTGCGATGTGTGGTGTAGCAAGACCTTCGTCAGCTGCATCTTTCCAGCTTTCTGGAACTTCTACTTCTACAACCTGTTTAGCACCTGCGTCGATTGCATCGTAGTTCATCTGTACGATCTTGTCACCCTTTCTTCCGTAAGTAGCCTTAGCAGCTGCTTTCATAAGGTCAATAGCCTCTTCTTCCGGAATGATAGCTGCAAGTTTGAAGAATGCAGACTGAAGAACTGTATTGATACGTCCGCCAAGTCCGATCTCTTTACCGATCTTGATACCATCGATTGTGTAGAATTTGATTCCGTGGTTAGCAATATAAGCTTTCACCTGTCCCGGAAGATGCTCCTCAAGTCCTTCCATATCCCATGGGCAGTTCAGAAGGAATGTTCCTCCGTCAACCAGCTCCTGTACCATGTTGTACTTATTTACATAAGATGGGTTATGGCATGCTACAAAGTTAGCCTGGTGAATCAGGTATGTTGACTTAATCGGTTTCTTACCAAAGCGAAGGTGAGACATTGTAACACCACCGGACTTCTTAGAGTCATAATCAAAGTAAGCCTGTGCATACATGTCTGTGTTATCACCAATGATCTTGATGGAGTTCTTGTTTGCTCCAACAGTACCATCTGCTCCAAGTCCCCAGAACTTACAGTTGATTGTTCCTTCTGGTGTTGTAACAAGTGGCTTACCAGCATCAAGTGAAAGATGTGTAACATCATCTTCAATACCGATTGTGAATTTAGCTTTCTCATCGTTGTGGTATACAGCAACGATCTGAGCAGGTGTTGTATCTTTAGAACCAAGTCCATAACGTCCTGTGTAAACTGGAACTGCATCGAACTTAGATCCTTTAAGTGCTGCAACAACATCCAGGTACAGTGGCTCGCCAAGTGCTCCTGGCTCTTTTGTTCTGTCAAGAACAGAAATCTTCTTAACTGTATCCGGGATAGCATCGATCAGAGCTTCTGCGCTGAATGGTCTGTAAAGACGAACTTTAACAACTCCGACTTTCTCTCCTGCAGCTGTCAGGTAATCGATTGTCTCCTCGATCGTGTCACAAACAGATCCCATAGCTACGATCACGTGCTCTGCATCTGCTGCTCCATAGTAGTTGAACAGTTTGTAGTCTGTTCCGATCTTCTCATTAACCTTATCCATGTACTTCTGAACGATTCCCGGAAGTGCATCATAGAATGGGTTACAAGCCTCTCTAGCCTGGAAGAAGATATCCGGGTTCTGACTGAACCTCTCTGGCATGGGTGGTTCGGGTTAAGTGCATGTGCGCGGAACTCGTCGATTGCTTCCATGCTTACCATGTCTTTCAGATCTTCATAATCCCATGTCTCGATTTTCTGAATCTCGTGTGATGTTCTGAATCCATCAAAGAAGTTGATGAATGGAATCTTTCCTTCAAGTGCTGCACAATGAGCAACCGGAGTAAGGTCCATTACTTCCTGTACGCTGGATTCACAGAGCATAGCTGCTCCTGTCTGACGACAGGCATAAACGTCAGAATGATCTCCAAAAATTGACAGTGCGTGGCTTGCAAGTGCACGGCAGATACGTTGAATACTCCCGGAAGCTGCTCACCAGCAACCTTATATAAGTTAGGAATCATAAGAAGGAGCCCCTGAGAAGCAGTAAATGTTGTTGTAAGAGCACCTGCTGCTAATGATCCGTGAACAGCACCTGCTGCTCCGGCCTCGGACTGCATCTCTGTAACCTGTACAGTCTGTCCGAAAATGTTCTCCCTTCCTTCAGTAGCCCACTCATCGATATGCTCCGGCATAACGGATGAAGGCGTAATCGGGTAAATAGCTGCTACTTCTGTATATGCATAAGAAACGTGAGCTGCTGCCTGATTACCGTCCATGGTCTTCATTTTTCTTGCCATTTTTATTCCTCCTTAGGTGTTACATAGGTTTTACACTGAGTTAAGTATAATTAATTCACATGTAGTTTCATTATATCTCCAAAAGTCACAAAGTCTAGAGTTATAAATATCCTCTTTTTGTATATTTTCGTGTACAGAGTATTGTTTTGAGAATAGTTATCAGTGCTGGTATTGGGGATTATTAACTAAAACAGGCAGAAATAGAAAAAGCCAGAAGAGTACTTTCTGTTGAACATTAACTCTTCTGACTTATGAATCACTATACTTTTTTCTTATTATTCTATCTATTCTTAAACAACCGGTCATCCCACTTCGGTGGTTTTTTCCCTTTGATCTTTGTTGGCACCGGCTCATACTGATCCACTTTTTTCTTCTCGTTTTTTTTTCTGCAATGTCTTCTGCAATAGATCAGCATAATTCCTGTCATAATCACCAGACAACCTGCCAGAAGTTCTGACACCGGAAATCCGATCCCCGGAAGAACAAGCTGATCCGTTCTAAGCCTCTCGATCCACACGCGTCCTGCCCCATAACCAAACAGGTACATAAGAAAGAGCTCACCTTCATATTTCTTATGTTTCCTATACAGAAACAATATAATAAGCAGTCCGGCACACCATAATGATTCATACAAAAATGTCGGATGTACCTGGATATAACTGACTCCATCAATTCTCTGCATATTCTCACGCATAAGTTCTGTGATATCTTCCGGCCTTACTGCATCAACCGGAAGCCTCATCGCAAACAGACAATCCGTATATTCTCCAAATGCTTCCCTGTTAAAGAAATTCCCCCAACGTCCAAGCATCTGACCATTCAGAAGTGCCAGTGCGATTGTATCCAAAATCTGAAATGGTGATTTTTTCTTAACAGCAGCCATCACAAAAACTGCGATCACTGCTCCGATCACGCCACCATAAATTGCCAGACCACCTTCTCTGAGATTAAAGATAGACAAAAGATTATCTTTATATAAATCCCAGGAGAAAATCACATAATAGATTCTTGCGCCTGCAATTCCTGCAATTACTCCGACAATTCCCATATCCAGATAGTCTTCCGGATTCTGTCCTGTTCTTTTTGCTTCCACTGTGGCAATCAAAATCCAATCAAAATTGCCGCACCGATAATCATGCCGTAGTAAGCAATTGAAAATCCAAAGATGCTGATGCTTTTTCCTACATGATCCAGATAAATCCCTAAATTTGGAAAGCTGATATTGTAATGCATATTATGTTATTTCCTTTCATATCCACAGAAATCAGGAACAAATCCAGTTGTTCCTGATTCCTGTTTTTACTGCTTTTCCAATTAGAAAACAATGAATCTAACTGGTTTTCAAGCATATTCCCTATATCTGTTAAACGTTAAATCTGAACAGCATGATATCTCCGTCCTGAACGACATAGTCTTTTCCTTCCAGACGAACTAATCCTTTTTCTTTTGCTGCCGCATGAGTTCCGCATGCCATCAGATCATCATAACTTACTACTTCCGCACGGATAAATCCACGTTCAAAGTCTGTATGAATCTTACCAGCTGCCTGTGGTGCCTTTGTTCCCTTCTTGATTGTCCATGCACGAACTTCCGGCTCCCCTGCTGTCAGATAACTGATCAGTCCAAGAAGATGATAGCTTGCCTTGATCAGCTTCTCAAGTCCGGATTCTTCTAATCCAAGGTCTTCAAGGAACATGGACTTCTCATCATCATCTAACTGAGAAATTTCTTCTTCAATTTCTGCACATACTACGAACACTTCGCAGTCTTCCTCTTTTGCATACTCACGAACTGCCTGAACCCCTGCATTGTTCACACCATCATCAGCAAGATCATCCTCAGATACATTTGCTGCAAAGATTACAGGTTTTGCTGTCAGAAGGTTGTACTCGGCAAGCCATGCCTGCTCATCCTCATCCTCTGTCACGAAGCTCTTTGCCATCTTATTCTCTTCCAGATGTGCTTTCAAACGGTTCTGAAGATCCAGCTCTTTCGCCGCCATCTTATCATTTCTAGAAAGCTTCACTGTCTTGGAAATTCTTCTTTCAAGAACCTCAAGATCTGAGAAAATCAGCTCAAGATTGATTGTCTCAATGTCACGCAGCGGATCAATACTTCCGTCTACATGCACAATATTCGTATTCTCGAAGCATCTTACAACATGTACGATTGCATCAACCTCACGGATATTGGCAAGGAACTGGTTTCCAAGTCCTTCTCCTTTGGATGCTCCCTTCACAAGTCCTGCAATATCAACAAACTCAATTGCTGCTGGATGATCTTCTTTGTATGATACATCTCTCCAAGCACATCCAGTCTCTTATCCGGAACTGTTACGACACCGACATTCGGGTCAATTGTACAGAATGGATAATTTGCAGATTCTGCACCGGCCTTTGTCAGTGAGTTAAACAGTGTACTTTTTCCTACGTTCGGTAATCCTACGATTCCAAGTTTCATCTTTCTATATTCCTCCTATAAATCCTTAGATTTCAATCCTATCAATTCGCCTATTCGCAATCCGGTTTGTAGTATAAAACGATACTGATTTCATTCTTGTAACCTTTTAAATCTTTTCCCATATTTCAGCGCCTCTCATAAGAAGCCCTAATACAGTACCTTGTATTATACCATAGCATCTTATCTTTGTGAATATTCATTTTCATCTCTTGTCACATAAAACACCCCATAAATAAGAAAGTCCCACCGGGTTGCGCATGAAAAATCAGAGGCGTGGTGGGTTCTGTTAATGTTATTATACAGCTTTCAATGTCACTGTCACGATTGTTCTTGTAAAAAAAATCAGCAGCGCCTGTCACACTGAAAATAATTGTTGTAAAAAATATTTTTATGCCGGCTCAAAGAATGTCCTTACATATATTCAAAAGATAAAGGTCATAAATACAGGCTCTTGATGAAATTTTTTATCTATCCTGATTAAAGGGCAAAAGACACGTTAATTAATATATTTGTACCTTGAAAATTTAACACGAATTGCGTATAAGTTTTGCACCTGCTGGAATTGAATCATCTAACATTACAAGATTCAGCTTTTCTTCACCATTTACATTATGAATAGCTGAAAGTAACATACCACAAGAGTCAATTCCCATCATAGAACGTGATGGAAGATATCAATTCTCCCATCTTCCTCGTAATATTTCCCCAAGGTGAGAATGGGAATTAAATAACTATACCCTTTCTATTTACAGCTCTAATGTGTCAATTATATTCTTTAATGCGTCTGCTGATTCTTTTAGCTTCAATGCTTCTTCTCCACTAAGATTAATCGGTATATCAGATTCAATTCCGTCTGCACCAACAATGACAGGCATACTTAATACAACATCATCAATCTCATATACTCCATGTATCATGTGCGATACAGGAAGTATTGATTTTTCGTCACGCATAATTACTTCACAGATACGTTTTACTGACATTGCAATTCCATAATATGTCGCATGCTTCTTATTAATAATCTCATAGGCACTGTTTTTGACAGCATCTGCGATTTCCTTCGTATTTTCCTTATGGTTATAATGTCCTCTCATCTCACACATGTCACTAAGCGGAACACCGGATACATTGGCAGATGACCATGCCACAACTTCACTGTCTCCATGCTCTCCTACTATAAATGCATGCACGCTTCGGCTATCCA
>ENA-OQCX01001265-OQCX01001265.1-human-gut-metagenome-genome-assembly--contig:-NODE-1265-length-12017-cov-2.583600_pt1 | contig 12017 bp, 10 predicted proteins | sample MGYA00242762_ERZ504587 | MGnify/ENA primary metagenome ERZ504587 (study PRJEB26092, sample SAMD00036337) | human gut metagenome | host: Homo sapiens | study: EMG produced TPA metagenomics assembly of...
TTTTGCCGGTTGCCGAAGCTGAGTCCAAAACAACTGTCACGGAAGAAAAATACAAGACCAGCAAAATCAGTCTTGAAGAATGCGAGCGTCTCACCGAGAAGCTGGAGATTATCATGCATCGTGAGAAGGCTTATACAAATCCGGATTTGAAGGTGGCGGATTTGGCCGCTATGATAGGAACATCCGCGCATACTCTGTCCTATCTCTTTAACCAGCATCTGAACCGTAATTATTATGATTATGTTAATGATTACCGTATTGCCGAATTCAAACATCTGATTGCTGAAGATGAATACTCCAAATATACTCTGAGTGCACTTGCCGAACTTTGTGGTTTCAGTTCCCGTGCTTCTTTCTTCCGTTACTTTAAAAAGGCTACGGGGATTACTCCCAGTGAATATATTCGCAGTATCGGAAAAACGAATGAATAACTGTGGAATTTGTTGCTGAAATGATTGCCGGAGTCTCAAATTATTAGTTGATACTGGGAGTCTCAAATTCTTAAATATCTGTTTTATTGTGTTTTATGCTTGTTTAAGTCTAATAGGATTAAGCGAGATTTATTAGGCGTGGTAGAATGATGTTATCTGTATATGTATCTATATCTTTGCTTTCGTAAAACAAACGTAAACCCCAAAATCTGAGATATGGAAAACAGTACGATGACAACTTCTCAATTAATAGCTGATTCTTATGTGAGCTATCACAGCCAGGTTTACCTGTATATATTACGTAAGGTAAACTGCCAGAAAGAGGCTGAAGATTTATCACAAGATGTATTCCTGCGATTAATGGAATACAAGCAGATGCTTCGTCCGGATACAGTAAAATTTTTCATTTATACCATTTCCCGCAATTTGGTGAATGATTATTTGCGTCGTTATTATAAGCGGCAGGAAATATCCTCTTATATGTACGACCATGCCGAAACCTGTACCAATGATACCGAGAGCCGTATCATCTCTGATGATTTAGCTGCTTTGGAACAACGCAAGCTCAGTGTGCTCCCCACTCAACGCAGAAAGATTTATGCGATGAGTCGCTTTGAGGATAAGTCGATAGCGGACATATCTTCGGAGTTGAACCTTTCACATCGTACGGTGGAAAACCACCTGCGCATCGGACGCCATGAAGTGCGTGAATATATCAGACAATGTATATAATAAATATATAATCCAATGAGAATGTTAATTTTAAATTATAAACGTATGAAAAATGATTTCTTGAAATTTTCATCGAGAAAACTTTTCTTTTCGGTTATGCTGGCTGCCGCGTTGTTGGCGGGTTCTTCACAGTCTGCTTTTGCCGGAACTGCGGGAGTACAGTCCGTCATGCAGTCCGGTACGGTGAAAGGATTGGTGGTTGACGCAACAGGCGAATCGGTAATTGGAGCCAGCGTACTTGAAAAAGGTACTACCAATGGAGTGATAACGGACATCGACGGTAATTTTACATTGAATGTTTCTTCTCCGGGTGCAGTTGTGGTAATTTCTTATATCGGTTACAAGACAGTAGAAATTCCGGCTTCGGACACAAAAGCTTTTCAGAAGATTGTAATGCGTGAGGACTCTGAGGTATTGGCAGAAGTAGTAGTTGTTGGTTACGGCTCTCAGAAAAAAGAAACATTGACAGGTGCCGTTACGGTGGTCGATGATAAGATGCTGAAAGACAAAGGCGCTCTTTCCAGTCCCGCACAAGCGTTGCAAGGACAGGTGCCGGGTGTGGTGATTACCCGTACTTCGGCAGCTCCGGGCGATGAAAGCTGGAACATGAAGTTGCGCGGTTCATTCTCTAAGAACAATTCCGATCCGCTGGTGATTATCGACGGGGTCGAATCGGAATCATTCAGCCAGTTGAATCCGGCGGATATCGAGTCTATCAACTTTTTGAAAGATGCTTCCGCAGCCATTTATGGTAGTAAGGCAGCCGGTGGTGTAATTCTGATTCAGACCAAAAAGGCAAAAGCCGGCAAAGCAAAAGTGGAATATGGCGGTTCGGTGACTGCAAAATTTGTCGGGCTTCAGCCGGACTGATGACTTTGGACCAATGGTGTAATGCCGTTACGCAAGCCCGACTGAACGACGGTTATAAACCGGAAGACGATACTTGGCTGCAATATGCCGCTTTGGCTCAGGCAAACAAGGGGCATTATATTGATTTGGATAATACAGTGAATCCCTTCAATAATGCTTTTACAGATGTTGCAGACTTTGTATTCTTTGACACCGACTGGCAGAATATCCTATGGGGTACGGCAATGTCGACTTCTCATGAACTGAGCGTATCGGGCGGTGGTGAAAAGACCACTTACCGTTTGTCCGGCCGCTATATGTATGATGACAGTAACTTGAAATGGGGCAATAATAACAACCAGCGTTATAATCTCCGTCTGAATAATACTTTCCATGTGACGGATAAGTTTGATATAGAGTCCGTGCTTTCATTTTTCCGGCAGGATCAGGTGGCACCTACACAAGTAGGGTCTGCACTGACGGCCTCTACAGCAACCGGGTTTCCCTTCGTCTACAACAGATGGAAAGCCTTATGCTTGGGGTACATGGGGTGCTCCCAACTGGTATTGTGAATTGGGTGGCGACAATAAACTGAAAGTCACAGGCATTAATATCAGTGAGATGTTCAAGTATACCTTCAACGAACATTTTAATGCGGTAGCAACCTTTGGTTATAACACGAACAACGCTACACGGGATATACAAAGAACGTCTATCGATTGGTATAACTATGCCGGGACCAGAAAGGTGATGACCAATCCCCAGCAGGAAGAGAGCAATTACATCAAGAGTAACAGTCAAACCGACCTCTATACCCTCAATGCTTATGCCAACTGGACTCAGACGTTTGCAGATAAGCACGACCTCGGAGTGATGTTGGGTACGCAGTACAGTTTTAAGGAATATGACTATACCACCACCAAAGCCAAAAACATTCTGCCTTCACTGGGTATCATCAATGGTATTGGAGAAGTGACTTTGGTGAATGATAACAATAAAGGACCGGAGAAATGGCAGGAAGCGCTGCTCTCTTATTTTGCCCGTGTCAACTACGATTATCTTTCCAAGTACTTGCTGGAAGGTAACTTCCGTTATGATGGTTCTTCCAAATTCCAACCGAAAACCGCTGGGCATTTTTCTGGGGGGTATCGGCCGGTTGGCGTTTGAGCGAAGAGGCTTTTATGAAAATCTTAATATATTTGATGATTTGAAGCTGCGTGTATCTTATGGCACAGTGGGTAATCAGGGAGGTATAGATCGTTATGACGGTATTCAACTTTATAATTTCAATCAGAATAAAGGTGCTCTGATAGGTGATGAAAAAAATTTCCTATATCGATACGAATGGTAAGTTATTGAGTATGGATCGTGAATGGGAAACTATTCAGAATTACAATATCGGTCTTGATTTCGGCTTGTTCGGCAATCGCTTGAAAGGTACGGCAGAGCTTTTCTGGAAAGTCTGTGAAAACATGCTGATTGATGTGTCTTACCCTGCAACGTTAGGGGATAAAGCTCCTACTGCCAACGTGGGCAGCTTTAAGGCAAACGGTTTTGAGGGAAATCTCAATTGGTCGGACAAGATAGGTAAAGTGGGTTATAGTATCGGTGGAACATTTACCTATACCACCAACAAACTGACCGATAATGGCGGAAGCGCAACGATTACAGACGGAGTGCGCTCCGACCGTGAGGGTATCCGTTGAATTCCGTGTTCGGTTTGAAGTATGTAGGCAAAATCCAGAATGAAGAGCAGTTGGAGAAATACCTTTACCGCTATACCGGTAATAATACAATCGATATGCCTACCAACCTGCGTTTGGGCGATAATATGTATGAGGATGTGAACGGTGACGGTAAGCTGACTGAAGAAGATTATGTCTTTTTAGGAACGGACGACCCTAAAATCTCTTTCTCTTTCAATGGTGGACTGGAATGGAACGGCTTTGATTTCTCGGTTGTATTTCAGGGTGTAGGCATGCGTTCTATTTGGCGTACGGGTAGTTCCAATAAAAGTAATGACGCATGGCGTATTCCTGTAATGAAGCCGCATTTGAACTCTCCGAACTTCTCGATAGGCAATGTATGGTCGCCGGAAAATCCGGGCGCTTACTATCCGACTTATACGAATGTCGATCAGATTAATACTTATAACTACCGTTGTTCGTCCTGGTCGGTGGAGAATGGCAACTACCTGCGTCTGAAAAACATCTCTTTAGGGTATACTTTCCCTGCCAAATGGCTGGAGAAGACTAAATTCCTGACTTATGCACGTGTCTATGTAACGGGAGCGGACTTATGGGAAACCAGCAAGATACGCGACGGCTGGGATCCGGAAGCTTCTCGTACGGTAACCTCGTACGGCCGTTATCCGTTTACTCGTAATGTTACATTCGGTTTGAACTTAACTTTCTAAAAACAGATTATCATGAAATTACATAAGATTAAAACTATTTTGGCGGTAGCAGCAATGGGAGTTCTGTCCCAATCCTGTCTCGATTTGGACCCGAAAGACCAGTTGGCCGAATCCAATTTGTGGAGCTCTCCCTCCGATTTCCAGTTGTTTGCCAATCAGTTCTACAGTTGGACGCGGGATTTCGGTTCATTAGACAATAACTCTGTCAAACCGTTGCATTCGGATTATAACTCCGACCTTTTTACAAGCCGTGACGACCGTAACCGTTTCAGCAACGGCTCTAATTCGGTACAGGAGTCCGATGGTAATTACGGTTCGTGCTATGCACATATCCGGCGTACCAATCTGCTGTTGCAGAATGCGGAGAAATATTCCGCTTCTGCGGACATTGCACAATATGTAGGGGAAGCGCATTTCTTTCGTGCCTATTCGTATTTCGATTTGTTGCAGTTCTATGGCGATGCATTATTATTACCCAGCCTTTGGATGTAACTTCACCGGAGTTGCGAGTTGCTCAGAATGACCGTAGCGAAGTGGCCGATTTTATAATAGAAGACCTTGAGACAGCTGCTCCTATGTTACCTCGTTTTACCGAACTGACTACGGATGACGCTGGACGTATCAGCCGTGAGGGGTGTTGGGCGTTTCTCTCCCGTGTGGCTCTTTACGAAGGAACTTGGCAGAAGTTTCGCGGAAATGAAGAACGGGACGTGAGTTGCTGGACATTGCGGCAAAAGCGGCCAAACAGGTTATCGACAGCAAGGCATTCAGTCTGTTTAAGCCGGATGCTTTGAAAGAAAAGGCGCAGAAGTATATGTTTATTCTGGAAGATGCAAAATCCAATCCGGCAGGTATACAGAAGAGTGCCAACAAAGAGTATGTCTTTGCACGTCGCTATGACGAGTCTTTGGCTCCCATCGGCAAGAATATCACAAAGGCCAATCTGATTAATATGGTATGGGTGAGCCGTAAGTTTGCCAATATGTACCTTTGTCAGAACGGACTTCCTATCTACATAAACGGTGTGAAGAATGCGCAATTCCAAGAATATGCAACGTTGACTTCCGAGTGGGAGAACCGCGATAACCGTATGCGTTATACACTTGCCAAACCGGGCGATTATTTCTGGAACAACAGTAATCCGGGCTGTCGCCTGACATGGAACGATGCTTCCGACCAAAGCAATGCGGCTATCAAAAACTTTACTCCCAATAGCGGAACCGGTTATCATAACCAGAAATGGGCTTCCGAACGCTTGGTGAAAGATAATTTCGAGGGTTTTGATTATCCCATAATCCGTTATGCCGAGGTGCTGTTGAACTATGCCGAGGCTGTTTATGAACGTGACGGGAAGATAGAAGATAAGGATTTGAATATTTCCCTGAATCTTGTCCGTACCCGAGTAAATCCCAATATGCCGGGGTTGACCAACAAACTTGTGAATGACAACGGATTGAGCATGCGTGAAGAAATTCGCCGCGAACGTACCGTCGAGTTGTTCCATGAGGGTTTCCGTCTGGATGATTTGAAGCGCTGGAAAACGGCAGAGGTGGAAATGCCGCAAGACATACTCGGTGTGAAATGGGCGGGGACGGACTTTGAAACCAAATGGTCTGCATGTCCTTATCCCCGTAACAGCGAAGGAGTAATTGTAATGGAAACCGGTCGTCAGTGGCAGGATAAACATTATTTATTCCCTCTGCCGAAGGACCAGTTGCAATTGAATCCGAATTTGAAACAAAATCCGGGGTTGGGATAAGTAAGTAATAAACAGTATAAATCAGAAGAGTATTATGAAGAAGATATATATAAATCAATTCCTGCTTGCCGGTACATTGACGGGATGTCTGCTTTTGGCTTCCTGCGACCAGGAACAGGAGTTTACGACAGGTATGCCCGAACAGCAGCTTATCAATTCCATTGAGTTGGAAGTGACTTCCAAATTGCCTTTGGCTGTTGGCATGGACACCACGATTGTGTATAAGGTTGCGCCGGAGAATGCCGCTAATAAAGAAGTATTGTGGGTTTCTTCTAACGAGAAGGTGGCCACTGTTTCTCAAAATGGTACAATCACGGCACTTGCCGAGGGTGAGGCTGTCATTACGGTAAAACCGATAATAGGTTTTGGAGTTACCGATGTTACGGAGAAGACGATTGCAGTGAATGTTATACCTGAAATAATAGAAGTTACCGATATCCTGTTGACGAATAAAGATGATGAGGCAATCTGCTTACATCTCTTTATCCGGGTGACGAACAGAAATTGACTTATACGATGCTGCCGGAGAATCATACCTACTCTTATCTTACATGGGACAGTAGCGATGAAGCCGTTGCTACTGTTACGGAAGATGGCATTGTAACCGCCGTTGCGCCTGGAAATGTGGTTATTTACGCTTATACTCATGACGGAAGCGGCTATCGGGGTGAATTTCCGTTTGTAATCAATGAGATAGTAAATGCAGAAGATATTGTCATTGAGGATTTGCCGGCTTTGCATATGTATCAAACAGCAAAACTGAACTGCACATTCGTTCCGGAAATAGCTGTTGTCAATTCGGTGGATTGGGAATCGAGTGATGAGAATGTGGTTACGGTGAAAAACGGAAAGGTCACAGCCGTAGGTTTTGGTGAAGCTACCGTGACGGGTACTTGCCGTGCTACGGGTAATAAGGCTTCTACAACAGTGAAAGTTGCTACCGGTTGGTGGGTATGGGATGCCGCTTGCAGTTTCGAAGGCTGGGGCATGGGTACTAAAGGCACAAGTTTTGAAGTGACTGAAGACCGTATGGTGGTGACCACTGCCCCACAGTCGTCCGGTGCATTGCGTGCCGATTTGACTTTGGACACTAAAAACACGAAAGTCATAATGGATCTTGCCAATTATCCGGTCATCGCTCTTCACACTAACCTTCCGGATATAAGTAAACAGGGATATACGCTGGATCTGGTGGCAAGCAACGGTACAAAGGGGGAAAGTAAACTTAGTAAAGGAGAAGCTCTTTCGGACGGAACCAAATTATTGCTTTATGATGTGAAGTCGCTTAATAAGTTTGCGGAAGGTGAGGTGACTTTCACTACTTTTCAGATAAAAATAGCCGATATGCAGCCGGCCGAACTTCCATCCGGTCAGTACGAGGTATATTGGATACGTACTTTTGCATCAAAAGAAGAAGCTGTCCGGTTTGCCGAAGACCAAATTGCAGCAGATAAATAAGAACGATAAGTTATAATCATATAGAATAAAACAACAGAAGATATGAAAATGAACTTTATTCATACATTGGCAGTTACCGCCGCATTGGGTTTCTGTTCATGCACAGAGATAGAGGACGGCTCTCCCATTAATTTTGATGAATGGGAAGCCCCGGAAAAGATAGAGTTTACGTTGAATCATCCGTGTATGTTACATTCGGAAGCGGAGTTTACGTATGTAAAAGAAAGCTTGCCGCTTCTGCACAGCCTTGGGCAGACGCTTATACATCATTGAAAAGCAGCAAATTGCAAACCCTGCTTACCAGGCGGAACCCGTGGAATGGTTGAAGCGTTTGGACAAGACTAACTGGGAAAGCAAACATCCCGATTATGTAAATTATACCAATCTGGCAAATGATGCTGCCGCTGCCTATCAGTGGCATTGCGCTGGAAGCTTTCCGATGAGGCGGAGTATGGTGACGCCGCTAAAACCATTCTGAATGCTTGGGCTAAGAATTGTAAGGGTATTTACCGTGAAAACGGCAGTCTGATAGACCCGAACGAACTGTTGATTGCTATTCAGGCATATCAACTTGCCAATGCTGCCGAGATTTTGAGAGGGTACGATAATTGGGGGGATACGAAGAGTTTAAGGCTTTTGTCCAGTGGATGGAGAATACATTCTACGCCATGGCGGATGATTTTCTTATCCGTCACAACAATACGACCGACCACTATTGGCTCAATTGGGATTTGGCGCAGATGACTGCCATCCTTTCTATTGGTATTTTGAGTGATAATCAGGAAATGATAAATAAGGTTATCCAATATTTCAAGAACGGTATCGGTCCGGGCAATGTGAATACGGCGGTGCTGCACCTGTATGACGACCCGGACGGTTCGGGCGAGAAGTTGGGGCAGTGTCAGGAGTCCGGCCGTGACCAGGGGCATGCCATGCTATGCTGTGCGTTGATGGGGTATTTCTGCAAAATGGCTTATAACATCGGTGAAGACCTTTTTGCTTACGATAACGGCCGTGTAGTGGCAATGGCCGAATATGTAGCCAAATACAATGTTTTCAAGCCGGAGTTTGCAGGTCAGGTACCGGGTGGCAATAACGAATGGTTTAGCTATACGCGTGAGGGTTTCCCGTACACTTCCTATTTCTATTGTGACGAGCAGATGGACGAGCCATCGGCTGTGGAGTTGCGTAACAACGGTGCGGAAACCGGTCGTGGCGGCAAACGTCCCATATGGGATTTGTGGTACGGACACTGCAAAAAAGTGGGTATGCCTGCCAAATATTGCGGGGAATTCGCTTCCCGTCTTCGTCCCGATGCAGGGCCGGAACAGTATGGCGGCAGTGGCGGTGCACTCGACCACCTTGGCTACAGCACGCTTATGTTCTACTACGAATAAGAGTGTCCGACTGGCTGATATAACAAAAAAAGTAGATACGGTTTTGAGCGGTACGCTCCGCTCATCCGTATCTTACTTTAAAACAATGAAATACCGATATTAACCGGATTATTTTTAATCGAATACTATGATAAAAGGAAAATTATTACTGACAGCGGCTTTGACCCTCTTATTGGTTTCTTGCGGAGATGATGAATCTCAAGGTGCTAATGGGACGGAGGTGAAGTTTACTGCCGGATTTGTACCGATGCATACTTCGGGTACGAATACCCGTTTGACAACCAATGACAATTGGGCAGGACTTGCCGACCGCATTGTGGCGGTAGAGATAGACGGCATGGTAAAACCCTATATTGTGGACGAACAGGGAAACCTGACTTCTCAAGATCCTTTTTACTGGGGCAATAAAACAGAACTGACTGTAAATGCATGGTATCCTTATAATGAGGCATCAAGCCGGAGATTCCTATAGTGAAGGCAGACCAGCGAGGCAGCGGGTATTGGGAGAGCGATCATCTGGAAGTGGTGACCTCTAAAGTATCGATAGCCGCGGCCGGTGTTTTGTTCCGCCATCGTAATACCAAACTGGTATGCAATATTGAGAAGATAACAGGGCTTAGCGACAATGGCATTAGTGTGAGATACCTTAATCTGCAAGGTGTGGAGAAAGGCAATTCCATACAGACCACAGCCGACTGCAAGGCTTTGGTAATGCCACAGAAAGTCTTGGCAGGAACGGAGTTTATGGAAATTACATTGAAAGATTATCGCACGTATACTTATGTACTGGGTCAGGATTTGGAATTGGGAGAAGGGCATTCGATAGGTGTGGACGTAGAGGTTTCTGAAGAAGGGATTGATGTGACTTTTACTGACTTTGCTACTTGGAATGGAAGTGAGGAGGCTATAGATGTGCATATACCCGGTATTCATCCAGATACGGATAATGGTGGCTCCGGTTGGAATGGCGATGAGTCGGATACTGACGGAAGAACTCCCGTAGTCAATCCGGATGGGGGCAATGATGCTTCTTGGAGCGGTGGTGAAGACATTGTTGAAGGAAATAAGAAGACATGACAAAGGAATCATCGTATTATTCGGAAATAGCAGAAACAGAATGAATGAAATTATAAATAAAAAGAAATCATTATGAAAAACATTTTCAATTTATCAGTAATATTACTGCTTGCGGTTTTCGTAACGGCTTGTAATCAAAATGAAGAACTGGACAATACACCTATGGAAGCAGGCAATGAACTGAATGTTACTGTTACAGCCGGTGACTTTCAGGCGGCTGATGCAGGAACACGTGCTACAGAGACCGGTTATCAGACAACTTTTGTAGAAGGTGACAAAATCGGTGTCTATGTCATTGCTAAAGATGGTAAGACTTTGCTAAAGAATCTTGTGCTGACGAGAGATGCCGAAGGTGTATGGGGAGGAAATAAGCTCTATTACTACAAGGATGCCGCATCTTATATTGCTTACTATCCTTATATCGAAAATCTCACGATGCAAAATATCAATTCGGAAGAGGACATTGTGTCTTATTTCACTTCAAGGCTAAGTAAGGAGCAAAATTCTAAGGAAGCTTATTCTGCTTGTGACGTATTGACTGCACCGGTGGATGCAGCTACTTTGTCCGATGGCGGTAAAGTGACATTTAATTTTGCTCATAAGTTATCGATGATTGAGGTGAAAGTTCCTGTACGTGAATATGTAACAGGGGATGATAATACGGCCGCCGGCTATTATGAATACAATGTTCCCATATCGTTGGAGTTGACTATTGGCGAAGAAAAATATATTCCTTATGCCATTGATAAAGGTGTTTATCGTTGTATCGTAGCACCTACGGCAACGGATGCTGCACTGAGTGTTGAAGGTTTGTTTTATGATGGGGATGCTCCTGTTACTTTTAGTAAGGATGGAATTGAGTTAGCTTCCGGTAACTATAAAAGATTGAAAGTAAATTACACCTATGAAGCTATAACAGAATACGGCCTATTACATATGGTGATTATTATTATGCAGATGGAAATATCTATCCGGGGGACTTGGCTAATGCGCCTTCTGCCAATTGTATCGGTATGATTTATGCTACTGTAGGAAGTGGGGATGAAGATGAAGACTTCAGAAATAAATATCATTATTATGTAATGGCATTGGATAAAGTTACTTGTGCTTGGGCTACGGATGAGGAAAATGTTTTGTTTCCTGCCGAGGGTGATAATACGCCCGATTTTACAGTATCGAATGCTGCCGGTGCATTGGCTGATATGCAAGGTTATGTGAGAACTCGGTATGTCGTTGCACAAAAAGGACAAGAGGCTAATTGGAATACTACTTATCCGGCTTTCTATAATGCTGTGAATTTCGGTGAGGCTGGAGCTACGGCTAAATATAAAGCGCCTGTAAACACTTCCGGTTGGTTCTTGCCAAGTGGTGGGCAGTTTGTTCAGATTTATAATAATTTGAATGGTGATGGAACAGATCTTACATCATCCAATATTGCTAATCGTAATGCACTGACTTCCGTAGTAAAGGCTATTAATGGGAAGTTTACATTAGTGGGGGGTACGGAACTTGTTGGAACGAATAGTGTCATTTATTGGACTAGTGTTGAGAAGTCTGCTACCCATGCTTATCTTTTTGATATATCAATTAATCAATCTACTGAAAATGGATATGATGCGAAGTTTAAAATAGACGCTCCTAATGGAGTAAAAAAGTCATCGAGCACAAGAGCTATCCGTCCTATTCTTGCTTTCTGATAATATTTTCAGCAGGTATTTTAAAGTTAATGAGACTTTTTTCCCTGATAAAAAAGAGGTTGTGTCAAAACGTTGGCACAACCTCATTTATATTTTAAGTTCTGCTATATTTTCTTTTGGCTATGCTACTTTTTCCTCATGCATTTGGCAACAAGTTGCTATATTCCAATTATATCGGGTTATAAATAGTCCCATAAACAT
>ENA-OQCX01001267-OQCX01001267.1-human-gut-metagenome-genome-assembly--contig:-NODE-1267-length-12006-cov-3.054803_pt1 | contig 12006 bp, 11 predicted proteins | sample MGYA00242762_ERZ504587 | MGnify/ENA primary metagenome ERZ504587 (study PRJEB26092, sample SAMD00036337) | human gut metagenome | host: Homo sapiens | study: EMG produced TPA metagenomics assembly of...
TTAATAAGAATGCTTATTCCTGCCAACTATCAGACTGCATTTCTAAGCATTCTTTTATTTAAGAGCTATGAGGGGTGTTATATGGTAGGGTGTCTCGTGTATAACTCTTGTGATTTTTAAATAGGTATTGTGAAGTTCCATTTATAAGTCTGCCTATCTCCAACCTTAAAAATCCAACTTTAGATGTCTCTAAAGTCAGAATAAGGCAGACTTAGGATTATTCGTACCATTTATTAATATAGTAATAAACAGTACGAAAAATCCTACTTGCCTGTTATTTGGACTTGAAAGCTATCTTAACCACGTTTTTTGAGTTGGTTGGATTCCACTCCTTACGTTGTTTGGCTATATCATTGTCTAATAATAGTTCCTTTGGAGTAAGTTCTATCCCTTTGGGTATGAATTTTAACAGACCTGCATTATATAAATCCAGATTGTAACTCTCTACATTTTTCTTACCCATTCCCAATTTGTCAGCCAACTTATTAAGAGAAAGCAATATCTTGTTATCTTCTGCTATCAATAAGAGCTTGATATAATATCCTTTCACTTTAATATCCAAATCCACTTTTATAAAGAGGTAGGACAGTGTTATAAAGTTGGGGCGGTCTATTGGTGGGATGCAGTAAAGACTTCTCATTGTAAATTCAATAAGAGGGTGGTTGATGTCTTCCCTGTATCTCTTTCTGACCAACACTGCTTCTATATCTTTATTGAAATTCTTTAGTGCAGTTTCTTCCTCTCCAGTCCGTTTGGCTAAATCCTTAATTCTCCATCTGACCTTATAATAGTCATTTCTATATAAGGACAGACAGAAGAACCTGTACAAATTGGGTGGATTGAGTTTATCCACTATTGATTTATTAATGGTGGCATAGTCCTGCCTAATGTTACTTGTCCTGCTTTGTAGGTGTCTTTGAGGTATCTTCATATTCATTAGTAGCTGATTGAACATTATTGGTAAACACTAAATCTTTCTTCTCTCGTTCCATCTTATAATAGTGGGCAGTCCCAAAGTATATCTTGGCTTCCTTTCTGTTGTGGAACTTTTTCCCTGTTGGTAAATGAATAATCATATCAGTTTAAATATTAATGAGTTAATAAGCCAACTTCTGCAATGATATATAATAGGTAGTAACTTTTCCATTTTTCTTTCTCCTTGTCTTTAGATAGTTATTAAGATTAGCCCACAATCCAATATGGACTTTGTTATCTTTCACTCCCTGTCTAAGAGCCTTAGCCCTTATTTGCTCATAAGTAAATTCTTCCATTTTAGATATTCTGAATAGTTTGTAGTCCGTCAATTTATGTGGTGGAATTATCTGTCTGTACTACTATAAAGATAGTAATTCCACAAGTGGGGAACTAATGATAAGACCACACATTTAAGAATCAAACTTTAGACTATTCAGAATGTCTAAGAACTATATTGGAGAATGGGGTTACTTCTTTCTTAGCAACCCAAAAGGCGTTCCAATTATATCTTCTGCTTCTTCAACTTCTGCATAAGGTATATCTTCAGTAGCTTCATCTGTCATTTCTTCTTTGGTACTTGACGGCTGCATAACAATAGTGGTCTTATTTACCTGTTTAGCGTTATGTCTTTCTTTAATCTCCTTAAATTGTGATATAACCAGATTTTCGTCCAAATTACTATTAGAATTGAACATGGCAGTTTTATCATTAGCAGTTATTGATTGGAATATCTTGTATGCTTCATCAACGCTGGAAGTTGTAATTTTAATGTTATTGAACTCAGTAATTAAGTATCTCTTGGCTATATCCGCATCTTTAAACCCTTTATCCTTGCAAATTTTGATGAACTTGTTTCCTACTTCCATGTTATGTGCAGGGATGATTGGCTTCTTGGTCTTCTTGCCTTTCTCCTTTTTACCAGAACATAACAATGAGAAGTCGCTCTTGGATATGGCATTATTGCTGCCACAGAAGATAAGGTTTAATGTTGATATGGAATAACCGTTGGGATTGCTCTCACTTTTTATAAGTTCATTATATCGTTTTAAGAACTCATTCTCTGGATTGATGTTGGCTGCACCACGCACATAGTCTGGAGTACCCCATTCTTTCTTGGTGATATTAATATCATTTATGTACTCAGCGATAGTTTCATCCTGCAACTCTACAATAATGGCTGGTACTACTATTTCATTTTGTTTGTTATCCCTTGCCCATTCATTATAAAGGCTTGCAGCGACAGTTCTGTGCTGTCCGTCCACGACAAGGAAGTAGTTGGCTGCTTCTGATGGGGCAATCTCTTTACCGTTAATGTCAACTAAAACAATATCTCCTGTTTTGATTGCTTCCTCAGCTTTGATTACCTGCACATTCAGCCTTTCTGTAACCCTTGACTTTCATTATGGCTAAAATCTTCTCTACATTATTTAGGTTGATAGTTCTATTAATGCCTTGTGCGAACGCTACATTTCTTACTTCATTATTAGCTACAACCTTAACATCTAAATAAATCTTCTTCATTGTTCTTTAAATTTTAATTGTTAATAATGTTCTGTGTAACCGTCAAACCTATGCGCACTTGGCTTTTTGATTACGCTGCAAAGGTCGGAACTTTGGAGAAGATTAAGAGAGAGTAAAATTTAAGGGGATTTGCTTCTCTCTTAACTTGTCTGCCTTGCAAGTCCTGTTCCTTTGATGCTGCAAAGATGGAAAGAAGTCATGAGGATTAGAGAGAGTAAAATTTAAGGGAGATGTTACTGGAAAAGCCACTCAACTTTGACCCTTTTGGCCACGCAGAATTATCCCTTTTGGCTAAAATATGATTGACCCCTTTGGCTAAAATAGTGTTGCCACTTGCTTCACCTATAATTATAGTTTTTTTGTGTAGATTTGAGTACCCTTGTCCTGGTGTAACGGGGGAGAAAATAAAATCTATACAAATGAATAAACGAATCAAAAATATTTTAAGATGTTATGCGGCTGGCATAGGAATCAAGGAAACGGCATTTACGTTTCATATTTCCCGTAATACAGTCCGCAAATATGTCCGCTTATTCCTTTCAAGCGGCAAGAGTATTGAACAGCTTCTTTCCCTGCCCAATGGACAGTTGGATGAACTGTTCGGCTGCACGGATACCCGGCATCGGGAGCCTTCATCCAAAAGGATTGAATTGGAGGCCTTGCTTCCCGGATATGTATCTCGTCTGTCACGCAAAGGTATGAGTGTCCGAAAACTGTTCAAGGAGTACCATACCGAATATCCGGACGGCTATCAGTTGTCTTCCTTCAAACGGATTGTCAGCGAATACAGGTTTCACATTAAGGTTGTCGGTCATGTAGAGCACTATGCCGCAGAGCAGATGTATATTGACTTTGCCGGTGACAGACTTGAAGTTGTTGATGAAATGACGGGCGAGACGAAGAAAGCCGAGGTATTTGTTGCCATCCTTCCGTTCAGCCATTATACCTACTGCGAAGCCGTATGGTCGCAACGCAAGGAAGACCTGATAAAGCATGCGAGAATGCCATTCAATATTTTGAAGGTGTTCCTGCGGCTATCGTCCCCGACAATCTGAAGGCTGCCGTCACACGAAGCGACCGCAACGAACCTGTCATCAATGATGATTTCGCCGCTTTTGCCGAATATTACGGCTGTGTGGTCTATCCTGCTCGTGTGCGTCACCCCAAGGACAAGGCTTTGGTAGAAAATGCCGTAAAGCTCCTCTACCGTTCCATTTATCTTGATATAGAGGGAATGACATTTTCCAGTTTGGAGGAACTCAATACCGCCATCCATATTTCCTTGCTTGATTTCAATGAAAAGGTGATGGCCGGACGGGAGATGTCACGCAAGGAAATATTCCTTCATGGAGAGAAGGATTATCTTCGTCCGCTTTCCCGTGAAACGCTACGTAATGAAAGAAAGGAAACTGATGACCGTGGGAAAGAACTCTTACGTTTCCTTGTTCAAGCACCATTACAGTGTTCCGAAAGAGTATGTAGCAGGCGCATGACGATTCTCTATGATGCCGACACGGTGGAAATCTATTGTGGAATGAACCTTGTCGCCACCCACGACCGCTGTGACATTCCTTACACTTATTCTTGGAAAAAGGAGCACAACCTGCCTGGTCATTATGGTCCCTATGACAAGGACTTGGAGGAACTCTTTCAACGTGCCTCGGAAATAGACAACATCGTATTGAACTATCTTCGGGAAGTGGAGCGTGTCATGCAATATCCACCCAAAGCGTTCAGGTCATGCCGTGGCATCATGACACTGGAGAAGAAATACGGCCGTGACCGTCTAGTTGCGGCTTGCGCATGTGCGGATCAGAAATTGCAATACGGATACCAAGCCTTGCGCGAGGTGCTTGAACTGGGAGAAGATGTGGATTTCCTTCCTGATGAGGACGGAAAAGTACAGTCCAACGTGACTTCCCAGATTCCATTGACCCACAAAAATATACGTGGACGTGAATATTACAAAAAAGACAAACAATAAAACTATTATTTATGGAAGTAAACAATAAAACAGCTCCCGTTACGGGACAACAAGACCAGAATACCATATCACTGGATTTAATGAACCGTATGAAATTGCATGGTATGGCAGAGGCTTTCAGGGAAAGTCTTGCCGGCACCACTCCGCAATCCATGACTGCGGACACGTTCCTTTCCATGCTCCTTGCACGCGAATGGGACTATCGCTCCCAGGCTGCCATTGCACGGCTCACCAAAAATGCGGCATTCCGCTACAAGGCTTATATTGAGCAGATTGACTATGCCACGAACCGGGGACTGGACCGCAATCAGATGGAACGTCTCGCCACCCTTGATTTTGTGCATAAGGCACAGAACCTTTTCATTACTGGTTCTTCCGGAACGGGAAAAAGCTATTTGGCCTGTGCCCTTGGACACGAAGCATGCAAAAGGGGATTCCGTACCTTCTATGCCAATGCTCCGAAACTGCTCGGTGCGCTGAAAGTCGCCAAAGTAAAAGGTACACTTGAAGCGGAACTCAAGAAGATTGAGCGTTGCCAGCTACTCATTCTTGACGACTTGTTTATTGTACCACTTGACGCCAAAGAGCGTCCCATACTGCTTGAAATTATTGAGGATAGGCATGAACGGAAATCTGTCATCATCACATCGCAGTATCCATCCTCCAACTGGTATGACATGGTAGGTGATCCAACAATAGCCGATGCAATCCTTGACCGCATCATACATACGGCCCATACTATAGAATTATATGGTGAAAGTATGCGAAAATTAAAATCTAAGAAAAACGAGAATTTTTAAAAGGGTAAAATAATATTGCCCCCCAACACCAGGACTTTAAAGGGTCAATCATATAGTACAAAAAGGTGGGCAAATCTTGCGTGGCCAAAAGGGTCAAAGTTGAGTGGCTTTTCCAGTTACTCTCCCTTAAATGAATATGCTCTTAATAGATTCTATTTTTGACATTTGTCAATTTGCTCTTATTACTTAGATAGCCTTTTAATGTGCGCTCATCCAGATTAAACTCCTCATTTGGGGAGATTCCTGTCAGATAGATAAGCCTTGATATTAGGAATGTAACATTGTAGGAAACTTCATTGCTCCTGCTTCTTCGTTTTTGTGTTGTCATGATTCCATTAGGGAATGGCTGTAACATGGACTTGAACAGCAGGGTGAAATAGCGTATTTGGCTACTATTGGATTCTGTATTGTTTGTTTCTTTTAAGGGTACTTCGCACATTGCTATCATATCTTCCAATTCCATATCGCAGAATGATTGGAAGCTCTTTTCACATAAGGACAACAAGTAACCAATGGTATTGGGATGCTGTATAGTCTGCACTTCTTTACCATTTATTTGAATGGATAATGTGATGTCTTTACTGAATTGTATTTGGTCTGTCAGTGGATTCTCTCCAACTGCCTTATATTGAGATAACAGTCTGATAAAACTATTCAGTTCACCTATGGGTGACGGGGCAAGTTCTTGGGCATTGAAACATTGCCCTTGTGTGTAATCCCAAATAAAGAGGAGAAGAAACCAAAACTTGTCTGAATCTATTTCCAAACCTGCAAGGGTTGGTTGTATCTCTTTGTTCTTCTTATATTCTTCATAGGTTAGTGGCATTTTAATAAGCCTGTTATTGTATCGTTCCTTAAAGGTGGGTAAGGCTTCACTTCCCTCCAATGCTCCTCCCTTGACTTTTTTAGGCAGGGCAGGGTGTATCAGCATGGCAAGTTCCCAAACATAATCTAATAGTGTATCTTCCTCCTTTGCGTCAGTAATAGGGTAAACTGCATCTATATTGGTAAATTTGTCTATTGGGTTCATTTACTTATAATCTATTTGGTTCAACAACTATATAGGTGATTTATTGGTTCTCATAATAATGTCTGTTCTCTGGAGTATTAAACATCTTTACAAAATCTGTAATAGAATATTCCTTAGTAAGAGTTTCCAATGAAAATTCTAAAGACGTAGGGGCTTTCATTGTCATTATGCAGCCCAATCGTTTCTTTGTATCAACCCAAACACTCTGTGAGGGATAGAATATCGTATAGTATTGATAGCCTTTTGACTTGTAGCCAATGTAAACCTCCTGTCCTGTCTTGAAAGTTACCACAACCAAAGAATATGCAGAATCTTCACCATATATAATCATGTGGTCAATAACCTTGTGAATCAATTCGTAGCGTTCCATATCATCAGTAATGCTATCTACAAGAACTTCTCGTTGGACAATGAATTGATAGCCTTAATCTTGTCCTCACAGGACAGGATAAGTTTGTTCAGTCTGTCTTTCTCATATTGGTATTTCTTTGATTCTTTATCTAAAGACGCTGCTTCTCTTATCTTGTTGATATATAAGTCAGGCATATTGGGCATTTCACGCTTGATGTCAATCGCTGCATTTACTATGGCATTGGTTTGTGCTGTCAAATCGTTCAACTTTTCTTCTATGCCCATGAGCAGCTTCTTGTGGGCTTCAATCTCCTGCCTTAACGGTTCTTCCTGCTCTTGGGCTTTGCCTGTGGCTAATTCCTGTGAGAACAGCAGCTTTACCAACTCCCAAACAATCTTCTCTATCCTTGTAGCTTTGATAGCCTTACTGAAACAGTCTGGCTTGTTCTTGGATTTCTTGTGCTTGTCATGGCAGACGTATAAATCCCTGCCACCCTCATAGGTATATTTAATCTTACAGTAAGGACAATAAATCAGCCCTCTTAGTAATTGGAAGTGTTTGACACCTGTGCTCTTGCTTCTGAATGCCCTCCCTTTCATCTTCTCCCTTGACAGGTCATATAATTCTGCTGAAACAATGGCAGGGGTGTTGACAATGGCGACATCAATAGGTCTCTTATATCTCTTGCCTTTCTTGGGTTCAGTACCTTTAAGCATATATTCAGCTTTACCCTTATAGACAGGATTAGACAGCATGGTATTGATTGTTCCCATAGTCCATATTTTGGTCTTGCTCCTTGTTGGTATGTTCTCTGCATTCAGAATGAGGGCTATCCTCGCACTTGAATAACCGTTGGCAGAGAGTTCTATAACCCGTCTGACAGTCTTGGCTTCTTCCTCATTTATGCTTAGCTTCTTCGTTTCTGTGCTGTAATCATAGCCATAGGGAGCTTTGTATGTGTAGCTGTTCCCCTCATTGATTATCTTGTTTCTCTTGGAGGATATGCTTCTTGACTTAAGGGTAGCCACTTCCTGCTCTGCAATCATGGCGATTATGCCAATGATGAATTTGGTGTTCCTGTCTTCCTCTCCTTTCTCGTCCAATGTCCTAAGATTCTCTTTCTTGGCATAAACGCATATTCCTTTCTTTGTGAAATATTCAATCTGCTGCTGGAGATAGAGAGACCTCCTGCTAAGTCTTGACAATTCCCAAACCAAGACTATATCAATATCGTCTTTTGTCAGTTCCTTTAACTTGGCAAACTCTGGTCTGTCATCATTAAAACCGCTTTCCTTTTCTTCAAAGACATGGGTTATCTCTATGCCCATATATTGGGCATATTCCTTTAATTCGTTGGTCTGCCTCTTGTAATCTTGGTCTAAGGTAGAAACACGTGAATAAATTGCACCTCTCATATTCTTGATTATTAAGTTGGTGCAAAGATAGCAATAATAGTTGTACCTGCAAATGTGTTGTCACTACATTTGTTCTATATCACAAATATTAGAATTATGCAAGATATAACAAACGGACGTTGCGGTTGGTGCGGAACAGACGAATTGTATGTGAAATACCATGACCAAGAGTGGGGAAAGTTAGTTACCGATGACAAGACGCTGTTTGAGTTTCTTGTATTGGAAAGTGCCCAAGCAGGACTAAGCTGGATAACGATTCTTAGAAAAAGAGAGGGGTATCGTAAAGCTTTCTATAATTTTGATGCCGAACTGGTAGCACAAATGACCGATGAAGACATTGAGCGGCTAATGCAATTTGAAGGAATTGTAAAAAACCGTCTGAAAATCAAATCGACAATCACGAATGCGAAACTATTCCTTGCCGTACAAAAGGAATTCGGCAGTTTTTATAATTACACCCTGTCATTCTTTCCCGACAAAAAGCCGATTATCAACACATTCCGGTCATTGAGCGAGATTCCGGTATCCTCTCCCGAATCCGATGCCATGAGTAAAGATATGAAAAAACGAGGTTTCAAGTTCTTCGGGACTACAATTTGCTACGCCCATTTGCAAGCTTCAGGTTTTATCAACGATCATCTGACAGACTGTATTTGCCGGAAAGTTCCACAATAGAGTTTTTAAAATCTGCTACCACCTTTTATTGGAAACACTGATGGATAAAAAGATTTAGGGGTGGTGGCAGCAGAATTGATAAACCTTATGAAAAGAAAATATTGAAAATCCGCCTAGCCTTTCCAAACTTGTTCTTCAATTGGGAAAAACATTCCGACCTGCCGGAAAAAACTCCGATGAGAGCTCTTATATCCACACATGTAAGGAGCCTTATATACTCCTCTTTCATTCAACCAGAAAGACCTTGTCCTTTTTAAAAAAGACCACCACCTTTTTAAAAAAGACCACCACCTTTTTAAAAAAGACCACCACCTTTTTAAACAACATAAGTTTCGTTTTTAGAAACGAACTTATGTTGTTTAACTTTTGCAAACTAAATAACTTCTCTGCCAATCATCAGACTACACCTTTACAAGAAATCAAACTTTAGTCTGACAGACATACTTAATTGTAACCGGCATTTTGCCCAAACTCATCTTTATTGATAATGGCATCCAATTGAGTCTGAGGAATAGGACGTAGCAAATGATGCTCTTTTATATTCACTTTCGCATCCGGATTGTATGCTTTTACTCTTTCCAGCAGCTTATCAGTACGCCTTCAAATCGAACCAACGTTGCTGCTCTCCTCCCAACTCACGGCCCGTTCATCCAAAATAAAATCTAATGTCAACTGTTCCGGCTTTATCTCCATAGCGGCTTCCTTTCCAGGAATAGCGGCTCTCCTTCTTACCTCATTGATATAAGATGCTCCAGAGACATTATCGTTCAAGAATAATTCAGCCTCAGCAGCTATCAGATATAACTCAGCAAGACGAATGACCACACCATGTCTCACACTTCCCGTATAATTCACAGACTCACGAGACGGATCAAGGAATTTTTTGAAAGTCACATTCTGAACCCTATTTTTGATAGAACCATCGGCATTGTAAACAAAATCCTTGTCTATGGTAATATAATTGTGTTTAGCTTCCTCTGCATCGGGCACACTATATTTAGTAAAGAAAATAGCCGTATCTCCCGGTGAGATATAAGCACTGTTCGTATTGTTACAAATCCATGCCTGCTGGAACACATCATCATAACGGGCATCCATCTTTTCATCGAACAGATTCAGATAATACAGCGTAGGCATATATCTGTTAAAACTGCGACCATATTCTATGGAGCGCGTAACAGGTTTCTTACCGTCTTTATCGAGTACCTGATCATAGCACATCACCCACAACAAATGTGAAGGGTTATTACCCGGTGTTCTCCAAATGATGGGGTTCCCATCAGGACCTTCTTCAATGGAAGTTCCGAATATCTCACTCTTCGTGTACATACAAACAAACACATTCTCTTTTACATCATTACATTTATAAATATCACAAAGGTCCGAATAATCTTTTGCCAAACTATAATCATAATTGTTAATGACATTACGGGCATATTTCAATGCTTCCTCATAATTTTTATTATACAGATAAACGCGTGCCAGAAACGCTTCGGCCGCACCTTTAGTAGCACGTCCATAGTCGGAAGTGGAAACTGGCAATTTAGCCATCGCCTCTTTTAAATCAGCTATAATCTGAGTATAAAAATCCTCTTCGGACGAACGGTAAACGTAGCCTGACGGCTCGGTACATTCTTCTGTCGATAAATAAACACCTCCCCATGTCTCTACAATATGCCACAGATAAAGAGCCCGCAAGAAATAGGCTTCCCCCATACGGATATCTTTAACCGAAGCTGAAAGTTCGGATCCTGGCAAACGGTTCAAGGCAGTGTTACAAGTATTCAATGCCGAATACAAACGTTCCCACTCTTTAGTTATCGCATTGCTGGAACCTTGTAATGACGAGTTATAATCGGAAAGTTCAGCATCGGCACAACCATTTCCCCGAGTAAATATATCCGTTCCCAACTCTGTCATTGATGTGGCATATTCCTGTCCATACCAGAAACGCAACGGTGTGTAACATGAATTAATCAAGGCTTCTGCACCCGATGCAGTCTTATAAAAAGTATCAGCGGTCAATCCACTGGGATTTTCCTCTGTCAGAAAATCATCACATGAACTCAAGGTTGCTGCTATACAGCTAAGCAAACACCATTTATATAATTTATTCATACCTATTCGTTTATTTAAAAATCAACATTAATACCAAATACTGCTTGTTTTGTCATCGGGTAGCTCAAAGAGCCTCCTCGTTCAGGATCATAATCATCCAAATGGCTGAAAGTAAAGAAATTCTTTAATGAACAATAGATACGGATATTAGAAGCATGAATCTTCTCGATCCATGATTTAGGTAACTGATATCCCAAAGTGATTTCTTTAATCTTCAAATACGAACCATCCACGTATCCCAATGCATCCAATTTGGAAGAATCTGAATAACTTTTTTCCGGACGGGGAAATTCATTCGTAGGATTCTCCGGTGTCCAATAGTTTACTTTAATACCCGGATCTCCTTGAATACGGTATGATCCATACCCGTTGGCTTCCGAATGTAACATTTGCCCTTGTCTCCAATACATGAAAACGCGCAAATCAAAGTTCTTGTATTTGAATGTATTGTTCAATCCCATTACGAAATCGGGAGTTTCCGAACCCAAAATGACACGATCGTTATCATTGTCTATAGAACCATCCTTATTTTGGTCCTTTATTTTTATACGGCCCGGCTTCTCACCATATTTAGCTGCTTCCTCAGCTTCGTCAAGTTGCCAAATACCGATTTTCTCCAATCCATAATGCGTTTTGATGGAATGTCCTACAAACCAACCGTTACTAATATCACGATCGATTCCACCTGCCAATTCAGTGATTTTCTCTCTGTTCAGAGTAAAAGTATAATCTGTATTCCACGAGAAATCCTTTTGATTGAAATTTTGGGTATTAATAACTAATTCCACACCTTTATTTTCAGTTTTTCCTACATTATCCCATGCCAAAGAATATCCGGTAGAGCTAGGTACTTTTTTCTGCATCAGCAAATCTGATGTCTTTTGTTGATAGATGTCCAATGAACCACTGATGCGGTTATTGAAGAAACCAAAATCAATACCGATATTAGCCGTTGCTGTTTTTTCCCAGCCCAAATTATAATTCGGTGTCAAAGCCGGATAATAACCATAGGCCCCGTTTTCCGTATTATTTATGAGATAAGCATACATGGTCTTTCCTAATCCTCCCTGAGTTTGATATGCAGAAACAGCACTGTTTCCTGAAATACCATAACTCAACCGAAGTTTCAAATTGAA
>ENA-OQCX01001269-OQCX01001269.1-human-gut-metagenome-genome-assembly--contig:-NODE-1269-length-12003-cov-2.701330_pt1 | contig 12003 bp, 21 predicted proteins | sample MGYA00242762_ERZ504587 | MGnify/ENA primary metagenome ERZ504587 (study PRJEB26092, sample SAMD00036337) | human gut metagenome | host: Homo sapiens | study: EMG produced TPA metagenomics assembly of...
GGCTAATCAAGGCGTACCTACGATGAAATATCGGAGATTGACGAGGTATTGCCGTTTGAAAAGATTTTCGACAGCCGTTACCTTAATCAGACATATAAGCTGGCAACCGCACAGAAGGAAATCGTGGACAAGATCGACACGGTTAAGACGGATTGGAGACTATCGACAGCCTGGATAGTAAGTATAAGCTGAATGCGAAGGATGTGTATATCAAGACCCTGGACCTCAGCAAGGCCCTGGCAGAGAACAAGAGGCTGGCAGACCTGGAAGAAAAACTGGAAGCGGACAAGCGCCGTAAGGCCGAGGAGGAGCTGAGAGAAAACGCCAGGAAGAAATCCGTAAGCAGAAGGAAGCTGAGGAGCAGGCAAAGCGTGAGGCAGAAGAAGCGGAGCGTAAAGCGGCAGAAGCTAAGAAAGCACAGGAATCCGCTGCAGAAGTCGAGCAGACAGCACCTCAGTCTGAAATGGGTAAGGTAATCGAGTCCATTGAGAGATCGGCGTTCGCCAGGCAGTAGCCGGAGATGTTCAGAGCGAGCCGGGAGAGCAGGCGTTGATCCGTTCGCACCGAAGGCAGAGACTAAGCAGGAAAAGAAGTATAGAGTCAGATTCTATGCAGACGGAACCAAGGAACAGCTGGCTAAGCTGGTAGAGTTTCTGAATGAGAACAATATCAAATACGGCAAGATTGCAAAGGAGAGTAAGTGATGAACGAGTACGACAAGAGATTGGATTTCGACAGCGACACCTTCGAGGGTATGAAACACGATATGAATTTTGTTCTGCAGAGATTGCTCGGCAACATGATTGAGAAGCAGTCCACCGAAGGAAGCATGACGATTAAGATCGATGTAACCATGGTAAAGGAATTTATCCTAATTACGATCCGAACGTAAAGGGAGAGTCAAGAGAAATCAGCAAGCCTCAGTTCAAGCATAAGGTAACGTCGGCGGTCAAGATAAGCGACGAGAAGAGCGGAAACCTCAACAACGAGATGGAGATGGTTATGGATGAAGAGACCGGCTGCTATGTGTTACAGCCGATTGCGAACACCCAGCAGAGAACTATCTTTGATTCGGACTTTATGGCCGGGCAGAAAAACCAGGAAGGCGAAGGGAACGACGACATCATCGACGGTACATATATCGATGCGGATGCAAGACCGGCACTGCCTGGTCCTTCTGATGATGAAGAACCTGCAGAGGAGCAGACAGAAGAGACCCAGCCTGCAGAAGAAGAGGGAACAGACGAACCGACAGAAGAACAGTCCGGAGAACCGGCGGAGGAAGAACCGGAAGATATTACGGACGACATCCTGGGAGATACAGACACAGAAGGTTATGATTACGAAGATCCGGAGGAATAGGCATGGGACTGATTAAACCAAGAATGAGCAGCTATGTAGAGAGAGGCAATAAGTTAATTGCGGAAGGCAAGACAAAAGAGGCAATGAACCTGGTAAGCCACGGTCTGCAGTATTACTCAGAGAGGGTTATCAACAGCATATCTCCATACGCCAAGTTAGATGCAGGACTGATTGTTTTAGTCCTGCGCCACCTGGCAAACGAGATTGAGAAGAATAACCCAGGAGCAAAGGAACTGGCAGATGGCATGGAGAAGTGCGTAGGTAAACCTTCCTTGCAGGAAATTGAGAAAATCAAGAAATCGAATAGGAGGTAATATGTATGCTATCTGAAAAAAGAATACGTGCAATCGTCAAAGACGAACTTAAAGAACAGATAAGGAAACAAACGATCAGGATGCGAGTATTGGCTTCCTGCAACAGAGTGGCAGAAAGGTTCGGGAATCCAACCGGTGACAGCTACTACAGTAAATCGGAAGAAATAAAAGAGGCTATAGACAAAGAGTTAAAGTATGTAGGCAAGGTGTATGGGATAGAGATACGGTCATACATTAGCACAAGGTACACGGATATATTAGGAGCTGAATGTAAACACGACGAGTATCATTTTGAAGTCAAGGAAAAAGATACGGATAAGTGGATAGACATTGATGAATGGTAAGGAGGCAATATGAATACACCGGAGAGTGATATGGAACAGGCAAATTGCGAGAGAGTGGGTACGAGCGCACGCTGCAAAGAAGATGGCAAAGTATGAGAAAAAGCTGAGAAGAGCCGCAAAGGATTTCTTCGGACATCCGGTATCAATCGCATACGTTAAGCCGGGCGTGATGTTTGAAATCAAAGGTACCGTAGAAAAGACGCGGACTGCAGCGGACAAAGAGAAAGGATAAGCGATATGGCAAGAGGCTTTATATACGTGTATGAGCGTATATATAAAGGCGAGAACGAGATGCAGGCTGAGTTCCGGAAGATACCGGTAAATGGAAAGCGAACCTCGGTAGCGGATCAGAAAAGAATACGGAAGGTAATCTCAGACAATGCCTACCGAATCGCCCAGGAGTGCAAAGTGCTTGTCGGCTACCCAAGAATGAGAATCGAAGGAACGAAAGTCAACCTGGGAGCTGCGAGCATCATGCTTCCGGACTGCAGGCTGATCGACATTGAGGAATTGAAGAAAATTGAGCGGGGGGTGAAATGATGAAAGAGGTTTATATAAAACTGGTAGACGGAACCGAGAAAACCTTAATGGCAGATTTAGAAATCACAAATGATGCAGTAAAGATTATTACGGCAGATGGGTCGGGCGCAACAATATATAAAAAATTCATAAGTGATCTCAGAGTGACAACAAGATACGACGACTCGATTCCGCGCTGTGGAGATATACTACCGAGTCACATAACACCGTGGGATGCACCGGCTCCAAGGTACAAAGAAGAATGAGAGAAGGGAGAGATTTATAAGGACAGATGAAGAGTTACAGAAGGGAGGTGAGAAAATCCTATGAGGTCCTACAATCCGTTTGGTACTTGCAGGAATTGCGGATGTCAGATTATGTGGGTAAGAACAGTAGCCGGAAAGAATATGCCGGTTGATCCCACGATGATAAGCTACCGCAGGCCAGGAGCAGGAGTTAAAGCGAAGGAAAAGATAGTAACGCCGGAAGCGAGGTCGTATGTGCCGATAAGGTATCATCCGAAAGCGCAGAAGGCTTTGGCTACATATCGCACTTTGCCACCTGCAAGGCAAGAAACCGTTGAGAAAAAGAAAAGCCGCCCCTTTGACAGGAACGACTCGTGACTGAGAATATTATACTCGCAAATGCGAGAAAAGTCAAGGAGGCGACATTATGGCAACGGAGAATAAGGAGAAGGCAAAGGGCGAAGCAATCTTCCCACTAACGCAGGAACAGATCAACCAAATAGCTGCTATCGGTGCCAAGGAAGGTGTAAGGGCATACAAGGAAGAGCAGAAGAAGGAAGAGCGTAGGAGAAAGAAGGAAGATAGCAAAGTCAGAAAGACAAAGAAACTGCTCAGCTCATACAGAAGAATCAAGGCGACATTATCGGATGGAGAGCAGTTCACTCCGGAGGAGCAGGCAGAACTGAGATGGAAGTTCATTGAGGACCTTATGGGAAACACAAGAGAGATAGCAGGAAAGTCCGAGAGGACAATCAAAGATACGGAGCGCAAGCGTGAAGAGGATTTATACTGTGTGTTCCGGATAGAAAAAGCGACCGAAATGTACCGTGAGGAGTGTGAAAAGAGCGGAAGCGAAGAGGCGAAAGCGCCGTTACAGAGAGTTAAGCATGATGTACCTGGACGAAAAACCTTACACGGTGCAGGAGATTTCGGAAGTAGAAAACATAAGTGATAAGACCGTCTACAAGGACATAGGAATAGCTTGTGGCATTGTGGCTATTTACTTACTGGGTGCGGATTTCTAAACGCTCCCTGTGGCTGTAAAACAACCTGGTAGAAAATGAGTAGGTTGCATAAAGAATTACCAAGTGGTAATATGCTAATTAGCCGATAACCCAAATGTCACCCCTAAAAATAGCCAGTTGTATTTCTTCCCAACGGCAGGCAAGGCAGGGCGAAATCCCTGCCGGTTAGCCGAAGAGGAAATGTGAACAATCGGTTAAATAAGGCTATTTCAGTGTACTTAGGCAGGTCTGTATAGTATAATAAAACTATAAACAACCAGCATTAAAGGAGTGATTGAGATGGCAATTTGGATTAGCAGGTATAGTAACAAAGAGTTACAGAGTGGTAAGTATTACCCGGTTGGAATCAGCATCGGGACACCGAAGTTTCCACTGGGGTACATGCTGAGAAAGCAGTGTTATTCGCTGGCACCTAAAGGCTATATGTTGAATATGGAGCTTGAAAGATTCAAGCCTGCATATTACGAAAAGCTGGAAGGTATCGGTACAGACAGAATCATTGATATGGTTCAGCGAATGGACGAAGAGGCAAGAGCCGAAGGAAAAGAGCTTGTGCTTCTCTGCTACGAAGATGTGAGAGTACCGGGTGACTGGTGCCACAGAACTGTATTCGCTGAATGGTGGGCGGAGCAGACCGGAGAACTGATCGAGGAGTTATATGATCCGTCAGAGCCGAAGGTCAAGAAGCCTGCAGCAAAGAAAGAAAGCAAGGAACCTGTCAAGAAGGCAGTCGAAGCCAGGAAGGAAGAGCCTGGTTACGAGCAGCTGAGTTTGTTTGGTTTGGCAGGGATTTAATCATAGCATCCGGAACTGGTGTAAGTAGCACGTGGCTATTCCATAGTTAAGGTCCTGTTCATCGCAGGGTTCCGGTCCAAAAACAACGGCATCGCTCCAAGACGGAAGCGGTGCCTTATTTGTTATCATGGAATGTACACCGGTGTCCTTTGTGGTCCGGCGTCTTTTTGTGCAATATGCTGAGGTGGGTATCAAAAATCCCAGGTGTTATACCAGGAACCGCCCCAGCTTTTTGTATATATTGAACAATTTTAGGGAAGGAGACAAGGAAATGGCATTTTTTATGGACCCAGGAGCAATGTTCTTGGGGTGTTTAGGTCCGTCGGAGCAGAAGTTTCTCGTTACTCTGATAGAGACTGCAGCAAAGTCCGGATATACAAGGTTCGTTGAGCCATGTGCCGGTACCTTTGCTATGGCGAACCTGGCAGTACAGAATGGGTTTAAGCCGGAGCAAATCGAGACAAGCGACGTCAATATGATGTCAACGGTTCTCGGATATGCGATTACCGGCCAGTCGTTAGAGCCGCTGGAAATCCACGCACAAGGCTTTAGCGATGAAGAGTTACTTGATCCTGCGACAGCATTGTATGCACAGCTGTACCTCAGAACGTCGAAGAATGCAGGCAATGATTATTTCTATCAGATACTCACGGACCTACGCCTCAGAAGAGACGAACACATCGAGAGTATCAATCGGCAGATAGAAGTTATTAAAAATCTGCTCGGCGGCATGAGCTACAGACCATTGGATATGTGGGAGCATCTGAAAGAGGTGCTGGATGATCCGCACGCTTTGGTTATCGCAAATCCACCGACCTACTTCTCCGGCTATGAGAAGTTTTACGACACACAAGGCAAGATGACCTGGAAAGAGCCACCGTATGAGTTGTTTGATCCGGAGACAGGACACCAGCAGTTCTACGACCTCTGCATGGATGCGAAGGCATTGGTTATCTGTTACCAGGAGAAGAGAGTAGGCGAAGCGGTAGGCTACACGATATACGCCCGCTCCGGTACGAGAGCAGACTTAAACGCTACATCACTACGAACCGGGAGGAAGAGGCAACCGCCTGGCAAACGGCAAGAAGATTAAACGTCCGGCAGAGAGCAAATTGCAACCGCTGGACTGCAGTATGCTTCCGAGAGACTACGAAATCAAGGAAGATAGCAAAGTGCAGGTGATCCCGATTAAGTCAGCAGAGGCCCAGTATTACAGAGAACTATGGACGCACAACTTTGTGGGTTCATCGGCAACCTTCAACAGGGCATTGTTGATTGACGGATATGTGGCCGGTGTATTCGGCATATCGAAGATGGCCGCAGACAGCGTATTTGTGTGGTACGTGATGAAGGTGCCGCACAAGACATACCGGCTAGGTAGACTATGTTATATGCTGGCGCAGAATAGAGATTTTGTAGATACACTCCTGGACAATATCGAACAGGAGAAGGTCACAAAGATGCGCACCGCAATGCTTACCAGGTACCCGGAGAACAAAGAGGTACGAGGGCATCATGAAACTGGTAACAGGGTTGAGGACAAGAAGAACGGCTACAAGCTCACGTATGAGGCTGAACTAGTAGAGGGAAGAACCGAACAGCAGACGCTTCAAGAATGGCTAAGGAGGGAAAACGAATGGCAGAAGAACAGAGCAAAGGCATCCAGCAAATCGAAGGATGCGAAGTAATCTATGATATGGGTTCCGGCTTGGTGATCGCCAAGGTTCCACTGGATAAGGTTAAGGAGCAGGACATCAACGCCAGGATAATGAAAAACGAGATGCAGGATCAGTTGACCGCCAATATCAAGAAGCGAGGACAGCTGGAAAGCCTGCCTCTTTTTGTTTTGGTGGATGGCAAGTTGGAAATCATCAGCGGCCACCACAGAGTAAAGAGCGCACGTGCTGCAGAGATGAAGGAAATCATCGCTATTGTCGATGTGTCCGGTCTCTCACGAAGCAAGATTGCGGCAAAGCAGCTGGCACACAATGCAATTTCCGGTTTCGACGACGACAGTACGTTGAGAGAAATCGTGAAGATGATAGACGATGTGGACGATATGATTGAGTCATTCGTCGGCAAGGAGATCATGGAAGAACCGCTGGAACAGTACGACAAGATGCTGAGTCCTGCGGTTCAGTTTGATTTTAAGAATGTGACGTTTACATTCCTTCCGCACCAGGTAAAGGATATGGACGCACTGGTTAAAGACCTGGAATCAAAGGCTCCGGACATTGTGGGCGTGGCATCCTACGAGCAGTGCAAGGGATTTGTGGAGACACTTAGCAAGTATCAGAAGTTTACGGACATCCGAAACGTCGGTGCGGCTATCCACTCTATGATCGAGAACGCCGCTCAGAAGATGGACGACTGCGGTTTCACAGAGGAAGGAGAATGGACCTACCTCGCTAAACTGTTTGGCAGTAATGCGGTACCGGGTGAGTCCGCTTCCGTTATTCAGCAGGCAATCAAGAAAGCTGAGAAGGAAGGGACAATCACGAGTAAGAACAGGTGGCAACTGATCGAGTACCTATGTGCTGACTACCTCAGTGGCAGGTAGTTAATGTATGGCAGCTAAGCCAAAATACAATGCCCCTTACCACGATAACTGGGCGTGGTCTTTGGCTGCAATGGGTGCCACCAATGAAGAGATCGCCCTTGCCATGGGAGTCTCCGAACGAACCATTATGCGATGGGCCAAGGAACACGAATCATTCGGCAAGGCGCTTGGAGAAGGTAAAGGCGTATCAGATGCGAAGGTAATAAGGAGTCTCTACGAGAGAGCTACCGGCTATGAGTACGAGGAAGAGAAGAAAATCATTGAGTATGACAAGGACGGTAATGTAAAACCGGTCAAGATTGAAAAGACCAAGAAGCACGTACCGCCGGATGTCACAGCTCAGATATTTTGGTTGAAAAATCGTCAGAGAGACCGTTGGCAGGATAGACCACAGGACTATGTGGATCAGACCAGCGACAATGACGCAGAGGTTCAGATTTACCTTCCGGATAATGGGAGGGACGATTGATGAAAGAGAAAATCGTATTAGCTCCGCAGAAAGGACCGCAGGAAATGTTTTTAGCGACCTCTGCGGATATTTGCATTTATGGAGGCGCTGCAGGCGGAGGAAAAACCTTTGGACTGCTGTTAGAGCCGCTTCGGTACATGAACAATCCGGACTACAACGCAACTATCTTCCGACGTGACTACACGCAGGTAACATCTCCAGGAGGATTATGGGATAGTTCACGAAAGATTTACCGCTACGTGAAAGGTTCCCAGCCGTTAAAGACACCAAAACTACACTGGACTTTTAAAAGAGGCGCATCGGTCAATTTCGCCCACCTCGGACGTGATGAAGATTGCGACGACTGGCAGGGTTCACAGCTCACGATGATAGGATTTGACGAGCTGACACACTTTAGCGAGTACCAGTTCTTTTATATGCTGTCTCGAAACCGTACAGATTCCGGTGTAAAGCCGTATGTACGAGCCACCTGCAACCCGGACGCAGACTCTTGGGTTGCTGAGTTTATTTCCTGGTGGATAAACCAAGAGACCGGCTACCCAATACCGGAACGGTCGGGAGTGATCCGCTGGATGGTGCGACTGAATGAGTCGTTACCTGGTTTGACAGCAGGGAAGAGGCAGTGCAGGGAGCTATCGAGAACGGTGTCAAGCCGGAACAGGCTGAGACGATGCCAAAGAGCGTGACGTTCATTGCGAGTACGCTGCATGATAACAAAATTCTGATGAAGAATGACCCAGGGTATTTAGCCAACCTGCAGGCGATGGCTCTTGTGCAGAGAGAGCGACTACTGCATGGCAACTGGAAGATTAAAGCCGCCGCAGGTTTGATGTTCAAGCGAGTAAAGGTAAATATGCTGGAAGAGATACCGCCCGATGTTATCAAGTGGGCGAGAGGCTGGGACTTGCGGCAACATCTGAGGGATGAAAAGGGAGACCCGGCATACACAGCAGGCGTGCTGGTCGGAAAAAGAAGAAACGGACGGTACATTGTGGCCGACGTTATCAATCGCCGGTTGAGTTCGTCTGATGTGAGAGAAATTATAAAGCAGACCTGCATAGCCGACAGGGCCGAAATACGGAAGGGTAGCAACAAGACTTCCGCAGGACCCAGGCCAGGCAGGTAAAGACCAGGCACAGAGTTTTATGAAGCTCTTGGCTGGTTTTACTGTTAAGTGCATTCAAGAGTCCGGAGACAAGGTAACGAGAGCAGAACCGTTCTCAGCACAATGGTTAGGACTTGAAGGCATGGATAAAGGCAATGTCGATGTGCTGATTGCACCGTGGAATGAAGAGTATTTCAACGAGTGTGAGAACTTCCCACAGTCCAAATTCAAGGATATGGTGGATGCAAGTTCGTCAGCATTTACGGAGTTAGAGAGTGGTGCTACATACTCAGCACCGCCTAAGGATAGCCAGTTAGGCAAGAGCAGTTATTGGAATAAGTGAGGTGAGAACAGATGGCTAACAAAGAAATCGGTCGCATAGGTCAGCGACGCTACGGAGGAACAATCTACGAAGAGTTCCTTCACGAACTGAGAGGCACACGAGGAATAGAGGTCTACCGTGAAATGTCTGAGAATGACGATGTGGTAGGTGCAATCCTCTTCGCTATCGAGATGCTGGTAAGACAGTGCGACTGGAATGTAGAGCCGGGAGGCGACACCGCAAAGGACAAAGAGGCTGCAGAGTTCGTAGAAAGCTGTATGCACGATATGCAGGACACCTGGACGGACACAATTTCGGAAATCTTATCTTTCCTCACTTACGGTTGGAGTTTCCACGAGATCGTGTATAAGCGCCGTATGGGAAATACGAAGAACCCAACCACAAAGAGTAAGTACACGGATGGTTTGATTGGATGGAAGAAGTTGCCTATCAGAGCGCAGGAAACGCTCTACAGATGGGAATACGACAATGAGGACAATCTGCTGGGAATGACTCAGATGCCGCCACCGGACTTCGGAACGTACACGATACCAATGAGTAAGGCATTGCTGTTCCGTACAAAGAGCAGGAAGAATAATCCGGAAGGGCGAAGTATTCTGAGAAATGCCTACCGATCCTGGTACTTCAAGAGACGAATCCAGGAGATTGAAGGTATCGGCATTGAGAGAGACCTTGCAGGACTCCCGGTAATGCACGGACCGGAAGGGTTAGACCTTTGGAACGATGATATTGAGGACAACAAGCAGACACGAATTGCGTTGGAAAATATGGTAAAGAGTATTCGCCGAGACGAGATGGAAGGTGTGGTACTTCCGGCAGGATATGAGTTGGAGCTGTTAAGTTCCGGCGGCACCCGACAGTTTGACACGAATGCGATCATCAACCGCTACGATACCCGAATTGCAATGACGGTACTGGCGGATTTTATTTTCTTAGGGCATTCAGAGACCGGTTCCTGGGCGTTGAGTTCCGATAAGACGGAGTTGTTCGCTATGGCAATCGGTGCATTCCTAGACATGATCTGCGAGACATTCAACAGCCAGGGCATCCCGCCGTTGATCGATATTAACGGTGAACATTTTGCAGGCATCACGGAGTACCCAAAGATGTCCCACGGCGACATTGCAGATGTGGACGTAACGAAGGTTGCGGCATTCATCAAGGATATGACTGGCATCGGAATCTTAGTACCGGACGACGGACTGGAAGATTACATTCGCCAGGTCGGACACCTGCCGGAGAGGACAACGGACGACAGAACAGTAGACCAGCGGCGTAAGCAACAGGCGGAGCAGAACCAGCCACCGGAGCCTGAGACAGCCGCAGGAAGCGATGGAAACGACGAAGGCGAAGAAATCCCCGACAATGTGGCGGAAGCCGCTAAAAGGCGATTAGGAAGGAGCGGTGCAAATGGCAATAAGTTCATACGACCAAAGCGAATACGCAAGGCAAAGACACCGGCAGTCAAGAAGTCTACGCAGATTGAAGAGTACCTGCAGAGCGAATGTGACGAACCGGTTGAAATCCTATGCGGGTTTTGGCAGGATCAGCAAGACGCCATCACGTACCAGGAACTCCGAAAAGCAGTAGCGGACGGAAGCCTTAGTAAAGAGACGTTAGAGGCTTGGCAACAGGATTACTCAGTGCTTGTTGCCGAGAGATTGCAGTCAATGTGGACGCAGGCAATAGCAGCGGGACCAACCGGGCAACCAATCCTGGACGGTCTCGCTTTTGAGTTTAACACTCAGACACCTGGCGTTCTCGACTGGATCAGTGAAAGAGGAGCTGAGTTTGTCACCCGATGCACAGAAGAACAGAAGGACGCAATAGCGGCACTCCTGGAAAAGAAAATGAGAGAGAGCCATACAGTAGATGAACTGGCAAGGCTCATTCGTCCATGCATCGGTCTGACAGAGGGTGACGCAAGAGCAAACGCCAGGTATTATGACAATATCGTGGCTACGATGCGAAAAGAACATCCGAGAATGAAGATTGAGAGCATCCGCCGGAAGGCATTGGACGCTTCTCAGAAATATGCAGAGAAACAGCACCGGGCCAGGGCATTCACAGTCGCTCAGACCGAGAGTGCTTTTGCTTATAACCGTGGAGCCGATGAAAGCATACGCCAGGCACAGGGCGAAGGGTATCTTGGAACGATGGTAAAGAGATGGAGTACATCCGGAGACGATTCGGTGTGCGACATCTGCAATGCGCTGGAAGGTACTGAGGTAGATATGGACTCCGACTTTGATTTCAAAGGAAAGGTTCTGTTTGCAGGACAACATATGTTACCACCTGCACACCCGAGATGTGCCTGCGCTATCGAGTATATCGAAGTGGCTGCACCGAGAGGAAGGAAGTGAGAAAGTGAAGAAGTTCTCTGATTTCATCAAGAAGTCTGCAGAACCGCAGAAGAAAGAGCCTGCCAGCAATGTGATTAAAGGCAGGTTTAAGATTGCCAAGTCCGACGACGACAAGCACCTGGCATTTGGCTGGGCGAATGTGGCTATCCGTGCTGACGGAGAAGAGATTGAGGACTGGCAGGAGGACATCATCGAGCCGGAAGAACTGGAAAACGCAGCATACCAGTATGTGTTACTCTATCGTGAAGGCGGAGAAATGCACGAAAGAGGCGGAGCTGCAGTCCTGGTTGAATCTGTGGTATTCACGGAAGAAAAAATGCAGGCAATGGGAATCCCGGCAGGCACTCTTCCGATTGGCTGGTGGATCGGCTTCAAAGTAACCGACGAGGATGTATGGGAAAAGGTTAAGGACGGCACATATCCGATGTCTCAATCGAAGGAGAAGCGAGAGAGTCGAAGTAGAAGATGAAAACACCTTGTAGAAATGGGGCGTATTGAGTTTTTCAGCAGTCTTAACCTTATAATTCCACATATGAGAGTGTAATAAGGGCATAGGTAG
>ENA-OQCX01001270-OQCX01001270.1-human-gut-metagenome-genome-assembly--contig:-NODE-1270-length-11989-cov-2.956415_pt1 | contig 11989 bp, 13 predicted proteins | sample MGYA00242762_ERZ504587 | MGnify/ENA primary metagenome ERZ504587 (study PRJEB26092, sample SAMD00036337) | human gut metagenome | host: Homo sapiens | study: EMG produced TPA metagenomics assembly of...
AAAAGGAAAAAGAAAGGGCGAAACCTTATGGTCAAGATCTCTCGTCGCAACTTTATGCGCGGTGCCGCTGTGGGCACCATGGGCGCAGCTGCTGCCGGTCTGCTGACCGCCTGCGGCAACTCCGCTTCCAGCACCACCGGTGCTCCCGCTTCCTCCGCAGCTTCCTCTGCTGCCTCCTCCGCTGTGACCAAGCCCTCCTCCCCGGTAGACGCAAGTACGTCACCAAGGCAATGGGTCACGAAAGCTGGGTGCACGTTGCCACCACCTTCTTTGACGGCAAGATCACTGCCTGTGAGGTGCTGTCTCACGAGGAGACCATCGGCATCGGCAACTATGCCTGCTCCCGCATCCCCGCCGCCATCGTCGAGCACCAGAGTGTCAACGTGCCCAACCTGCGCGGCTCCTCCATCACCTCCATGGCTGTCAAGGCAGCTGTGAAGGAGGCCATCGAGCTGGCCGGTTATAACGTGGACGACTTCTCCAAGGAGGTCACCATCGCTGCTTCCAACGAGGTCATCGAGGAAGAGGCTGATGTCGTCATCATGGGTGCCGGCACCTCCGGCCTGACCTGCGCCTGCCGCCTGCTGGAGGCCGGCTACAGCGTCATTCTGGTGGAGAAGCGCGATATCCCCGGCGGCTCCATGTCCATGACCTACGGCGGCGTTGCCACCGCAGGCTCCAAGCTGCAGTACAACTACGATGTGGACGGCAGCTTCCGCAGCTCTGCCATGGGCACGCTGGAGGGCATGATGAACTTCTGGCAGACCATGGAGAAGTACCACCGCACCGAGTTCTTCAACGGTGAAATGCCCTACATGACCAAGCAGTACACCGTCGCCGGTGATCTGGTGGACTGGATGGCAGGCATCGGCATCGGCTTCAACACCATGGGCAACTACGAAAGCGCTACCCAGTACGGCGCTTCCACCCCGTATCTGGCACCCGGCTGCTACGAGGGCGGCGCAGGCTACGCCATGATGTTCATGGCACAGCGCGTGGAGAAGTACGAGAAGGGCAAGATCATCTACTCCACCAGCGTCACCGACCTGATCAAGGACGAAAGCGGCCGTGTTGTGGGCTTCCACGCCAAGGGCGAAAACGGCGCAAGCTATACCCTGCGCGGCAAGGCGGTCTGCCTTGCTCCGGCGGCTTTGCCAAGAACCCCGAAATGCTGAAGAAGTACAGCCCCGACTACGCCGACTTCTTCTTCAATTGCGCCTCCAGCATGACCGGCGAGGGCATCCAGATGGGTATCGACGCCGGCGGCTATGTGGAGTGCGAAAACCGCGCTCTGCCCGCCTTCCTGTCCAGCTACAAGAGCAAGTTTGAGCTGGCCTTCATCCACCAGTCTGCCCCCGGCATCATGGTCAACATCAAGGGCGACAACATCGGCAACATCGTCTCCGATAACCACTACACCATGGCCAAGGCAAAGCTGAACAAGGACAACGGCGACACCTTCTACTATGTGTTCGACGAGTCCTCTGCCGTCAAGCTGCGCGACAGCGAGTCCTACGGTTCAACGGTTACGTTGCCATGTTCGAGAAGGGCGAGGCTGTGCACTACGACAGCGTGGAGAAGGCTCTGAGGAGCTGAACCTGCCCAATCTGGCAGACGCCATCGAGGCCAACAACGCCGCCGCTCTGGCTGGCGAGCCCGATGAGTTCGGCCGCCGCAACTGCCCCTACATCGAGACCCGCGACGGTCTGTGGGCCATCCGCGTTGACCCCACCTTCTACCTGACCACCGCAGGTCTGGCCATCGACACCGATTGCCACGTCCTGACCGAGGACAAGAAGGCCATCCCCGGCCTGTACGCTGCCGGCGACGTCTGCGGCTCCATCGAGGAGAAGGACGCCAAGCAGTACGGCATGGCTTCGACGCCGCTCTGACCTACGGCTACATCATGGGCGAGACCCTGAAGAAGGAAATCTGAGCTGCGCTCTGACCCCCTGACAAAAGCATAAACAAAGGGCTGCTGCACAAACAGTGCAGCAGCCCTTTTTATATCATATTTCCTTTTACGCCGCCGCAGGCTTGCGGAAAATAGCCATTGCGCGCTTGTAACAGCTGGCGAAATAGGCAATTTCTGCCAGCGCGGTCAGGATCCAGCTGCACGGGTACAGCAGGTACAGCGCCGGGATGGTGTGGAAGTGGGCAAAGATGGTGTACACCCAGATCACCCGGAATACGCAGGAGCCCAGCACCACGATGACGGTGGGTACCACCGTCTTGCCCAGCCCGCGGGAGGCGGCGATGGTGCAGTCCATAAAGGCGGAGACGCAGTAGGCAAAGGCCATCACAGCCACCCGCTTCATGCCGGCGTCGATGACCGCCGCCTCGGTGGTGAACAGCGCAAGGAAGGCCGGCCCGCAGAAGAACAGCGCCGCGCCCAGCACAAGCCCCACGCCGAAGGAGTAGCCCAGACTGATGAAGTAGCTCTTCTTCACCCGGTCAGGCCGTCCCGCGCCGTAGTTCTGGCTCATAAAGCTGGCGCAGGCCATGTAGAAGGCCGCCATGCAGTCGTAGATCAGCCCATCCGCGTTGGCGGCGGCGCTGTTGCCCTTGACCATCAAAGAGTCAAAGGAGTTGACGCCCGCCTGAATGAACAGGTTGGCAATGGCAAAAATAGCGTTCTGCAGCCCGGCGGGTACGCCCAGCGCAGGATGCTCTTGGCCTGCACCGGGTCCAGCTGTAATTTATGTAGGTCCAGCGCATAGCAGTCCTGCACCCGGGTCAGCGCCCGCAGGATCAGAAACGCGGAAACGCACTGGCTGATGGCGCTGGCCAGCGCCACGCCCACCACGCTCAAATTGCACACGATGACAAAGAACAGGTTCAGCGCAATGTTCAGTGCACCGGCAATGGACAGATACATCAGCGGTTTTTTGGTGTCGCCGATGGAGCTGAACACCGCGTTGCCGAAGTTGTACAGGGCCAGCGCCGGCATACCCAGAAAATACACCCGCAGATACAAAATCGCGCCGGGCAGCAGATCCTCTTTGGTGTTCAGCAGCCGCAGCATGGCGGGGGAGCCAGCAGACCGATGAGCAGCAACGCCACACCGGCAACGGCGCTGATGATGGCCGCCGAGTGGACGGTCTTTTCCACGTCCTTGGGGTGGCGCGCGCCGTAAAAACGCGCCACCAGCACGTTGATGCCGTTGCTCAGACCAATGAGAAAGCCGGTGAACAGGGTCACCAGCGTGCTGGTGGAGCCCACAGCGCCCAGCGCCGTGGAACCGGCAAAGCGCCCCACCACCGCCACGTCCGACATATTGAACAGCACCTGCAGCAGGTTGGAAAGCGCCAACGGCAGACTGACCAGAAAGATCTGCTTGGCAGAGGGCCTTCCGTCAGCGTATTCGTTTGAGAAGCCATACTCTTTTTTCCTTTATCCTATACATCCTAACCGTGCCCGCGCACACCGGGGCACAGCCTCTATTATAAGGCACTGCGCTGCTTTTGCAAGATGGATTCGATAAAATAAATAAAAAGGACTGCTGCACATAACCTGTGCAGCAGTCCTTGGTGCAGGAATGCAATCCAAATCCGAACCATTTCCCTCGGATGCAATTTCTGACGCTTCTCCAAAGGTGACGGTCTGTGTTCCTTCTTTATAATTGAAGGTTATCAAAACCTTATCATCATACAGGTAAATCGCATTGATGAAGGTATCCACCAGTGCCTGCCGCTGGTCTTTCAGGCTCATGTCCAGCTTGCGGAACCGGAGCAACCAAAACCGGATGAACTCTTCGGTCACTTTCGGCTTCGCCAGCTTTTCTTCCGCAATGCGGGCTTCAAGCTCACGCTTGGTTTCTTCGAGCTGCTCCAGCCGCTCCTTGGTGGAACTGGTCAGGATACCGGCCTGAATCGCATTCAGCATATTCTGGATACCGGATTCTGCATCCCGGAGCTGCTTTTCATAAAGGGGAATGCTGGTGTTCTCCCGGTCTTGCAGCTCCATGACCTTGGCAATGATGGATTCCATAGCGGCATCGTCTTTTACAAGCTGCATGGTCTGGTTGACCACCAGATCTTCCAGCCACTGTTTGCGGACGGTCTTTTTCTTGCAGCCCTTGTGCTTTTTGGCAGTGGCACATTTATAGTAGCGGTGGACTTCACCCGTCCGGCTTGTGCCGCTTTCGCCAAACATCAACGCCCCACAGTAGCCGCAGAACAGCTTGGTGGTGAGCAGGTAGTCGTCCTCTGCCTTTCTACGGGCAGGGGCTTTCTTGTTTTTCAACATCTTTTCTTGTACATCGTTGAAAAGCTCTGCGGACACAATGGAGGGAATCGCATCGGGAATCAGGACGTCCCGGTACTTCAACTCGCCGATATATCGGCGGTTGCTCAGCATGTGCTGGATGACATTGAAAGTCATTGGCCCACCGCGCTTATTCTTGATGCCCTTTTCATTGAGCCAATCCCGAATCTCCCGCATCGTCTGTCCGTCATTGTACCGCTGGAAAGCTTCAGCTACAAAGGGAGCTGTGAGTGGGTCGATTTCAAAGCGGCGGTCTGCGTTGATGGTGTAGCCGAAAGGGATAGCACCGCCAGAAAATTTGCCTTTCAGGGCGTTTTCCGTCATGCCGCGAATGACCTTTTCGGACAGATCAGCGGAGTAATACTCGGCATAACCTTCCAGCACCGATTCCAGAATAATGCCCTCCGGGCCAGCCGAAATGACTTCCGTTGCCGACACCAGTTTCACGCCGTTCCGCTTCAGTTGGGTCTTGTACCGGGCACTGTCATAGCGGTTTCGGGCAAAGCGGTCGAGCTTCCAGACAATGATGACGTCAAAGATGCCACGCTCACTGTCCTTGATCATTTGCTGGAACTGCGGGCGGTTATCGGTCTTGGCGGAGATAGCACGGTCAATGTAATGCTTCACCACCGTGAAGCCGTTCTTTTCCGCATAGGCGGTGCATTCCCGGATCTGACCTTCAATGGATTCTTCGCGCTGACTGTCAGTAGAATAGCGGGCATAGATCACGGCGGTCATGGCAGGCACCTCCCATTTACACATCATTGAACGGTGGAGTGTTCTTTTAAAGCAATGTTTCGTATAATGGGTATACCATGTTTTGATAGGAAAATCAAGACTTTTTAGAATTATCTTGCAGAGATGTCTTTTTCATTAGTAGTCGCAATCGAGTAATTCTAGGCATCCGGCTGGTACGCTGTACAAACGCCTCCCGTGTCCAACTTATACATTTCCTGTAATCCACCCATCCTCGATCCGAATGACCTGCTGCGCCTTCTGCGCAATTTCCGGGTTATGCGTGACAACGATAAGCGTTTGTCCAAACTCCGCAGCGCATTCCATCAGCAGCCGCATCGTGTCCTCACCCGTCCGTGTATCCAGATTTCCGGTTGGTTCATCGGCAAAAACGATGCGCTGTTTTGCGATGAGCGCACGAGCGATCGCCACACGCTGCTGCTGTCCACCGGAGAGCTGTGCGGGGCGGGAATGCAGCTTGCCCGCAATGCCCAAGATCCCGGTCAGCTTATGGAGCATCTGTTCATCCGGTGCTCTATGATCCAGATAAAATGGGATCAGAATATTATCCCGCACCGTGTACTCCGGGAACAGGCGGAAATCCTGAAAAATAAAGCCGATCTTTTGCCTCCGCACCTGTGCCAGCTGCTCCGCATTCATTACATAAATGTCCTGACCGTCCAGCAGCACCTTACCGGTGGTGGGTGGCAAAAGTCCTCCCAGAATTTTCAGGAGCGTGGATTTTCCGCTGCCGCTGGAACCGATGATGGACGCAAATGTACCGTTTTCAAGGGTCAGATTGCTATTTCTGAGGGCGTGAACAGCGCTTTCTCCTTCCCCGTAGGTTTTGGAGATCTGCACTGCTTCCAGAATTTTATCTTTCATAGGATATCCCCCTTGGATGCTTTTTTACAAATAAAGGAGAAGATCGGCAGCAACGCTGCGGACAGCCAGAACACCATCAGCAGAATGCTGACCATGATCTGACTTCCAACAGGTTTATGGAACGCATACTCCCGTCCGCTTGTATGGATACGGATCAGGTCGAGAATGCTCTGGATCGGAACGATACGCGAAACTGCCGCATAGACAACGATGTTCACAAGCAGCTTTGTCCACTTTCACAATTTTGACGTGAAAAGCGCAAAAACAATTGACTTTCAGGCAAGCTCCGTGTATTCTGAACACAGAAAGCCAAATGTTTTTTCCCATAAGGCGCATAAAGCAAAAGACATAACAGGAGGTCTCATGTTATGAAAATGACCCGCCGTGATTTTTTGAACGTTTCTACTGCGGCTGCGGTGGTTTGCGCAGCTACACTTTTGCCCGTAGAGAAAGCCGCAGCCGCACAGCAGACGCTGGCTGCACAGAACCTTCTGGAGCAGGCGTATCTGTACGCCTTTCCGCTGGTGATCATGGATGCTACGCGGACGGCTTCCACAAACACCCGCACAGCTACAAGCAACAAGGCCCCCATCAACCAGTTCATCCATGCGGAAAAGCTGGCAGATGCAACGACCCGTGTGGTGGTTACGCCGAATGTGGATACCATCTATACGCAGGCGTTTCTGGATGTCGGCGCAGAACCAATGATCTACGGCGTGCCGCAGACCGACCGCTTTTTTAATGTACAGGTGCTGGATGCGTGGACAAACACCGCCGCTGTGCTGGAAACGCCGGGGCTTTATGCCATTACCCGTGCAGACTGGCAGGGCGAACTGCCGGAAGGGGTGCAGCGCATTGATGTGCCTACCACGATGGTCTGGACCATTGCCCGCATCGTGCTTTCCGGACAGGAGGAACTGCCCAACGTCCGGGCTATTCAGGATAAGATGCAGCTGATGCCGCTTTCCGCCTATCAGGCGGGCGGGTGGACCGCCCCCGCAGGCAGCTATGACCCTGCCAATGACTTTGTGCCGGTAAAGCACGTTCTTGCTATGGACGCAAAGGAATTCTTTGATACCGCTAACCAGCTGATGGAAACCAACCCGCCCGCTGCGGCAGATGCGCCGGTACTCCGGGAGCTTGCAGCACTGCATGTCGGCCCCGGTGAGAAGTTCGATGACAAGGCGCTGGGTCTGTTCAGCGGGCTGCGCTGGAAGCTGATGCTGCTCCAGCTGAAGAAAAAGCTGCAAAGCGAATCGGAGTGCTATACACGCCAGATGGGTCAGTGGATCTATTTCGGCGACCCCATCGGCAACTTTGGCACAGCATATACCTACCGTACCATGGTGGCGCTGCGGGGTCTGGGTGCCAACACCACCGATGTTGCCATCTACCCTAAAACAGATGTGGACAGCACCGGCACAGTCCTGACCGGCAAAAAGACTATACGCTGCATATCGAGGCAGATCCTCCCACACTGGAAAAGGGCTTCTGGTCGGTGACCGCTACGGGGAGAACGATTTCCTCATTGAAAACCCCATTGACCGCTACTGCGTCAACGACCGCTCCGGTCTGCACCGTAATCCGGACGGCTCGATCGATATCACCCTTTCCAAAGAGGCACCGGCGGACACGACCAACTGGCTGCCGGTAGGAGAGGGAGATTTCCACCTCTTCCTTCGTATCTATAAACCGGATGCCGCCGCACTGACAGGCTGGCAGCCGCCGGTCGTCCGCACAAACTGATCCGTAATAAGAGGAACCTGCTATGAAAATGACCCGTCGGAATTTTATTTCAGCTTCGGCTGCTACAATGCTGGCGTGCGGAGTATCCTTGTCTGCACATGCAGCCGGAAGCGAAGCCGAAAATAATAGCCTGAACTTTATTGCTGATTTCTTCAGCGACCTTCAAAGCCGGGGACGACGCAGGATGCGACGAGCTGTACCGCAGAAAAAAACGCGGAGTGGTACAGCAAACTTGATTTTTCCGACCGGCGGGAGTTTGCCAACGCAGAGCGCGGCCTGCTGGACGATCAGGAAGGCAGGGTCATTTACAACGATGACGGATCAACGGCGTGGGATCTGCAAGACTATGGCGATCTGGATCGCGATGCGCCGGATACGGTCAATCCAAGCCTGTGGCGGAACACCCAGCTCAACGCAAAAGCCGGACTGTTTGAGGTCTGCGACGGCATCTATCAGGTGCGCGGTTTTGACATGGCCAATGCGACCTTCATCCGCACCAACCACGGCTGGATCATTTTTGATGTCCTGATGTGCAAAGAAAATATGCAGGCAGCAAAAGCGTTGATGGAAAACCGGTTCGGACCGCTGGATGTCAAAGCTGTGCTGTACAGTCATAGCCATGTGGATCACTTTGGCGGCGCAGAGGGTGCGATCGACCGGAACGATGTAGCGGACCCCAGCTTTCCATTGACAAACAGCTTGCCTCTGGCAAAACGGTCATCCTTGCACCGGAAGGATTTTTGAAACACGCCATCAGCGAAAACGTCTATGCCGGCATCGCAATGGCCCGGCGTGCGCAGTATCAGTATGGTACAGTGCTGGAAAAAGGAGAGAAAGGAGCACTCTCCATCGGCATCGGCATGGGACAGTCTACCGGTACGGTGACCCTCATCGCTCCTACCTACGAGATCGGGGAAGATGTTCCAAAGCTGACCATCGACGGCTGGAGATCGAATTCCAGCTGACCCCCGGCACCGAAGCCCCTGCCGAAATGAACGCCTATTTCCCGAAGTACCGTGCCCTCTGGATGGCCGAAAACTGCACCGGCACCCTGCACAACCTCTACACCCTGCGTGGCGCACAGGTGCGGGATGCCAACGATTGGGCGAAGTACATCATCGAGGCTGACCAGCGCTTCTGTGACAAGACCGACGTGGTGTTCCAGAGCCACAACTGGCCGCACTGGGGCGAGGAGATCCACGAGTATCTGTTGAACACGGCTGCGATCTACAAGTTCATCCACGACCAGACCCTGCACTATATGAACATGGGGTACACCTCCAACGAGATCGCCGCCATGATCTCGTTGCCGGATGCGCTCGAAAAAGTCTGGTATACCCGCCAGTATTACGGCACGCTGCCGCATAACGCCAAAGCCATCTACCAGAAATATCTGGCTGGTACGATGCGAACCCGGTCAATCTGGACCCGCTCCCGCCCAGCGAAACAGCAAAAAAGATGGTGGAGTATCTCGGCAGTACGGAAGCCGTTCTGCTTCGGGCAAAAAAGGACTACAACAAGGGCGAGTATCAGTGGGTGGCGCAGATCACAAAGGAGCTGGTCTTTGCAGATCCATCCAACCAGAAGGCGCGCAACCTGTGCGCCGATGCGCTGGAGCAGTTGGGTTATCAGGCAGAGTCCGGTGCGTGGCGCAATGCGTATCTGATGGGCGCAGCGGAACTGCGGAACGGCAATCTGTCCGGGCGTGCCCGCACGGCGAATGGTCTCACCAACAGTATGCGCGCAATGACGGTCTCCATGCTGTTGGACTATATCGCCATCCTGACCGATGCCAACGCTGCGCAGAACGATGACCTGACCCTGAATCTAACCGTAACGGATGAGAACGAGCAGTTCTATGTCACCCGCAAGAACGGCGTGCTGCTGACCTATCCGGCGAGAACCGCCCGGATGCGCAGGCGTCCGTTACCTGTCGGCGGCTGCAACTGTTTGCTCTGATGACCGGTCAGCAGGCGGGTCAGGTCCAGATCACAGGCGATGCCACCGTCCTGAAGCGTCTGCTGGCGTATGCCTCCAAGTTTGAAAAGACCTTCAATGTGATCGAACCGTAAAACTGACCCCGCTTTTTAGCTTTGCTTCAAAAACCCGGGCTTTTGATAGCCGGGTATGTCAAGAGGGCTGGCACTGCCAGCCCTCTTTTTTGTGTTGTTTCTGCCTTACGGCACGCTTATAGTGGTCTTTCGTGCTTTTTCACTGATAGCCAGACCGTTGTTTTTGCCCCGCAGGGGGCTACCGCCATGGGCTAACCGCGCCATTGCCGAGTATGACCGCGCTGTTCACGTTATTCTTGCTTGATTAAATATGAACGCTCCATTCAATTAAGACTACTGTCTATGGTACAATGATTATGTCAGATTCATTGAAAAAGATAGCGTATTGGGCTTTAGTGCTAACTCTTATAGTCGCTGAGATCGGCTCCTTTTTCGATTTACTTAATATCAATCCTTGGTGCTATCCTGTTTATGCTGCGTTGCTGATACTATATAATAAATTTTCTTCATACAATCCGATAAGTAAGAATCGAATTTCAAAAATTATTGCAATAGGTTTCATTGTTGTAGTAGTAGCTCTTACTATAATAAAAGGACTGGTTGCATAAAGGGGTGAAGAAGTTTATGGATTGGAACATTGGTTGGGTATTTTGGATTGGCTGTTCGTATTTTCTGACAATCGTAAACTGCTATTTTGTACTTGTCAAAAAGGAAAAATATAATTACATCATCGGAGTGTCTGGGATTGCCTTTTTCTCAGTTGCCTTGCTTGAAGAATTACGAATGTTTTCGCAATGGATTGAAGATGGAGAAGTTGGAATGCTAACCCACGCTCTTCAAAATCTTCCAATTCAATTTACCATCAGATTTTTAATCGTGGTAGGCATAACAGCACTGTTAATAATAATCGATCTGCATCGCACAAAAAAGTCCTAATCCAACCCGCAGACTATAACCATCATGAATACGCAATCGAACTTTTACCGTGAAAGTACGATTGACCTGCGAGAATTAAGGGTTTCTCTAAAACACAGTGTTGCTTTCCACTTGTACTGTGTATGTTTTGCCTATTTCATGTATTCATTCTCCTAAAGTGTTGACACCTTGCAGAGAATATGCTATTATTTCCGAAAGTCCCACTGATTTTGTGGATTGGTTACAAGCAATCCACAAGATGTGGTCGTGTTCATTTTGAACACAGCACAGGAAGTGGTTGGTTATCACCGTGAGACCCACCACTTCAGTGAGGGAAAGTCCGCAAAAGAATTTACCGCCCCGCAACACACCCGATCTATTTTGCCGCTTACTTCATCCGACAAAATCATCGCTTGCGCTGCGTGGGCGGTATTTTTCTTTTTCACAAATAAAATCTTATGTAGTTGTTCAATCTTCCAGAATTTGTTTTTAGTTGTTGACTGCACAACTTCAAAGTGTTATTCTTGTGCTTGAAAGAAGCAGGACGTAGTGTCCGCACTGCGCCCGGCTTTCTTCATACTGTACCTTGAATCCTTCATAAGCCGTCTGAACGTGATACTGTGCCATGACCTCACACTTTCCGTGAGCGAGCCGGACAACGCCGCTGCACAAACAGGGGCAGGAACTTCGTTCAGGTCAAACGGCGACCCCATTACATGAGCAGAATCACCTCTACTTATTTTTTGCGTCTTAACAATTCGGAAACATTTGTTGAGCTTGTCGGGGCGAGGCCCTCCATCTGCTATCGCAGACCGTTCTGCCGCTTAAAAGCCCCACTGGGGCTTTCATTGCTGCGCTGCGCTTCGCAAACGCGGTCTATGCGTTTTGAGCGCAGCGGTAGAGGGCAAGAACCGTCCCGTGGCCACAAATTTTCAATTCTTGAAATTTTCTGTCCATCCGGGACTTCACTTCTGCAATGCGTCTGCATTTCCGAAGTGATCTTGTTGGGGCGTGCCTGCCCCAAACCCTGCTCATGGTTCGCACCTGATGGTGCGAACAGCAACGGCGTGTCGTGCTTTATATAACTTCACCGAGGAGTTATCGAACAGACAGGAGGTACAATGACCAAAACGAATGTTCAACCGATTCCTAGCAATTCCCAGCACCACGACACGCCGAACAACAAAACGCACGTCATCAAGTTCCGTGTGACAGCGGAGGAAAAAACGTCACTGGAACTCACTTGCAAACTCCTGAATCTCTCCCTCTCCACTTTTATCCGCCGCGCCATCCACAACGTCAAGATCGAGAAAACGGTCATCGTTGCCAGTGGTGGCGAAGAAACTCTGACCGCTGTTTCCACTTTGCTTGCTCAGTGCAGCAGGGTGGGCGGCAACCTGAACCAACTCGCACGACACTTTAACTCCTGG
>ENA-OQCX01001271-OQCX01001271.1-human-gut-metagenome-genome-assembly--contig:-NODE-1271-length-11979-cov-2.256834_pt1 | contig 11979 bp, 14 predicted proteins | sample MGYA00242762_ERZ504587 | MGnify/ENA primary metagenome ERZ504587 (study PRJEB26092, sample SAMD00036337) | human gut metagenome | host: Homo sapiens | study: EMG produced TPA metagenomics assembly of...
GAGAAGGCAAAGTTGAGACGATGACACCAGATGATATTAAAAACTGGTTAAGCTGTAATGATAAAGGTGAAGTTGTCCTTGATAAAGAAGCAACGAGTGAGTGGATTGAAGAATTTTGTTTGCGCTATAAGACAGTTGGAAAGAAACGTAATTTTACGACTCATAATGGAAACGTGATTCAGATTTCAGGTGGTGACTATGGCTGGCGCTTGATTATGAAAAGATCGTTAAACAAGTAGAAGCAGCGATTACTGAAAAAACCAAAGCAATTGTCCCGGTGGATTTAGGAGGAATTGTTTGTGATTATGATCGGATATTTAAAGCAGTAGAAAGTAAAAGACATCTTTTTAAAGCATCCAGTACATTACAGAAAGCGTTAGGACGTATTGCAGTTGTTGCTGATTGTGCGACATGCGTTGGTGCTTTCAGGCATGGAAAAATGGCTGGTGAGATTGCTGATTTCTCTTCATTTAGTTTCATGCCGTTAAAAATTTCACAACTGCTGAAGGTGGAGCGATGACTTGGAACTTGCCTTTCGGTAACGAGAAGGTAGAGCGTCAGCAGGTGTACTATGGGAGCCCTGTACCGTTCATTGAAGGTGAAACTTGGAATGAATTTATTTATCGTATTTCGCAGCTCTTCTCGCTCATGGTCAGAACAAGGATGCGTTGGCAAAAACGAAGTTAGGTGCTTGGGAGTACGACATCATTGGACCTTGGTACAAATGTAACATGACCGACATTATGGCAGCCATTGGTCTTGTACAGTTTGAGCGTTATTCAGAGATGCTGAAGAAGCGTGAGGGATACGTTGCTATTTATAATAAGGCTATTGATGCCTTGAATACGTGTCTTGATACAGAATATCAGGTAGCTTATCTTGACCATAAGAGTGATAACCATTGTTCTTCCATCACCTTTATCTCGTTCGTCTGCAGGGACGTACCCGCAAGGAGCTAACAAAGGTGATTGAGAATATGGCTGGAAAGGGTATTGCTTACCAATGTACACGTACAAGCCACTGCCTATGATGACCGCTTATAAAGCTCTTGGTTTCGATATTGCCAACTATCCTAATGCATATCATCTCTTTGAGAATGAAATAACTTTGCCTCTCAACACTTGCATGACGATGGAGGATGTGGAGTATGTAATTGAGAACTTTATTGAGATTGTAAAGTCACTATAAAATCATTAGCTCTAGTTTAAAAAATGAGACACTTCTTTAACGATATTTACTAATTTTGTGCATATATCTTTAGAGCGCATGCGCAGAAAACAGACAAATCACGTTACAACAATACTAATTGATGAAAAACTAATATCCAACTTGTTAACAAGCATCGGTTAATCTTCGTCTTCGTCAGAATTATGACTTGCGAACTTTATCTGATGAGGGTGGTTAATATATGTTCAATGCGCTCATACCAAGAACTATTGTACTGATTCATTGATATCCAAAGGGTAATGAAAGGATTATCTTGCTTGTGAGGAAATAGTTGCGATAATGTGTGGCTTCATCGGCATAGTCTTTATCATGTTGCTTCTGTTTGGCAATGTGATAATCAAGACCATAGATGTAATATTGTTGCATATGGTTATGCAACTAGTGATTTCTCTTAGATTTATCCATTTCTGTCCAAATACAATGTTTGTTTATTGGCTGTATTTGCTTACTGCATTGGTTGTATTGGCTATTGCTACATCTTGTTTATGAAAAAGTACTATCATTTACATGGAGCATATCTTGCATTATTGAAAAAATATGGAATTTGATAAAGAATTTTTGGGAAAATTATTGGAACAGGCTATGGAGAATTCACGTTTACGTCAGAACTTCGACTTGCGTACTTCATCTGCTGACACCAGCCAACGTATGCTCAATGCTTTGCAACCACAAACAGAAGTGCCTATCATCGACATGAAAAAACATCAGAAACTGTAATATGTCTTGTCGGTAAATTAGAAGAAATAATCTATGAAGAAGTGAATGAATACGTTCATGAGGCAACTTCCTGTTGTGATGATGTGATAAGACAAAAAAGTTTTAAAGAAGTTTCACGTCAAATACTATCTCCTGCAGATGGTAAATTCGGTATTCAAATACCTGCAGGGGCATGGCATACAGTAAATGTAATAGAACCTTCTGTCATATTTGAAGCAAAAGATGGGACATATAGGGGAAATGATAGATAAAAATGATTGAGTTTTATAAAGATAGAATAAAAACAATAGAAAGAAATATATGAAGAGAATGAAACAACTAGGCTATTACGTATTGGCAGCTTTTCTGTTAACAGCCTGCCAGTCTTACAAAAAAGTACCTTACCTGCAGGATGCGGAAGTGGTACTGTATAGTACTCAGAATGAACAACTGTATGATGCAAAAATCATGCCAAAAGACTTGTTGACAATTGTTGTATCATGTACCAGCCCTGAACTGGCGGCACCTTTTAATTTAACAGTTGCGACACAGAATAATATGGCATTGAATTATACCACTACTCAGCCTGTTCTGCAACAGTATCTAGTGGATAATGAAGGTAATATTAATTTTCCGGTACTAGGTGAATTGCATGTAGGTGGATTAACCAAGAAGGCAACTGAACAAATGATTGTGGAAAAACTGAAACCTTATATTAAGGAAACGCCCATTGTGACGGTGCGTATGGTGAATTATAAGATTTCAGTGATCGGAGAAGTTGCACGTCCCGGTACATTTACGATTTCCAATGAAAAAGTGAACATTCTGGAAGCTTTGGCTATGGCGGGTGATATGACTGTATATGGTCTGCGTGATGATGTTAAGCTGATACGGGAGAATGCCAATGGTAAGCAGGAAATTATTCCTTTGGATCTGAATAAGGCGGAGACTATTCTTTCTCCTTATTATTATTTGCAGCAGAATGATATCATCTACGTGACTCCTAATAAAGCGAAAGCACGAAATTCGGATATCGGAACTAGTACAAGCTTGTGGTTCTCTGCTACTTCAATCCTTGTTTCTATTGCCAGTTTGTTGTTTAACATCTTGAAATAAAAAGAAAGAGTCATGAAAGAAGAAAATCAAAACGGGAAGGAATGCCAAATGGCTGAAGAACAAATAGATTTCCGGACATTGCTTTTTAAATATATTATTCATTGGCCTTGGTTTGTAGGGGCAGTGTTGCTGTGTTTTGTTGGTGCATGGTTTTATCTGCATTGGGCTACCCCCATTTATAATATTTCAGCCACCGTTCTAATAAAAGATGAGAAGAAGGGCGGAGGTGCGGGAGTTTCTTCGGAATTGGAGGATATGGGATTAAGTGGTCTGATGACTTCTTCTAAGAATATTGATAATGAGTTGGAAGTTTTGCGTTCGAAAACGCTCGTTAAAGAGGTGGTTAATCAATTGGGACTGTATATAACTTATGCAGATGAGGATGAATTTCCTGCTAAAGGTTTATATAAGACATCTCCAGTACAAGTGAGTCTAACTCCTCAAGAGGCTGAAAAACTGAAAACTTCGATGGTAGTCGAGATGACCTTACAGCCTGAAGGTAGTATGGATGTGAATGTGACTGTAGGTGAAAAGGGCTATCAGAAGCATTTTGAGAAATTACCTGCCATTTTTCCAACAGATGAAGGTACATTGGCTTTCTTTCAGGAAGTTGATTCGGTAACTTTACAGGATGGAACTAAAGTTCCTCGGATAGAGAAGAACGTACGTCATATAACTGCGACAATAAATAAACCGATGAGAGTGGCAAAAGGCTATTGTAACAGTCTGTCTATTGCTCCTACTTCTAAGACTACTTCCGTAGCTGTGATTTCCTTGAAGAACTCCAGTTTGCAGCGTGGACAGGATTTTATCAACCAGTTGCTTGAAATGTATAATCGCAATACGAACAATGATAAGAACGAAATCGCCCAGAAGACGGCAGAGTTTATTGATGAACGTATTGGTATTATCTCAAAAGAATTAGGTAGTACGGAAGCTAATCTGGAGTCCTTCAAGCGTGATGCGGGTATCACGGATTTGACAAGTGAAGCTCAGATAGCTTTGGCCGGTAATGCGGAATATGAAAAGAAGAGTGTGGAGAATCGTACTCAAATCAGTCTGGTGAATGACTTGCGTAAGTACTTGCGAGGCAATGAATACGAAGTATTGCCGAGTAATGTTGGTTTGCAGGATGCAGCCTTGATTGGAGCCATTGAACGTTATAACGAAATGCTTATTGAGCGTAAACGCTTGCTAACGCACATCAACAGAAAATAATCCCACGATTGTGAATCTAGATACGAGTATCCGTGCTATGAAAGCCAATGTACAGGCTACCCTTGAAGGAACCTTGCAGGGACTGATGATTACCAAAGAGAGCCTTGACCGTGAAGCGAGTCGCTATTCCCGTCGTATCAGCAACGCTCCGGGGCAGGAACGGGCTTATGTGAGTATTGCCCGTCAGCAGGAGATTAAAGCTGGATTGTATCTGATGTTGTTACAGAAACGTGAAGAGAATGCGATTGCTCTTGCTGCTACTGCGAATAATGCGAAGATCATTGATGAAGCGATAGCTGACGATATTCCGGTATCTCCCAAACGTCCTATGATCTATTTGATCGCATTGGTACTTGGTGTTGGAATTCCGGTTGGTATCATCTACTTGGTTGAACTGACGAAATTCAAGATCGAAGGTCGTGCCGATGTAGAGAAACTGACAAGTGTGCCTGTTGTCGGTGATATTCCATTAACTGATGAGAAGAATGATAAGAATGGTTCTATCGCTGTCTTCGAGAACAAGAATAATCTGATGAGTGAAACCTTCCGTAATATTCGGACCATCTTCAGTTTATGCTCAATAATGATCAGAAGGTGATCCTTGTGACCTCGACTGTCAGTGGCGAAGGAAAATCATTCGTCTCGTCGAATTTGGCAATCAGTCTTTCTCTTTTGGGAAAGAAAGTGGTGATTGTCGGGCTCGATATTCGTAAGCCAGGACTGAATAAAGTATTCCAGCTCTCTAATAAGGAGAGAGGTATTACTCAGTATCTTTCCAATCCTGAAACGGATTTGATGGAACTTGTTCAGCCTTCTGATGTAAATAAGAATCTGTTTATTCTTCCGGGTGGTGCTGTGCCTCCTAATCCAACGGAGTTGTTAGCTCGTAACGGTCTGGATAAAGCCATAGAAACCTTGAAGAAGAACTTTGATTATGTCATCCTTGATACTGCTCCTATCGGCATGGTAACGGATACCTTATTAATCGGCCGTGTGGCTGACTTGTCAGTATACGTATGCCGTGCGACTATACTCATAAAGCCGAATATACATTGATCAATGAGTTGGCTATTGAGAAGAAGTTGTCTAAGCTTTGTACCGTAATCAATGGTGTAGACTTGAAAAAGAGAAAATACGGTTATTACTACGGCTACGGCAAGTACGGTAAGTACTACGGTTATGGTAAACGTTATGGCTACGGCTATGGATATGGAGAAAAGTGACAGATAAATCTGTGATAATATGAAAAAGACGGTAGTCGAATATATCACCAATACGCTTGAAGATATTCCCAAGCAATCTCTTCAAACCAATAAAAGGCGTTTACATGCTTTTTTCTCAGAACAGGAAACAATAGAGAAGCGGGGGACACATTTTGTATTCAGGTATGCTTTCTATTCTGTTGAAAAATTACGAAGACCTACGAAACAAAACCTCTTTAAAGAATATAATATGTTGTGTTCTGACTTGAAAAGCACTCTTCTGGGGAATATCGGATATGGAATATAAAGATGTTGTAATTATATGGTAATACTTCCTCTCCTGTAGTACAAGAACGATTGACTGAATATTTGGAACGGAATAATTCGTTAAAGATTCAATTGTCTTTTGTGATGAAGAACCTCAGAATGTAAAACAGGAGAAAATATTGCCTATGCAGAACTGCAGAAAGCATTGTTTTATTGTAAAAGGAAGAAGTATTTGCTTCTGTTCATTTCAGTTCGTGAGTTGATACAGGATATTCGTTTTTATGATCTGCTTGATGAATATCGTGTTGATTTCCGTTGTATTGACTTTCCTTGGTTTTGCAGGGAGAATCTACGGTTGATAAAAGCAGTTATGTTATATGAGAAGCTATCTTCTTAAATAGCATATTGATTTGAATATTAGTATTATATGTTACATTTTATATTGAATTGCTATATGTAGGTCCCTAACTTCATGCTACAGGATGAAGAACCCTACATCTTTCGTTGGTTAAGAAGGGCACAGCGGTGTATCTTAACCGGCACTTTCATATCGGTTGATTTCCGATATGCTTTTTTTTTACCCCATATATCAACTGTCTGTGAAGATCGTTGATATATATTTTCATAGATAATTCGAAATAGACTTTACAGGGGAATTTTTGTTGTTGAATAGGAGAAGGTGAGATATGGATGCCTATGAAGAGAATCAATCTTGTAATTTCTAGTACCTCTATAAAACAAAAAGCAGAGAAGACAGCTATCCCTAACTATCTTCTCTCTTGCTCTTAAAACATCAACCTCATCACTATTTTCTCCGGTTGTGTTGTGATCTTAACTTTCTTTACCTGATCCGCTCCAAGCATTACAGCCGAATTCTTATAACATCCTATAAATTCTCTCTTCGACATGAAAAACGTGTACCCGAAGGGAACGCCTCCCCAGTAATCTGGTATCCTGAAACCATTAAAACTATGCCCTGTGATTATGTTGGCATCAATATTATAGATCATTTTCGGATCATAATTCAGCCAGTCTATTTCCCCCTCTCTGTACTTACGGAGAAATGTCAATTCTAATGTTTTCCCTGATACTTCTCTCATTTGGAATTTGACTCCTCCGGCATTAAAAATCTTATCCAGATCCGCCTGAACAGCATTTTCTATTTCATTGACTCCCAGTGTACCCAAATCATACACCTTGCCCATTGTAAATATTTTCTCTTTCATGTTACTTCAGGTCTCTTTCAATTAATATTTTAACTTTCCCCGTTCCCCTAGTCTGTATATAGATGACACTCGATATCCCCAAAGTAGCCAGAGCATCATTATACCAGTCCCCAATCCACCGGACCGGCACAAACAGGTTCTTGTCTTCGTCCGAATACAACTTATTATCCCTTCTTGCCTCTTCTATGATATCCTCCTCCTCTACATTCAATATGTCGGCTGCAATAAGAATGGACAGATATTTGGGATCGTCTGCCTGTGGTATCTCCTCTGAATAGGTATAAAGCAGATACAATGCGTCCTCAAAACTGCTGACTTTGTGTCTGCTCAATTTACCGGTTTGTATCCTTGTATCGAGCATTAACTCTACTACGGAATACGGAAAGTATTCCTCATTGGCGGTATAGTATTTCTTCAGTTCGTTCTCACTGGTGAAACTTAGGATAGCGAGGTCCCGTAATGGCATCTGTGTTAATTTAGGCAGTACCGTTTTCCCGTCCGGGGTTATATAGTTCTCGCTGTCTATGTCTTTCACACGGTTATAATCACTCTCTTCTATTGTACCTTTATAAATTATCTTCTTCATGGTCGTTTGGTTTAGTTTTTTGTGAATAAATGGTTAATGTAATTCCGAATTCGTTTTGCAGATACCTGGTCAGCCCATAATATGCGTCAACCCTTTTTCGGTTACGTGGCATCATCCCCAGTGCTTCCTTCAGTGTGATCCGAACACAGAGTCCGGTTATAAAAGAGTTTCCGAACTTCTCCTTGAGTGCTGTAATATCCAGTTCGTACTTCTCGTTACTATTACTTCTTGTTTTTTTCGCTAACATCAGGACAAGAAGCCTTCTTTCCAACCTGACGCTTCAGTGATTCCTCCGGGGGATTTCTAAGACTCTACCAAATATTTCGGTGAGAACTTATCGTTAAATAGTGTAAATCGCCATTTAGAGTACTTTGGAGCATATAAATCCTGTAGCGGAAGAAGCGTTTTTTCCGTTACGAAAAAAAATATTGCGGTTCTCTATTTCTTTTATTGACCTTATCCTAAGGCAAGATTTCTAATTAGTACGCCCGCAAAGAGTTGGTCAAACAGACTGGATAGGCTATGAGAAGACAAGTCTATAGCGTAGTTCACTGCTTGGTCAACGATATAGGTTTAACCTTATCTAGTGGCACATACGAATGCTGCTGTTTGACAACTGCAAACATGCGCAGGATGAGCCTGAACTTAATGTGGTTATATACTTTTCTGATAGTGTCTGTGTCTTTATGGTCTTTGGTTCTACGTTCAAAATAAGTTCTCATTTCCGGGTCATACTCAACAGCGCTTTGCGCACCCTGAGTGAGGTCGGCTTTCGCTTGGAGGTCACTACAGTTGGATGGCTTCGGTTTCCAACGCACACACTTGCCTGAGGTCTTGGAGTGCGGAGCCACACCAATGTACGATGCATACTGGCGAGCAGTTTTAAAAGCAGTGAAGTTCTCGGTGATGACGATGGCGTTGATAGCATTCGTCGGACCGATACCAGGTATTGTCAATAGATAGTTGTAATTCTTTTTTATGTACTCGTTTTGGGAGATAATGAGCTGCATCTTTTCCTCAACCTTTCCAATGTCTTTAGTATAAAGGTCGATATGATGTTGGTGACGTGCTCGTTCTTCAGATGATGATACGACTTGGATTCTGCATGCTAACGCAGCTCGTTGCTGCACATAGTATTTGCGCTCGTTGTTCAACGCTTCAAGCTGCTGAAGCTCCTTGCAGGGCATATGGCTGGGCTTTAGCTGGTCGCTATGACGTGCCAAGAAGTCTGCGATTCGAGCAGAGTCTATCTTGTCGTTCTTTTCCTTGACAATGCCAAAACGCAGCTTCAACTCCAAAGGATTTTCCATGCGATATTTGAACCGCTTCTTATCGAAAAACTCACGGATAGCATTGGAGTAGAAGCCTGTATATTCCATCAGGAAGCTTGTCCGGTTGTCCTTGCAACCCTGTTTTCTCAGCCACCGGAACATTTCCTTAAAGCCTTCCTTATTGTTATCTACTACTATGTGTGGGAACTCCTTAAGCCCAACACCTTCCACAAAAAGAGATGCATCGAGCGTTTTTTTACTCACATCAATGCCAACATAAAAAAGATTTTGCATACCTTTGGCACACTCTTTTAAGACGAAGAAACTGCAGGAACTGTGGATGAAGCGTAAATCTTTTAAAAGGCATATAAGGCCTATAATTCTAAGAATGCATTGTCCAACAGTCAGGAGAAGGAGACTACATCGATCTTAAGTGATTCAGCTAGATGATGCAAAGTTCACTACCTTCTCCCTGCATTTCTTCTTTGTCTAGAAATGTGGGGCAAAGATAGTGAACATGTAAATGAATCAGACTAAACCCCTCGATTTAACTTACATTAACACCACCAAATTAGTTCTCCAATTCATTGTTTATAAGCATCCATTTTTACGTATGTTTTTTGTCTTTTGATGACAGCAAACATTCTCAATACAATCTTGAACTTAATAGCATTAAGCACTACGCCCGATGGTTTCCCTTCGGCTTTCTTCCGTAACCAATATGCTTTGATTTGAGGGTCGTTCTGTATTGCAGAACACACTGCTATAGATAAATCAGCTTTGGCTTTACTAAACCCAGCCTTTGATACTCGTGTGGCTTTCTTTACGCTTGTTCCAGACTCATGTATGAATGGGGCTACCCCTATGTAATTAGCATAGCGTCTGGGGTCCGTAAACGCTTGAAAGTTTTCCGTGAGTATAATGGTGGTCAAAGCATTGACTCGGCCAATACCGATAATTGACAACAATAGTTCATAATTCTGCAGTATCTGTGGATCACTCCTGATAATCCCATCAATCTCTTTATCTGTCTGCTTAATGTTGTTAGTAATGGAAAGCAAAGCTGCTTCCTTACGCAATTGGGATGCTTCTGTATCAAACCGCGAGATGTCATGTAGCTGTTGTTTGTAAAGAACAGATTGTTTGACGTACTGTATCCGCTCCGCCAGCAATCGCTTCAACTTGAAGTATGCTTCAGAAGGCAGTTTGGAAGGTGTCAGTACATTGTGGTTTTGTATGCAGAAGAGAGAGATTCTGTATGAGTCAACTTCATCACTCTTAATCTTATTCAGTCCCTTCACATTCTCTGGTGGCTCATACTTATGCATCTTGATGGGGTTAACCATAAAGTACATGATTCCTTCTGCTTCTAGCCACAGTCTGAGTTCATGTGCATATAAGCCTGTGTACTCCATACACAGACGAACAAGTTTCAAGTCGCTTGTTTGCTTCTTCATCCACTTGCAAAGTTCCTTGAAACCACTCGCGCTATTATCCACCTTGATGTGTTCAAACCTGCTCTTACTGATGTCAACACAACAAGCTATATCTAATGTAGCTTTGGAAACATCCACTCCTAAACAACATACTTTATAGTTCATATCTATATTCCTTTAGTTTTACATATAAAGGAAAGGTGGTGGGATGTATAAGCTAAGACCTAATCGGTAAATAGAACTACTGCACTGGAACGCTTACTTGTTCTCTTAACTTTTATATACATCTACAACGTTATCCTTTTCTGGTGCAAAACTAAAAGACCACCAAAGAATAAATTCATAATACTCCACATAGCAGATATGCTGTTTTTTCATCATTAGTTAGGAATTGGCGGGATCCTAAGAGCGTTTTGTCATTTTTTGGCGGACAGAAAAAAGAAAAACGAGATACCAAATTAATGATACCTCGTTAATGATAGCCTTTATTACAAAATTGTTCAAGATGGAAAATCTGTAAATATCTTCTTTATTACTGAATTGTATTTATCCTTATCTTTTTCCGGATAATAAAAAGGTCGCGGTAAAAAAGACTCCATTTGAAGAACAGTCTTGGTATAAAAGATATTTCCATTAGATGTATAGTCTGAGATTACAAACCAGTTGTCTTTTTGCATACTGTATGTTAGCGGTTTACTTCTACATTTGTAATATCTGGATACAATGCTTTCGTCCAAAGCGTTATATGCTCCCGAAACAACCAAATAAGTATTATCATCCATATAGAATTTACATCCGTCTCCATTTTCAGACTCTTGCCTTTTGTCAAGGAATGAAGGATATGCAACCGTGTAATTAAAACGAGAATTCTGATAACTATTAAATGTTATATTTGAATTATTTGTTGCTGTAGTTTCACGATATAATTTAAAATGGCATTTTTATCCCTTTATAATTCGTGAAAGTACCGGAATAACTATCCATACCTTCATTTACTTCAAGTTCCCGTATTCTCCCCTGCCGAATTATATTCCTTCAATACCATGTAATCGTTGGCATTCATAGAACCGGATAATTCCAGTGTATTATTTCTGCCGTTTTTTACATAATAATAACTACCAACAATTTCACTCGGTTCTCGCCAAGCAAGATCCATTACTATTGGGTACTTTTCATTAATCATCCCGTAATATTCATGTCCACCTACAGTCGATCCGGTAGTAGGATTTAGTTCATTATTATAATAATTTGAATTTTCAGTATCGGTATAATCGTTTAGTCCCTTTAGCTTTCTGATCCAGCTAAGTTTATAATGTCTTTCTAAAATGCTTCTTAAACTACAACTTTTTAGGTCTTCCTCATGAGCCATTATTAAAAGGTTGGCTAATTGGACAGAAGATTTTCGAGGAGCTACGATAAGTACTGTCATTCCATATCTATTAATATTGTATATCTCTCCTATAAAACATATTTTATCCCCGACAGAAACACTTTCCCAAAAATTTAGATGTCGTTCGTTTATGTTTACGATAAAATCGTATGGTGTGTTACAATCAAGACTGGCAATCAATTCTCCCTCTGGAATACCAGTAGAAGCACTGTTAATGGTTCCCATTCGGGTAATATCTTGTACTGTACCTTCTACAATAACAGTTCTCTTAAGATACTTTTCAGCAATCATCTCGTTAAGACATAGTTTATTGATCAATAGGTTAGGGGTAGCTACATACTCTT
>ENA-OQCX01001272-OQCX01001272.1-human-gut-metagenome-genome-assembly--contig:-NODE-1272-length-11971-cov-2.671817_pt1 | contig 11971 bp, 19 predicted proteins | sample MGYA00242762_ERZ504587 | MGnify/ENA primary metagenome ERZ504587 (study PRJEB26092, sample SAMD00036337) | human gut metagenome | host: Homo sapiens | study: EMG produced TPA metagenomics assembly of...
CCTTTTCCACATAGTGAAAGGGAAAAAGGTTCTGAAAGGACATTAGAACAGAAGATATTTTTAAAAGATTACGGAACGAAGATCGACCTTCTGAATCTACAGTGGATCTACCGTGCGAAGAAGTATTATCATATGCTTCCGCCGGACATTTATTCGATGACGATCCCGATTCATTACCGGGTTCGTGTGGAAGAGTTCAAGAGCCTGGTAGAGACTCCTACACTGGAACAGTTCGAAACTGAAGTGGGAAAAACGTACTATGCGGGAAAGTATGATTATATGCAGGCAGATAAGACACTGGAACAGATGTACCGTGACTGTCTGCGGAAATTGTACCTGACCGATAAAGGAATGATCCGTATTCGATCGCGATCGTCAATACGTATCTGTTCCTGAAAGAAGAAGAAATCTATAAACTAACGACAGCCCTTGAGTGTATCCGTTACGGTTTGACGAAGGGAGAGACATTAGGATACTTAGGAGGTGTGAATCAATGATTGTTAAGATGAAGTTCTTAAGCATCAGCGGACCGAAGAATGACATCGACCGTGTCTGCGAGGTGTATCTGTCGAAATACGAAATGCAGCTTGAGAATGCGGCGGCGGAGCTTAAGACGACCGACAACCTGCAGCCTTTTGTGGAAGTCAATCCATACAAAGAGCCGCTTGCGAAGGCAGAACAGTTCAGCGCACTGTTAGCGGATGAAGACCAGAGGATCGATGTATCGATGAATCAGGAGGATATGCTGAACCTGATCCGGGATGTCAATCATGACTATCTGGATCTTGTGGAAAAGAAAGAGTTAACGAAGAAACAGGTAGAGGAATACAAAGAAAAGCTTATGATCATGGAGCCGTTCCGGACATTGGAACTGGATATGCAGAAATCACTGAAGTACAAATACATGAAAGTACGTTTCGGTCGGGTGGATGTGAATTATTACAAACGTCTGGAGAAATATTTGTTTGATGATCTGAATGCGGTATTTATCGAAGGCATAAGGAATGAAAATTATGTGTACGGATGTTATTTCGTATCGAATGCAGATTCCAGTAAAGTAGATTCGGTATTCAATTCTTTGCATTTTGAAAAGATTGCAATTCCGTCCGAGTACATAGGAACACCGGAGCAGGCCTGTGAAGAGCTTGAAAAGGCAATCGAAGAAAAGCAAAAAGAGATTGCAGAGATAGAAAAACAGATCAGGGAGCTGATGGCGAAGAATGCCGCAAAGCTCCGTGGTGCGAAAAAGCGTCTGGAAGAACTGTCTACAAACTTTGATGTACGTAAGCTGGCGGCAAGGATCGAAGAGGGAGATAATAAAGAAGATTATTACATCCTGTGTGGCTGGATGGGTGAAGAAGATGTGAAAAAATTCCTGGCGGAATCGAAGAACGATGATAAGGTATTCGTTGTTGTAGAAGAAGATAAGGAGAAGTTTTTCGGAGAACCGCCGACGAAGCTTAAGAATCCAAGATTCTTCAAGCCATTCGAGATGTTCATACGGATGTACGGACTTCCGGCAAATGATGAGATGGATCCGACGATGTTCGTGGCACTGACGTATACATTTATCTTTGGTGCGATGTTCGGGGATGTCGGCCAGGGCTTATGCCTGTTTGTATTCGGCGGGCTTTTGTATCTGATCAAGAAGATCAACCTGGCAGGGATCATATCCATTGCGGGACTGTTCTCGACATTTTTTGGATTCATGTTCGGAAGTATCTTCGGATTTGAAGATGTGATACAGGCACGCTGGTTAAGACCTGTGGATGCGATGACGAACCTGCCGTTTATCGGACAGCTCAATACGGTATTCGTGGTAGCTATTGCATTTGGTATGGGATTGAATATCCTGGTGATGATCTTTAACGTGATCAACGCAGTTAAGAGTCATGATCTGGAAAATATGTTATTTTCCCACAACGGAATCGCAGGACTGGTGTTCTATGGATTCCTGGTGCTGACGATCGTGCTTTATATGACGGGACATAAGGTTCCGGGTAATATCATGATGGTAATTTTCCTGGGGGTTCCGGTGCTCTTGTTCGTATTCAAGGAACCGTTGGGCAATCTGGTGACAAAGCAGCATAAGAAGATGGAAGAGGGAAAGGTGATGTTCTTCGTGCAGGCGTTCTTCGAACTGTTTGAGACGATGCTGAGTTATTTTTCCAATACCATTTCTTATGTGCGTATCGGTGCATTTGCCGTCAGTCATGCGGCGATGATGGAGGTTGTGCTGATGTTATCGGGCGCAAGTGCGGGGCATACGAACTGGATCGTGTTCGTGCTTGGAAATGTGTTGGTGTGCGGACTGGAAGGGCTGGTCGTCGGTATCCAGGTACTGCGTCTGGAATACTATGAGATGTTCAGCCGTTTCTATAAAGGAACCGGACGGGAATTTAAGCCGTTCCACAGTCAGAGTGACAGAAAGTAATAAAATTCAAAGATATATTTACAGGAGGACAAAAATATGAGCCTGACAGTTAGAGTATTATTCGTTGTAACATTGTTGCTGAGTATTGTAATTCCATTTGGATATTTTCTGATCGGACAGAGGACGAAGAAGCGTTATAAGAGGGCTATCGGCACAAATATATTCTTTTTCTTCAGCACTGTTCTGATCGCAGGGATCATGCTTTTTGCGGGAGATCCGGTACAGGCAGCGGAAGCAGCCGGCAATACGGCGTCGAACGCAACAGGATTCGGATACCTGGCAGCAGCACTTTCAACCGGTCTTTCCTGCGTCGGCGGTGGTATCGCCGTTGCAAGTGCAGCAAGTGCGGCTCTGGGTGCAATTAGTGAAGATTCCAGTGCACTTGGTAAGTCACTGATCTTCGTAGGTCTTGCAGAAGGTGTGTGTCTGTACGGACTGATCATCTCCTTCATGATCTTGGGTAAATTGTAAGATGAAGATGTATCTGATCAGTGATAATATTGATACTCTGACAGGAATGCGTCTCGCAGGGGTAGACGGAATCGTGGTACATGAAAGAGAAGAACTCCGGTGTGCGATCGAGAATGCCATGGAGGATAAAGATGTAGGTGTGATTCTGTTGACGGAGAAATTCGGAAGAGAATTCCCGGACCTGATTGACGAGATCAAGCTGGAGCGGACAATGCCGCTTCTGATCGAGATTCCTGACAGACACGGGACCGGACGTAAGAAAGATTTTATCACGTCGTATGTAAATGAAGCGATAGGGTTGAAATTATAGACAGGAAGAAGGTGGCACATTTGACAAACGAAGAAAAGATCACGCATATCCGCACGGCAGCGATGGAAGAGGCAAGAGCGGAGGCGAATGCGATCATAAAGCAGCATGAGGATGCGCTGAGAAGTGTGTTCGAGCAGCATCAGATCGAAGCCAGACGCAGTCGGAGACGAGAGTGCGTGCGGAGAGTGTGACTGCAAAACAGCAGCTTAATATGGCGATGTCAAAGGCGCAGCTTGAATTAAAACGTGAGATGGGTAAGATACAGACAGAACTTAAGACAGAACTGTTCGAAGAAGTACAGTTAAAGCTTCTGGCATTTATGAGAACAGAAGAGTATAAAGAGGTTCTGATCCGTTATATAGAGAAAGCAGCGCAGTTTGCATCCGGGATGGCGATGACGATCTATATCAATCCGTCCGATGCAGATAAGAAGACATATCTGGAGGAGCGCACGGGAATGACGCTGACGATCAGCAAAGTGGATTTCATCGGCGGCGTGCGTGCGGTTGTGCCTGAGAAGAATGTTCTGGTGGATTATGCATTCAAAGGGGCACTGGAAAATGAATACCAGAAATTCCGGTTCCGGGGAGGTGTAAAGGGTGAGTAGCGGAAAGACAGAAAAGATATATGGCATCAACGGCCCGGTCATTTACCTGAAAGGGAAGACGGATTTTAAGATGTCGGAAATGGTCCATGTGGGAGAGGAAAAGCTGGTTGGCGAAGTTATTTCCCTGGATAAGGACCGGACGACGGTACAGGTGTATGAGGAGACTTCCGGACTGCATCCGGGAGAACTTGTGGAAGGTACGGGAGCGGCAGTGTCGGTTACGCTGGCACCCGGTATCCTGAATAATATCTTTGACGGTATTGAGAGACCGCTGGAGCGGATCGCTGACAAGGGCGGGGCATTTATCACCCGTGGTGTCAGTGTGGATGCACTGGACCGCCAGAAGCTCTGGGAGACGCATATCACAGTGGCGGAAGGCGATATGGTACAGGGTGGAACGATCATTGCGGAAGTGCCGGAGACGCGGGCTATCGTGCACAAATGTATGGTTCCTCCGGGAGTGGAAGGAACTGTTATATCTGTGGTTCCGGATGGTGAATATACGATTGATGAGACGCTGGTTACGATTGAACTGCTCAGTGGAGAAAAACGGGAACTTTCGATGACACAGCACTGGCCGATCCGTGTACCGAGACCGGTGAGCCGGAGATTTCCGGCAAGTGTGCCGCTGGTAACAGGACAGCGAATTCTGGATACGATGTTCCCGATTGCAAAAGGTGGAACGGCTGCGATTCCGGGAGGATTCGGAACGGGTAAGACGATGACCAGCATCAGATCGCAAAATGGTCGGATGCGGATATTATCATATATATTGGATGTGGCGAGCGTGGAAATGAGATGACGCAGGTTCTGGAAGAGTTTTCGGAGCTGGTCGATCCGAAATCAGGAAATCCTTTGATGGACAGAACGACGCTGATCGCCAATACCTCGAACATGCCGGTGGTGCCCGCGAGGCATCCATTTACACCGGACTTACACTGGCGGAATATTACCGTGACATGGGTTATGATGTGGCGATCCATGGCGGACTCGACATCCCGATGGGCAGAGGCACTGCGTGAGCTGTCCGGACGTCTGGAAGAGATGCCTGCCGAGGAAGGTTTCCCGGCATATCTGGCATCGAGACTGTCGGCATTCTATGAAAGAGCCGGCATGATGCAGACATTAAATGGTGCAACCGGATCTGTCTCTATCATCGGAGCGGTGTCTCCGCAGGGGGGAGATTTCTCCGAGCCGGTTACGCAGAATACGAAGCGTTTCGTGCGCTGCTTCTGGGGACTGGATAAATCCCTGGCGTATGCGAGACATTTCCCTGCGATCCACTGGCTGACGAGTTACAGTGAATATCTGAATGACTTAAGCGGCTGGTACGCTGATCATGTGTCACCGAAATTCGTTGATTACAGAAACCGTCTGATGGCGATCCTGAACCAGGAGAGCAGTCTGATGGAGAATTGTAAAACTGATCGGCGGGGATGTGCTTCCGGATGATCAGAAACTGATCCTGGAGATCGCAAAGGTGATCCGTCTGGGATTCCTGCAGCAGAATGCATTTCATAAGGATGATACATGCGTATCGCTGGAGAAGCAGTTCAAGATGATGGACGTGATCCTGTATCTGTATAAGACCAGCAGGAAACTGGTGGCAATGGGAATGCCGATGTCGGTACTGAAGGCGGAAGGTATATTTGAAAAGGTCATTGCGATCAAGTATGATGTGCCGAATGACAACCTGCAGTTACTGGATCTGTATAAATTAGACATTGATGACTTCTATAACCGCGTCATCGAGAAGAATGCGTAAAGGGAGGGACGTAAGATGGCAATAGAATATCTTGGACTGAGCAGTATAAATGGCCCTCTCGTCGTGCTGGAAGGCGTGGAAAATGCATTTTACGATGAGATCGTAGAATTTATTGTAGATCATAATACGAGGAAAATGGGGCGTATCGTAGAGCTGGATGAAGACAAGGCTGTGATCCAGGTATTTGAAGGGACAGAAAATATGTCACTGGATAATACCCATACAAGACTTACGGGACATCCGATGGAAGTTACTGTATCGGAGGAAATGCTGGGACGTACATTTAACGGAATCGGGGAAGCAATCGATGGACTTGGTCCGATTGCAGATGCAGAAAAAAGGGATGTAAACGGACTTCCGTTGAATCCTGTCAGACGGGAGTATCCACGAAACTATATCCGTACCGGAATCTCGGCGATTGACGGTCTGACGACACTGATCCGCGGGCAGAAGCTTCCGATATTCTCGGGAAACGGATTGCCGCATGACCAGCTCGCGGCACAGATCGTAAAGCAGGCTTCACTTGGAGACGATTCGGATGAACAGTTTGCGGTTGTATTCGGTGCGATGGGAGTCAAGCATGACGTGGCAGAATTCTTCCGTAAGACATTTGAGGAAAGCGGTGTGGCAGATCATGTGTGTATGTTCCTGAATCTGGCAAATGATTCGGTGGTGGAGCGTCTGATCACGCCGAAGGTTGCGCTGACGGTAGCGGAATATCTGGCATTTGAGAAAAATATGCACATTCTGGTTATCCTGACGGATATGACTTCTTTTGCGGAAGCCATGCGTGAAGTGTCTTCTTCCCGTGGCGAGATTCCGTCAAGAAAAGGATATCCGGGATATTTATACAGTGAACTGGCCACGATCTATGAACGTGCCGGTATTGTGGACGGGGCAAATGGTTCCGTAACACAGCTTCCGATCCTGACCATGCCGAATGATGATATTACACATCCGATCCCTGACCTTACCGGATATATCACAGAAGGACAGATCGTACTGGACCGTAATCTGCACGGCAGGCAGTCTATCCGCCGATCAGTATCCTGCCATCGCTGTCACGACTGATGAAGGACGGCATCGGAAAAGGATATACCAGGAAGATCATCAGGATCTTGCGAACCAGTTATTCTCTGCCTATGCAAAGGTTGGAGAGGCGAGAAATCTGGCTTCGGTTATCGGAGAAGATGAATTGTCACCAATCGATAAACAGTATCTGAAGTTCGGTGAAGAATTCGAGAGACGCTATATTGGCCAGGGACCGGCGGAGAACCGGACGATGATGGAGACGCTGGATCTTGGCTGGGAACTGCTTGGACTTCTGCCGAAGGAAGAACTGGACCGTATTGATACGAAGCTGATTGAGAAGTATTGGAAGGATACGAAAGAGACATTGGAGACAGAAGAGTAGGAGGGATGCATATGGATCCGAGAGAATTTCCTACCAAAGGAAATCTGATGCTTGCAAAGAATTCTCTGATGCTTGCACGTCAGGGGTATGACTTGATGGATAAAAAGCGGAATATTCTTCTGAAAGAGCTGATGGGACTGATCGATGAGGCGAAAGACATTCAGGAAGAGATCGATGCAACCTTTACAAAAGCATATGCCTGCCTGCAGCGTGCTAATATCGAACACGGGATCAGTAAAGTCCAGGAACTGGCATTTACTGTTCCAATCGAGGATTCGCTGAAGATGCAGACCAGAAGCATCATGGGAACGGAGATTCCGCACATCAAGTATGATGCGAAGCAGAATGATCTGACGTATTCGTTCAGCACGACACATGAGTCGGTGGATATTGCAAGAGAAGCTTTCCGGGAAGTGAAGGAACTTACGATCAAGCTGGCTGAGGTGGAGAACTCGGCGTACCGTCTGGCCGCAAATATCAAGAAGACACAGAAGCGGGCGAATGCGCTTAAGAATATTACGATACCGATGTATACGAATCTGGTGCATACGATCAGTAATGCGCTGGAGGAGAAGGAAAGAGAAGAATTTACACGGTTGAAGGTGATAAAGAGGATGAAAATGTAACGACAAATTTTGCAAAGTAATTCCACTTATCCCCAACAAAAGAGGAGTTATCCACGGGAAACTGTGGATAACTCCTCTTTTGTCTGATAATTCCGATGCATGAATCGACATAGAATGACAACGATTATAATGAACGGGATTTTTCTGTACTTACATTAATGCATTCGATTACAGCACCACGCATGCCGGCTTTTTCAAGAGCCTCGCAGCCTTCGATGGTTGTTCCGCCAGGGGATGTGACCATGTCTTTTAATTCACCCGGATGTCGAGTGCGCCATAAAGAATGGCACCGCCCATATTGCCACATCCGATAATTCCGATTTTTTTGTGATCATAATAATTCCTCCTAGTTTGGTCATGAGATGTTTTAGAGCAGATATTTATAAAGTGTACAGTATGCAATGACAGGAGCTTTAAGGAGTCAGCTTGTGCAGTTCCCATGCTTTTTCGATACTTCCCGGAGTTTCCATCAATAATTTCGTTCCTTCTGCCATACATCTCGCAACGTAGAACATACCTTTCTGTCCGATAGTCATACCGGCCTGTCTGGCAGCAGCCCAGTGATGAAGCGGGGTACCTTTACACATCGTAGCGGCACTTAAGGTGATCAACGGGACGGTGTGGCTGACCTGTGAAGCGTCCGTGCCGATAGCGATCGGAACCGGTTCATCTTCAAGCGGTTCCAGGCCGGAGAATAGTGTCCCGTCATTGATGAGTCTGGCTTCTTCTGTGATCTGCTTTGCAAAATCCAGCTCTTCCGGTGTATAAGCCGGTGTCGGAACTCTGGTCATAGCATCGTAATATAATTCTGTCAGTACCCGGTTAACTTTCATCTCACTGCAGCTTGCGACCAGTTCGATATCGACGGTGGTGTCTGTCATAAGAGCGGCACCTCTGGCGCAGTTGTCTACACGTTCGCTTGCATCTTCGGTGCGGGAACGTAAGTAGGAGCGGATGAAATAATTTGTCTTTGCGATATCCGGAACAACATTTGCCGGAAGACCGTTATCAATGTAGGCATAATGCATACGGACATCTCCCGGTACGTGTTCACGGAGATAATTGACGCTACATTCATGAGTTCGGCGGCATCCAGGGCGCTGCGGCCTTTTTCAGGTGCTTTGGCAGCATGGGAACTAAGTCCGTGGAATGTGTAGTTCTTAATGTCCTGTGCCTGCCAGATATCGTTGCTGACACGGTTGCGGTCGAATGGATGCCAGGTAATAGCAACATCGAGGTCATCAAAGACTCCCTGATTGTTCATCATGATCTTGCCGGACATGATCTCTTCGGCCGGGCAGCCATAGACGCAGATTGTTCCGGCTGCACCGGTTGCTTCCATATCGGCTTTTAATGCACATGCCGCTGCGGCAACGGCTGTTCCAAGCAGGTTGTGCCCGCAGGCGTGTCCGACACCTGCCAGAGCATCGTACTCGGCCAGGAATCCGAGGATTGGTTTTCCGCTCCCCAGACTGCGGTAAATGCGGTGTCGATACCGGCTGTTTTCCATGTTATTTTAAATCCCTGGCTTTCCAGATAATCTGCCAGGCATTTGGAAGAAGTGTCTCCTGATATGCAAGTTCCGGGTGACGGAAAATGTAATCAGCGGTACGAACCAGTTCGTCCTGATGATCGTCAATCCATGTGGCAATGATATTGTCGGGTGTATGTTCGGTTGTTAGTTTATTCAAAATATAGATACCTCCTCATAGAATCAGGTGTTTATCTATCATTTTAGCACAGAAAAACGGGATGTAAATAGATTTCATAGTTTTCTTATATGAAAAGTAAAATCTATTCAACCGGATAAAGCCCGTCCAATACATCCAGATATTCCTGCCCGAATGTATCTACATAATCAGCAAGGGCAAGCTTCACAGCCTCTTCTCCTTTTTCACCAAGCTTCTGGATCAGCGTCTGGCTGACAGTATATTTCAAATGTGCTGTATGGAAGTTAAAATCTTTCATACAGGAAGTTCCGAGTTCCGCCTTTTTCTCTGCCAGTTCTTTAACCTCTTCCGGCGAAAGTGGATGTCCCCAGTCGAATTCACAACGTTCACCGCCCAGCTCATGGATGTGGCAGTCGGGGTACAGACGAAATCAGAGCGGAATCCCTGGTAAACGGCATTATCTACATTGACGCAATAATATTTCCCATATTCGGTAATGTTATGCTTTTTCCATGCTTCACACCATGCACATTTTGCAATGTAAGTCTGAAGTGTCGGTTCGGTGCGAAGTGTTCCGAAGTCCATTTGTCCGGCGTAATCTGGTTTCCATTCACCGTATGCCTGATTGGTCATGGTAGTCAGTTCATCACCGTGTGCGAGAGCATTTGCCGCCATGCGGGCACCCCGTTCATTTCCATAGGTAGTCATTCCGGCAAGGATTGCGTCTTTTCCGGCTTCACCGCATAATTCAATTGCATGTTTGGCGAGAAATGCGAACATCATGGCGTGATGTTCGATTTTGCAGCTGACAGGACAGACTTTATTTTCATTTTCACTCATATTAAAAACTCCTTTCGACATTTGTAAGTGATAATCTATTTATTACAATACTACATTGTAGTGAAAAAGTCTCGAGAAAAGGCTTGATAAAAAGGAAAAAAGCGGTATGATAGTAAAAAAGAAAAAGCAATCACTTAAAAGTGAGAATAAAGTTGAAAATTAAAGAGGAAAAAAGTATGAGCAGGAAAAAGTTAAAAAATAGAAGACGAAAAGATCGTGCACAGAGAAAGATTCTGATTGCGGCAGTCTGCATAGCAGCAGTGATCATAGGTGTGGGAATCGGCGGGCATGTTATAAAAAAGAATGCCGGTAAAACGATGACAACGGCCGAGACGGAAAGTAAAAAGGCAGTATCAAAGAAAAAAGCAACTGCAAAAAAACTTACGATCAATGAGAATGAAACTGATGCATCCAATAAAGAAAATCAAGGCCAAAAAGATCAGGCAGATGACAGAAGTGAATTTGCAGTTCAACCAGGAAGAAAAGTGGGTACAACAGAACAATCGGATGAAAAAGTTGTCTATCTGACGTTGGATGACGGACCGTCTAAGAATACGCAGGCGGTGCTGGACATTTTGGATAAATACAATGCGAAAGCAACGTTTTTTGTTTACAGGAGCCATGCCGGAATATAAAGATATGATCAAAAAGGCTTATGATAAAGGACATACGATCGGAATGCATACATATTCTCATGATTACGCAAAGGTGTATGCATCTGTTGATGCATATTTTCAGGATCTTGACCAGATTGGACAGCTTGTAAAAGAAGAGATCGGCTATGTTCCGTGTTTTATCAGATTTCCGGGAGGATCTTCGAATACCATATCTGCAAGTTACACGAAGGGAATTATGACAACGCTTACGCAGGAGGTTCAGGCAAGAGGATATCAATATTATGACTGGAATGGAAGTTCAGGAGACGGGGCCGTGAGAACAACGGAACAGCTTGTGGATCAGGCAACCAGTTTCCATGACAATAATATCATCCTGCTGTCACATGATTCCGAGACAAAAGATACAACTGTGGAAGCGTTGCCGAAAATTATTGAATATTATCAGTCACAGGGATATGTGTTCAAAGCATTGGATCTTAACAGCTATGTTGCACATCATGGTGTGAATAATTAATTATATATGTAGGGAAATGTGTTGATGGTTGTTGTACTTATGCTGAATAGAATAACGGAAGATCTGGCGGAAAACATGTAAATACAAAGAAGAAAAATGATGTTATCAACCAGAGTGAGACTACAAAGCCAGGTTCTGTCTTGTGAGGAGAACGGGTCTTGCCGGAAATATATTCAGACATTCCAAATGAAAATATTACACTGGAATAAAAAAGCAGGATGTCTAAGATCAGGAAATTCCGGCCGAGAATCCCGGAATATGTGTAAAAAACAGAAACAGTAAAAAACATTCCGAGAAGCACACCCAGATACCGACAGTAAAAGAACGGTAAAACAACCGGATGCAGAGACAGATATTCCCATATGCTTACGAATAAAAAAGGAAAATATAAAAGTTTCAAATGTTCCCACACGGATTCATTAACCGGGCAGAAAAGTGCAATGATTGGAGACTGCCCGGATAAAAAATACAGGAAATGATTCAGTGTTCCGAGAAAGGCAGCGACCAGGACAAAATGCAGAGCTGTGCCTTGAATGCAGGAGATAATCTCTGTGCAGACAGTATGAAAGATTTTTTTGAAATTGGTTGTAACATAATGGATAATATGCTTCATAAATTCAACCCCCATATCAATATATGAGAGCTGTGAAAAAAATATGAAAAAAATAAAAAAAGTACTTGCATTTTAAAAAACCTTATTATA
>ENA-OQCX01001273-OQCX01001273.1-human-gut-metagenome-genome-assembly--contig:-NODE-1273-length-11964-cov-1.733970_pt1 | contig 11964 bp, 20 predicted proteins | sample MGYA00242762_ERZ504587 | MGnify/ENA primary metagenome ERZ504587 (study PRJEB26092, sample SAMD00036337) | human gut metagenome | host: Homo sapiens | study: EMG produced TPA metagenomics assembly of...
CGTTCATGCATTCAGTTCGATCTTTCGCTGACAGGTATTGACAAACCCTATTCTTCACGCTACAATAGAATTGAACGATGGCACTACCCGTTTCGCGGTTAGCGTCCTCCAACGATTAGACTAGCTGATCCATTGGGAAACGGGGCAGCTAGTCTTTTTATTGCGAGCACGAGCAGCAAAATCAAAGTGAAAATAATGATGATGTACTCCATGCGCCTCACCTCCCTCCCGCGCGAAACAACACGCAAGGAGCGAGGACGCTATGCTACCGCTGAGGTAGTGCCATTGGTGGCATTCGCCACATGTCAATTATATATTGAGAATCCTTATCAGTCAATATTTTACAATCTGTTTTTTCATCCATAACAGTCCAAATGAAAATAGGCAAAAACGGCCGCTGCGGGAAAGCAACGGCCGTTTTTATTACTATCGTGTTTTTTTACGCCTTGCCGGCGCCTGCCCGAAGGCTCTGCAAAACCTGCTGCTCAAAAAACGTGTCCGTATCCGCTGGCAGGAGGGATTGCACCGGGCCGTCATCCACGCTGACGGATACGCCGTCCTGACCGCAGTTCCCCATGCAGAACTTGGCGCGCACCTCTACGCGCTCGCCCAATTCCTGCTTTGCAATCAGAGCTTGCAGGCGGTTAATAATATCATAAGACCCTTTCAGATGGCAGGCGCTGCCGATGCAGACATAGATCGTAGTCATCTGTAAACTCATCCTTTCACAGGCCAAAGCCTTTTGGAATCCGCAATTCGGAAAAAACGACTCATTTATTCTATTATAGCGTGTCTGATATTGATGTCAATTCCCAAACCGGATTATTCAAAATCATAAAGCTGATCGCGTCTGTCATCGTTTTTTCCTTGGCGAGCTGGCCGTATTTATCGACGTCGAGCTTATTTTTCGGCCCGTGTTGTCAGGCAGGCCGCGCCGCCGATGCAGCCCGATTCGCACGCCATACCCTCGATGAAGTTTTCCTGCAAAAACGCCCTTGGACGCCTTGAGCAGGGCGGTGCGGCATTCGCGGATGCGTCGCAGGAAACGGGCTTATAGCGGAAATCGCCCAGGTCATACAGGCCCTGCTCCCGAAGCGCTTGCTCGACCGCGCTGGCAAGGCCGCCGCTGCGGGCGAAGATGCGGCCGTAGTAAGAGGCGTTGTTAAGGTGCTCGTCAGGCAGGGAGGCGATGTCGATATCGCGCGCATCAAACAGGGCTTGCAGCTCCTCAAAGGTGATAACACAGTCGATATAGGGCTGACGGTTTCCCATTTCTGCTTCCATTTTTTTGGCGATGCAGGGGCCGACGAAACGATCTTGCAGCCAGGATCGAGCGCTTAATGTGCTTTGCAATCTGCGCCATGGGGGAGAGGTTGTGCGAAACGTGCTGTGCAAGGTCCGGGAAGGCCTTGCGGACATAGGTGACGAAGGCAGGACAGCAGGAGCTGGTTAAAAAGCCCTTTTCATACAGCTCGTTTGCCTCCTGATAGGCCACCATATCCGCACCGAGCGCCGCCTCGACCACGCTGAAAAAGCCGAGATGCTTGAGCCCCGACACCACCTGCTCCACGCGCACCTGCACAAACTGGCTCACAATAGAGGGGGCGACGACCGCATAGACATTGTATTTTGAATTGTTTTCAGACTCCTTCAGGAGTTTGATGGCTTCGAGAATATAGGATTTATCGGCGATCGCGCCGAACGGACATTTATACACGCACGCGCCGCAGGAGATGCATTTTTCGTTATCAATCTTCGCTTTTTTATCCTCGCCCATGTGGATGGCGTTGATGTGGCAGGCGCTCTCGCACGGCCGCACGCACTGAATGATTGCGTTATAGGGGCAGGCGTTGAGGCACTTTCCGCATTCCACACATTTGGATTGGTCGATCACGGAGCGGTGGTTCACAATGCTGATCGCGCCTTCGGGCAGACGTCCACGCACTGGTGGGAGATGCAGCCGCGGCAGGCTTCGGAGACGCGCATGCCTCGACCGGGCACTCGTCGCAGGCGATATCCAGCACCTCGACGACGTTTGGATTTTTCTTGTTGCCACCCATAGCGAGCTTGATGCGCTCCCCGATGATGGCGCGCTCCTTATAGATGCAGCAGCGCATGGTGGGCTTGGGACCAGGCATGATTTTGGCGGGGATATCGAGCAGTGCGCCGCTGTCGAGCTGATCCTCAAATGCAAGGCGGGCCACCTCGCGCAGAACCTTATATTTGAGCTTCTGCACAGCGGTATCAAACAATTTTTTCATTGTGTTTCCACTCCATTCGGGTAAAACTAGGGATATGTATTTTAATAGAAGGTTTTATCCACCCGCTTGCCGAGCCTTACCATTAGCTCCGCCAGGCGGTCGATGAGCTTGAGTTTAATGCTCAGGTCAGCGGGCAGGTTCGGGTTTTGGTGCGCGGGGTTGATCGCCGTGCCGATGAAGAGCTTTAAATGCGTGCAGTCCTCCAGCAGCAGCCGCGCAAGCATCGCCGCGCCGTTCTCTTCATCAATGCGGTGGAAGTAATAGGAGTCTGCGTCCTTTTCGCAGTATTCCTGCAAAATATCCAGCGTGCGGGTGAGCGTGAGCACGCCTTCCGTGACAAGATCCACGCCCTCGATGAAGCCGATGGGGGGATGGAAGGGTCGGAATAGGTCAGCGACGTGCGGATTTTACGGTTCAATACGCGGGCGACGATGTTGGCGCTTGTGCCGCCGCAGATGACCTTTTTGCCCTGCGAGCGCATATAATCGCGCACCATGCGCTCATCGTCCGCCTTTTCCTTCGGCGGCCCGGCGAGCATATTGACCACCCTGTGCGGCGTGACCTCTGCGACGAGCACGGTGGAATCATCGCCCGGCTTTTTCATATAGAGGTCATTGACCGTATCGGAGAGCGCGGCGGCCAGCCTGGGCGCGGACATATCAAGCGCCGTGGCGTTTAAGAGCCATTTGACACGTGCTCCCACGTCCAGCCGAAGTTGAGCGATTCGCCCACGCCTGCATAGATCACGCCGTCGCTGACGATGGTGATGACATCGCCGGGCAGGGCCTGAAAGCGGGTTTCATACACGCCCTTGCCGGAGTATTCGTTATATTTCGCACTTGAACTCCATGCGCTGCCCCGTCGCGGATATAAATGCAGAAGGGGTTGTCGAATTCCGCGAGATAGCCTTCGCCGCTGTCCTTAATTTCTAGGATGCTGAAGGTGGCGTAGGCCACCTTGCGCACACTGCACACGGGCAGGGTGTTGACGATGGTTGAAACAACGTCCGCCACGGATGCGCCTCGCGCACCATGGTCGCGCAGATCGTGCTGGTGAGGGTGGCGAGGATATTCGCCTTGACCCCGCTGCCAAGGCCATCCGCCAATACGGCGATGGTGGAATCCGCTGTGCGCACGGTGACGACCTTGTCGCCGCAGAGCTCCTCGCCTTTTTTATTGAGGCTTTTCCATGCAACGTCGATATGTACGCTCATCCGGAATCCCCCCTCAAGCCCGCGTGTCGTCGCGGGCGATCATATCCTTGAGCTTTGTCAGCGTGACCTTCGTCTCCGCCGTTGTCTCGCCCAGAAGGCTCGCGATTTCCTGCGCGACGACCATCTGCTTGTCGATTACCTTTTGCGCCATGTCGACCGTATCCATGCGCAGCTTCTGGCTTTTTTCCTTTAGAGCTTCCTCCTCGGTGATATCCTTGAAGATGCCCATGCAGTAGTTTCCTTCCTTGATATAGACGATGCTTTCGAGGAAGGTTTTGTGATAGGCATCCACCGTGATTTTTTTATCAAAGATCGGCTGCCTGGAATCAAAAACGGCGAGCGTATCCGCAGGGTCGAGAATTTCATAAAGCCCCTTCGTGAGCGCCGCGGCGCGCTGACGCCAAAGGCCTTTTCCGCCGCCGCGTTGTATTCGACGATGTTGAGATCCTCGTCGACAATGATCGTGATATTCGGCGTTTCCGTAAGGACAACATTGGAAAGGGATTCCGCGCGCTGACGCATGAACGGCATGCACATCGTCAGCTCCGCCTTGCCCTGATAGACGGCGATCGCCTTATCGCGGCAGGTGGCATAGCCGCAGGAGCCGCAGTTTAATTCCTGTGCTGGTGAATCCTTGCCGATCTTCTGCAAAATCGAGCGGATGACCTCCTCGCTGGGGATCTCCCGCTTGTCTGTCCGATCCACGAAGCCCTTGTGCATGGGGATGACGTTGGTCAGCGCCGGATAGCCGTCGCCCGTCGTATGTACATGCTCCTTGATCCGGATGCGGCCGGTAAACCGGTCATGCGCGCTGGAAACGCGGGCCGGGCCGTTAATGCAGCCGCTGACACAGGCGTTGATCTCAATAAAGCTGCCGGTGATCTGCCCGGCACGGATGGCGTCGAGCACATCCTTGCAGTTGTCGATGCCGTCAATGCTCATGATATTATAGTGCGGCAGGTCGCCGCCCTCGCGGCGCTTGAGTGTTTTGATAATGCCGCCCGCGATGGGGTAAAGCCGCAGAATCTCCGAATCGCCGCGCAAAAAGTCTGCGGGCTCGCAGTCATTCACACAGATTTCTTCCTGCTCAAGCCACATGTGCATATCGTGGAAGGTGAGCACCGCGTCGATCTCCGTCTCATGTCGGATGTCGTCCGCCTCGGCCTTTTTGGCAATGCAGGGGCCGACGAAAACTACCTTCGCATCGTGCCCGTAGGTTTTTTTGAGCAGGCGGCCGTGCGCGATCATGGGGCTGACGACCGGGGCCAGATAGGGGATCAGCTCGGGGTAATATTTCTCCACCAGGTCGTTGACGGTGGGGCAGCAGGTGGTGATGATATTCTCCATCTCATGCGCTTTGATGAGCTTGTGGTATTCAGCCGTGACGTAGGCCGCGCCGTCCGCCGTCTGCGCCGTGCCGAAAATGCCGAGCCGTTGGAAGGCGCCCAGAAGCTTTCGCTCATCGTCAAAATCAAAGGAAGTGTAGTAGGAGGGGGCGAGGGAGAAGATTACGCGCTTGCCGTTTTTCAAAAATCCCTTTACCTTGTCGAGATCGCTCGAAAGCGTTTTGGCGTTCTGCGGGCAGGTGTTGAGGCACTTGCCGCAGAGAATACAGTCCGCCTCAATGATCTGCGCCTGCTCGCTTGCCAGCCGGATGGATTTGACCGGGCAGACCTTGATGCATTTATAACAGTTTTTACAGTTTGCCTTTTGCAGGCCGATGATGCTCATTTGGACGGCTCCTTTCTTGCGGGCAGGCTAGGCCAGCTTTTCTAAAATTTCATTTTTAAAAAAAGAGGGAACATCCGCAGGGGTGAGGGAGAATTTTTGCTCGTTTACACGCACGCAACGCCGCCTTTGGTGCATTCGCCCATGCAGAAGGAGCCTTTGAGCTCCACCTTGTCCGTAAGCCCATGGGCGGTAACAAGCTTTTCGAGCACCTGGATCACGTCGCGCGACCCATGCAGGTGACAGGAGCTGCCAATGCAAATAGTGATCTCCACGAAAAAGCACCTCCGTAAACAGATTTCAGTCATCAGATGTCAAAGTTCAGAGATTGATTCTATCATAGTATATTTTGAAAAAAATATGCTATCCCTAAATTTTCACATCTAATGCCTGTACCAAAGCCGGTGGGGTAAAAGCGGGATTTTCTGAAAGAGCTGCTGCAAAATGCAACGCATTTTGCAACAGCTCCTTTGCGGTTCTAAAACAGGATGCAGGTGCCGGGGGTTATCTGCCGTAATAAGCGTCTGTATAGAGCTGCTCAATCTCAGACACCAGCGGATAGCGCGGGTTGGCGGTGGTGCACTGGTCGGCGTGCGCGTTGTCCGCAAGGCGCGGCAGTTGTCGAAGAATACCTTCTCGTCAACGCCGCACTCCTGGATGGAGCCGGGCACGTTGAGGCTTGCGCGCAGATCCTTGATTGCCTGCACAAGGTTCGCAACGCTCTCCTCTGTGGTTTTGCCCGCAATGCCGAGATGCTTCGCAATCTTGGCAAATTTCTTATCCGCAACAAAGGTTTCATATTTCGGGAAGATTGCAAACTTCGTGGGCTTCTGGCCGTTGTAGGCGACGATATAGGCAGCAGGATGGCGTTCGCGCGGCCGTGCGGGATGTGATACTCACCGCCGAGCTTATGCGCCATGGAGTGGTTAAGCCCCAGGAAGGCATTGGTAAACGCCATGCCGGCGATGCAGGAGGCGTTGTGCATTTTCTCGCGGGCCTCCTTATCGGCCGCGCCATTCTGATAGGCGCGGGGCAGGTATTCAAACACCATCTCGATCGCCTGCATGGCAAGGCCGTCCGTGTAGTCGCTTGCCAGCGTGGAGGTGTAGGCTTCGATTGCATGGGTCAGCACGTCCATGCCCGTGTCCGCGGTTGCGGATTTCGGCAGGCTCATGACGAACTGCGGTCAATAATCGCCACATCCGGGGTCAGAGCGTAGTCTGCAAGCGGGTATTTCACGTTGCCGTTTTTGCGATCTGTGATAACCGCGAAGCTTGTTACTTCGGAGCCTGTGCCGGAGGTGGTCGGGATGCAGACCATCTTTGCCTTTGTGCCAAGCTTCGGGAATTTGACGGCGCGCTTGCGGATATCGATGAACTTCTGCTTGAGGCCGTCGAAGGAGGCGTCGGGATGCTCATAGAACAGCCACATGCCCTTCGCAGCGTCCATTGCGGAGCCGCCGCCGAGCGCAATGATCACATCGGGCTGGAATTCGCGCATGACCGATACGCCGCGCATAATTGTTTCCACATCGGGATCGGGCTCGACGTCGGAATAAATTTCACTGTGGCAGTAGTGCTCGCGCTTGCGCAAATAATAGAGGATTTTATCGACATAACCGAGCTTGACCATCATCGGGTCGGTCACGATGAATGCGCGCTCGATATCCTGCATCTTCTCCAGATACTGGATGGAATCCTCCTCAAAATAAATCTTCGGCGGGATCTTGAACCACTGCATGTTGACCCTCCTCTTGGCAAGGCGCTTTTTATTGATGAGGTTAACGGTGGAAACGTTGGAGGTCGTGGAGTTGTGGCCATAGGAGCCGCAGCCAGGGTGAGCGACGGCGTGTTGGAGTTGTAGATATCGCCGATGCCGCCCTGCGAAGAGGGGGAGTTGACGATTACGCGACCGACCTTCATCTCCTCGCCGAAGGCCTTGATGATATCGTCGTTGGTGGAATGGATCACCGCAGAGTGGCCCAAGCCGCCCATATGCAGCATTTCAAGCGAGCGTTGGAAGCCTTCCTCCACGCCGTTTACCACAAAGTAGGCCAGCACAGGGCTGAGCTTCTCGCGGGAGAGCGGGTATTCCGGGCCGACGGCCGGAAGCTTCGCGATCAGGATTTTCGTTTTTTCCGGCACCTTGATGCCTGCATGCTCGGCAATCCAGTTGGCGCTCTTGCCGACAACGTCGGGGTTAACGGCCTGCTTTTGGGCGTTGATGACATAGTCGGAAACCTTCTGCGTTTCCTCTGCGTTGAGGAAGTAGCAGTTGTTCTCCTTCATGATGCGCTCAAAATCCTTGTGCAGCTCCTTATCGACGATAACCGCCTGCTCAGAGGCGCAGATCATGCCGTTATCGAAGGTTTTGGAGAGCATCAGGTCAGTGCAGGCACGCTCAAGCTTCGCGCTTTTTCGATATAGCACGGCGACGTTGCCGGGGCCGGACGCCAAGGGCGGGCTTGCCCGCGCTGTAAGCGCTGCGCACCATGCCCGCGCCGCCGGTGGCAAGAATAAGGGACACGCCCGGATGGTTCATCAGCGCGGTGGTCGCCTGGATGGAGGGCGTTTCAATCCACTGGATGCAGTTCTCCGGCGCACCGGCCTTTACTGCCGCATCATATAGGACCTTTGCCGCTTCCACAGAGCATTGCTGCGCCGAGGGATGGAAACCGAAAATAACCGGATTACGGGATTTCATGCAGATCAAGGATTTGAACATTGTGGTGGAGGTGGGGTTCGTCACGGGCGTAGCAGCGGCAACGACGCCGACCGGCTCCGCGATTTCCACATAGCCTTCCAGCTCGTTTTCCTCAACAATGCCCACGGTTTTTTCATTCTTGATGGAGTGCCAGATATATTCCGTGGCGAACATGTTTTTGATGATTTTGTCCTCATACACGCCGCGGCCGGTTTCTTCAACCGCCATTTTCGCGAGCCGAGTGTGGTTTTCCTGGCCGGCGACGGTCATCGCCTCCACGATTTTATCCACCTGCTCCTGCGTCATGTCCATAAATTGTTCGAGAGCCTTGAGCGCTTCTGCACATGGTTGTCTACCATGGCGTCCACGTCAATCTCAGGGGTTTTCTTTTCCTGTTTTTCGTTTGCCATTGCAATCGCTCCTTATCAAATATTGATCGGGTTTTCATGCTGCGGAGATTGTTTGTTAATTATTTAACGACTACAGTATAACCGACTTTTTCTTTTTTTTCAACTAGAAAAAGGCACATGTTTTTTCACATTTTTCGTGCGAAATCCCCAAATCAAATCACCCAATGGCGATAGGGGAGAAAAAGCTGGGAATCCTGCTGTTACATTCCATAAAAAATGGATAGCGAACAGCCCTGGAATAAGCATACTGGCCTATTGTCAGTATTGCCGGAAACCCATGGTAAGATTATATAGCGGGGAAAATAGCGGGATGCATAAAAACCTGCGGTAAAAAGAAAGCGATTTTCTCAGTTGGATGGGCTACAGATCCCTATGAAATGAGAAGGGCGGGCTGCCAATGCAGCCCGCACCGTGGAATAACGGTTATTTTTTTAGGATCTCTTTTTTAATATAGGCAAAAACGGCATCCTCCCCCTCATCCCGCAGACGCGCAAGCAACGCTTCCAGCAGGGCCTTTGTATGCGGATGGATCAGATAGTGATCGCGGGAATGCAGATAATAATCCAAAGGGTCGCTATCCCGATAGGCGGCGCGCGGTAGGTTTTGCTGGCCGCCATGCGATCGCAAAACATTTCCACCACATATTTGACGGGCATCTCCATGCCCGCAAGCCCGTGGCCACCCACCGGAGAATAATCGATCCAATATTCCAGATGGTGCCGGTTTCGCCCTTTGTGGTGCAGCCATGCGCTGCTGTAGCCTTTGGCGGCCCGTTCCGCTTCATTGGGGCTGCGGTTTCCCTGATAATATTTTACCCCTGGAATCCATTCAACAGGGGCATATTTGGAGAGATCATGCGTCAACCCCTGCCAATAAAGGCCCACTCGGAAGCAATGCTTCCGGACAAGCGCTCTATGATGGTGGACGGTTTTCAAATGCCCAAGCCAGTTTGCCATATATGATACACCAGCGTTTCTCAATTTCTCCCTTTAAATCACGATTCCTCCGTTTACACCGAGCACTTGCCCGGTGATAAAGGATGCTTTGCCGGATGCAAGAAAGGCGATCGCTTCAGCGGCCTCCCGCGCTGTGCCAATTCGGCACAGCGGCGTTTCCTCGCACAGGGCCTCCCGTGCCTCCTGCGTGAGCATGTTATTCATATCAGTATCAATCACGCCGGGCGATACGCAGTTAACAGTGATCCCGCTGGGGCCGAGCTCCTTGGCGAGCGCCTTTGTCATGCCGATCACAGCGGACTTGGCCGCTGAATAGTGCACTTCGCACGATGCGCCAACTTCGCCCCACATGGAGGATACGGTCACAATACGGCCTGCCTTTTGACGGATCATATGGGGCAGAACGGCCTGGCAGCAATGGTAAAGCCCATCAACATGCACAGCGAACATCCGGCGCCAATCCTCCGGCGTAATGTCTGTAAATAGTAACTGCTGCGCAATCCCTGCGCAATGCACAAGAATATCTATGCCGCCAAAAGCTTGTTCTATTTTATGCATCATGTTCGTTACCTGTTCCCGGTCGGCAACGTCGGCCTGAAGGATAACGCATCCGCGCCCGACGCTTGCAGGATCGGACGAGCGCTTCCGCTTTCTCCCTTTGCACGCGGTAATGAACGGCGATGCGTATTCCCTGCCGGGCGAGCAGCAGGGCGGTTTCCCGGCCGATGCCGCGGGAAGCGCCAGTGATCAATGCAGTTTGCGCCATGAAAACCCCTCCATTCCAAATGGGTTAAAATTCGGAGAGCTGCAAAAAGCGGATCCCATCCGGTTTTGCGCTGCCCGCATACAACGCGCTGCCGTGCCGCCCGGTTTCGAGGTAATGGGCAAGCACTTGCTTTGCAGTAAAGGGCATGGCCAGATGCATCGCCTGATTGATCGGGACCCATTTCAACTCGCCCTCATTGCAGGCGGGCAATGTACGATCTGCCTGTTCAACTGTGCGAAAAAGTAATAGTTCTGCCGCACCTCTCCGTTTTTCAAGCGCAGGGTAATGTAACGCAGCTCTGGGGGCGTGATATCCTGCGGCGTGATGCCGGTTTCCTCTTCCAGCTCGCGTAGGATACAAAGATCGGGCCGGTTGAGCTCCTCCGGCTCGAAGTGGCCGCCGACGCCGCACCAGGAGGGCTCCACAACACGGGAACCGACCCGGTAAAGCAGAAGCAGGCAATCCTCCCGCAGGATATAAATCGAAGTCATATTCCGAAGCTTCATTTTGTTCCCCTCCTGTATCGCCCCGTCGTGAAAGCCTTGTGAATGCCTACAGCCGATATGGAAGCAGGGCGCCGATTGTGGTGATAGAACCATCCTCCATCAGCACCTCGCACAGATGGTTATCGTCATGCACTGCGTCGATAAATTCCCGGCACCGGCCGCACGGCGCGCAGGCGCTGCCGCCGTCGTCCACTCCGGTTGCGGCAAGCTTAACGATCTTGGACTCCCCTGCGGTGACCATGGCCGCGACAGCGGCATGTTCCGCGCAGAAGCCCATTCCAGCGGGGTTTCAATGCAAACGCTGTGTAAACATTGCCTTTATCCGTCAGGATTGCGGCCGCGACCGTTCCGGCAGTCGCCATCCGGGAAATTTTCCGCTCGTGAAGCACCCTTTTGGCGCAGGCCAGCAATTCGTCAAAATCCATATGGACTCCCCTTTTCGGCCGGCTTTGCGCCGCTCGTGTGATTCGCTAAAAGACCTGTTGAAAGGCTGTTTTTAATCATATCGTTTTCGCTATATGAAGTCAAATGGAAATTCTCTTTGTGTCGAATTAGATAATTTCACACACAAGTCCAAAAAATCATTTATATGAATTGACTGAAAACGAAAAAGAAGATATAATACAAACACGAGCGAACCTTGATATGGATAGGGCGTTTGATTGCACCGTATCAATGCATCAAAAAGAAGGGAATGGTTTTAGGAATGAAACAGCAGCGCAGTCCCAATACTTACACGCCGAAGGAGCGCAATCTGTACCTGACCGGTCTGCTTGGGCAGAATATGATCTACAACATCATCGGCACAGGCCTTGTGTTCTATTTCCAAAGCGTACTGTTCATCCCGGCGATGGCGACCGGCGTTATTTTCGCAATCGCCCGCGTTTGGGATGCGATCAACGACCCGATGATGGGCACGATCGTCGACCGGACAAATACGAAGTGGGGCAAATGCAGGCCCTATCTTATTTTTGTGCCTGCGGCGGTATGCGTGATTACGATCCTCTGCTTCTGCAACGGAATCTATGGCTCGCAGAACAGCAGCACAGTCAATGGTCTAATTATTGCCTGGGCAGGCGTGTCCTACATCCTTTGGGGCATGACCTATACGGTAGGAGATATCCCGCTGTGGGGGCATTACAGCACGTATGACAGATGATGAGAACGATCGTGCGAGCCTTCTTTCCCTTGCCCGTATCGCCGGAGGGGTAGGCGGTATCGTGCTGGCGATTATTGTCCCGCTATCTCAGGCAGTGGGAAACAGCTTAACGAAAAGTCAGGGCTTATCCACGCAAAAAGGGCAGCAATTCGGCTTCATCATCGTAGCGGTGATCCTTTCGGTGATCGGCTGCGGATTGTTTCAGCTTTCGAGCTTTGCCAAGGAGCGCGTAAGTCATCTGACGAACACTATACGATCAAAG
>ENA-OQCX01001275-OQCX01001275.1-human-gut-metagenome-genome-assembly--contig:-NODE-1275-length-11951-cov-2.467101_pt1 | contig 11951 bp, 13 predicted proteins | sample MGYA00242762_ERZ504587 | MGnify/ENA primary metagenome ERZ504587 (study PRJEB26092, sample SAMD00036337) | human gut metagenome | host: Homo sapiens | study: EMG produced TPA metagenomics assembly of...
GTGAAGGCATGGCGCGCGTTGATCCGCAAATGCGCCGCGCGAAGTGGAAAACATACACATCTACCCTTTCAAACGGGTAATCCGCGAAGCAGGGCTATTGGGCGTGATGAGTTCCTATAACGACTACGACGGCATTCCCATCCAGGGAAGCTACTATTGGCTGACTACCCGACTCCGCAAGGAAATGGGTTTCCGGGGATATGTAGTGTCGGACAGCGATGCCGTAGAATATCTCTATACCAAGCATAACACCGCCAAAGACATGAAAGAAGCCGTACGCCAAAGCGTGGAAGCAGGCCTCAACGTACGTTGTACATTCCGCTCGCCCGACTCATTCGTACTTCGCTACGCGAACTCGTAAAAGAAGGTGGACTGAGTGAAGAAGTCATCAATGACCGTGTGCGTGACATCCTTCGGGTAAAGTTCCTTATCGGTCTGTTCGATGCTCCCTATCAAACAGACCTTGCCGGAGCTGACGATGAAGTGGAGAATGAAGCCAATGAAGCCGTTGCCCTACAGGCATCCCGCGAATCCATCGTATTGCTGAAAAATACAGATAATACACTGCCGCTGAATATCGATAAGATAAAGAAGATTGCCGTCTGTGGCCCGAATGCCGATGAGGAAGCTATGCTCTGACACATTACGGACACTCGCCGTAGAGGTTACTACTGTCCTCGAAGGAATCCGCGAGAAAGCACAGGGTAAGGCCGAAGTGCTTTATACCAAAGGCTGCGACCTTGTAGATGCCCATTGGCCTGAAAGCGAAATCATGGAATACCCGCTTACTCCTGACGAACAAGCCGAAATAGACCGTGCCGCAGCCAATGCCCGTCAGGCTGATGTAGCAGTAGTAGTACTGGGTGGCGGCCAACGTACCTGCGGTGAGAACAAATCGCGCACAAGCCTGGAATTACCGGGACACCAGTTGAAACTGCTGCAAGCCGTACAAGCCACGGGCAAGCCTGTTATACTGATATTGATTAACGGTCGTCCGCTATCCGTAAACTGGGCGGACAAGTTTGTCCCTGCCATTCTTGAAGCCTGGTATCCGGGCTCTAAAGGCGGTACGGCAGTAGCCGACATTCTCTTCGGCGATTACAATCCCGGAGGCAAACTGACAGTTACTTTTCCTAAAACAGTAGGACAAATCCCGTTCAACTTCCCCTACAAACCGGCTTCACAGATAGACGGCGGTAAAAATCCGGGACCGGACGGCAATATGTCACGCATTAATGGTGCACTGTATCCTTTCGGCTACGGTTTGAGCTATACTACTTTTGAGTATTCCGACCTCGAAATCACTCCCAAAGTAATCACACCCAACCAAAAAGCACCGTACGACTGAAAGTAACGAATACCGGCAAACGTGCCGGTGACGAAGTGGTACAACTCTACACGCGCGATATTCTAAGCAGTGTCACCACCTACGAAAAGAATCTTGCCGGTTTTGAACGTATCCACCTGAAGCCGGGAGAGAGCAAAGAAATAGTTTTCACTCTTGACCGCAAGCATCTTGAATTGTTGAATGCCGATATGAAATGGACAGTGGAACCGGGCGAGTTCGCCATCATGGCGGGTGCGTCTTCCGAAGACATCCGGCTGAATGGCATACTTACTGTAGAAGATTACCAAGCTCGCCTGCAAGCACTTGAAAGTCAAAATCCCGTCAGTCCCGTAACAGCAAGTACCGATATGGAAAACGCCCCAAATGTGCTTGATAAACAAAAAAATACGGTCTGGCAGGGTAACAAAGGAGATTATATAACCTTTGCCCTAAAGAACGGAAGCAAAATAAACGAAGTTGCTATCGCTTTCAAGCGAGACAACGGACTTCCGGCAGAGTTCGAGATACAGCTTTCAGGCGGAGGCGGTCAGTTCCTTACTGTCTATTCGGGTACTGTCAGCCAATACGGCGAACTTATCTCCTATCCGTTCAAAGGAACCACGGCCAGTGACTTGCGCATCTTACTGAATGATGACCGTGTAGGAATAGCGGAAGTTGTACTGAAAGAATAAGGACATGCAGCATTCCTATTTTATGGTCTGACGGAAAGTTAATCTTTCGTAAATGAATATCCAAGAACAAAGAACTTCGTTAACTTTGTTATTTAAAATTCATAGTTATAAACCGATAGAGAAATATGAAGAAAAAAATGATATGGGTAGCTGGCATTCTAATAGCTACAAGTGCCTATGCCCAAACAGATGTCAGCACCGGTATTATGCGCGGTAAAGACTACGGAGTAACTTATCTCCTGCCTAAAACCGAAATAGAAATTGTAGTACAGGCTACCAAACATACATACATGCCCGGAGAGTTCTGTAAATATGCCGACCGCTACTTACGCATGAACAATGTATCTGCCGATCCGAATATCTATTGGACCATCGACAAAGTACAAACACACGTGGCGGGAGTACCCGATAAAGATAATGTATACTTCGTTAAGTTGAAAGATAAGACTGTAGCCCCACTAATGGAACTTACCGAAGACGGCATTGTCCGTTCCATCAACATACCGCTTAACAGCCATACGATACCGGCAACCCAAATAACCGCTGCCGCACAAGAAATCATAGATCCGCGTAAATTCCTTACAGAAGAAATACTCATGGCAAGTTCCAGAGCTAAAATGGCGGAGTTGGTAGCCAAGGAAATCTATAACATCCGTGAAAGCAAAAATGCCCTTCTCCGTGGTGAAGCCGACAATATGCCGCAGGATGGCGCCCAACTCAAAATCATGCTCGACAACCTCAACTTACAGGAACGTGCTATGACGGAGATGTTCTCCGGAACCTTGAAAGAAGAACCTCAGACGTTTACAATCCGCCTGACTCCCAAAGAAATGAACAATGAAGTAGCTTTCCGCTTCTCCAAACGATTGGGCATAGTGGCAAACGATAATTTGGCAGGCGAACCGTATTATATCTCCATAACCGATTTGAAGACTCCCGCCATTCCGGAAGAAGACAGTAAGAAAAAAGTAGACGGAGTTGCTTACAACGTTCCGGGACGCGCCCATGTTATATTAACAGGCAACAACAAGAAGATATTCGATGGTGAACTGCCCGTTACACAATTTGGTACTATAGAATATCTTGCACCTGTACTATTCAATAAAAATTCTACTATAAAAGTTTTGTTCGATACAGCTACCGGTGGATTAATCAAGGTAGACAGAGAAAGCAATTAGGAAATTGAGAGTCAGAGTTGAAAGCAGTCTGCATTGTAATACCAGACGGTAACTTTCAACTCTCGACTTTCAATTGAATGAATCCATCTTTCTGCAACTGCATAATGTAAGTAGTGACACGAGAAGGATAGTTATCTTCATTTTGGAAATGGTCGGTAAGCAGAGAGATTATCTCTTGTACGGTTCGGTTTCCATCTATCAAACGCCATACGGCAGTACCGTGTTCTTCCAGCTTCACATGAATATCGGCCGACATACTCTTCGGCAACAAAAAACGTCTCATCCAGTCGTACTTAAACCGAGGAAAGGAAAGTATCGCGTACTCCCCTTCCCATTCGGTTGTAATATGTCCGCACTGAACGGGAACAGTATCCAATAGGTTTACTTTTCCTTTTGTATCTGGCATTACCGTTATCAAGCTTTGATATTAGGTTCTTCCAAACCAAGACCTTTCTTCTTGTCTACAACTTTAAGAATAAATCCCAATACCAAAGCAGCAACGCCAAGACAAGCCAGCATTACAAGCGGTGCGGTGTAATCATACGAAACGGCAGCCTCTTCCGGCGTAATCACACCGTTCTTTAAATCAGCAACAAGCTGCGTATTGGTTTTATCAAGTACCTTTCCGATAAGAAGCGGGAAGAGCCAAAGACCAATATTCTGCACCCAGAAAATAAGCGCGTAAGCACTGCCTATAATCTTGGCATCAACCAATTTAGGAACACTGGGCCATAAAGAAGCAGGAACCAGTGAAAAACTTGCACCAAGTACCAATATAGTAAGATAAGCTATCACAACACCACCTACCGCATTATCCCTGAACTCAGGAAGAACAAACGCAAAAGTAAGATGGCAAAGAACCAGTAACATGGAACCTATCATCAGCATCGAAGCTGCCTTACCTTTATGGTCAACATAGTTGCCAAGTATCGGTGTTATACCTACAGCGAGCAAAGGGAAGACTGCAAATACTGTTTCGGCACTCTGACGCATATAACCCATATAACAGAAGACAGTGAGCAATACTCCGGCAAGGGTAAGCAAGCCATACTTCATACTTGCCTTCTTCATAAAATTACTTGCAAAAGAAGCACCCGCAACGACAAGCATAATGCAGTACTGAAGAATTGTCACCGTATTAGTAGCCCAGAAAGAGTCGGTGGGTACTTCCTTGAATACCAAATTACATTGCAGCATATTTACGGCATATTTCTGGAACGGGAATATAGCAGAATAATAAAGTACACAAAGAAGCGCTACCAACCAGAATCCGCCACTGGACAAAATAGTACCGAGATCGCTGATCTTGAACGGATCGTCTTTCTCCTCAGCCTCACCCGTCTGCTCGTCAAGTTTCTTATCCATGAAGAAGTAGACAATAAACATAATAAGTGCGATAAGCAATAGCACAACACCAAATGCACTGAACGGGAAACATCAATAATACCCCCTAATTTAGCAAATACCGGAGAGAAAATCATGCAAGTGGCAACTCCCAAACGGGCAAGCGCCATTTCAGACCCCATAGCAAGCGCCATTCACGGCCTTTGAACCACTTAACGATACCGCGAGACACCGTAATACCCGCCATCTCGACACCACAACCGAAAATCATGAAACCTATTGCCGCAAATTTAGCTGATGCCGGCATACCTCTATAGAATGGAGAGATACCCAACTCATCGAAACCGGGAATATAATTCAGGTTGTGGTAAACCAAGTTTGAAGTCCACTTCCCTGAAAAGCGTTCTGTCACCGCATACCAATTGATGGTAGCTCCGACAAGCATCACAGCACCGGAAAGAATTGCAGTAAAACGTACACCCATTTTATCGAGGATAATACCTGCGAAAATGAGGAAAAATACGAATACATTAAGGAATGTCTCAGACCCCTGCATTGTACCGAATGCTGTAGAATCCCAGCCACGCGTGGACTGCATCAAGTCTTTAATAGGTGAAAGTATGTCCATAAAAATATATGAACAGAACATAGCAAATGCTAAAAGCAGCAATACCAACCAACGCATACCTGCCGAATCGCGTAGCGTCTGGTGAATTTTGTCAGTAGTTGTCATTATAATATTATAATATGGTTTATAATTTCAAATGAATCTTATCTGGCTACAAAAATAACCAAATATAAAAGACTATAAATAAAAACAGGCAGAATTGTACAACATAAATTGTACAACTCCACCTGTCAAGAAATTACAGTTATTTCTCGAAATTAATTTCCAGCCGGTTCTGCAGCATCCGTAGCAGCAGGAGCTGTTGTTGCAGGAGCTGTTTCAGCCGGTTGCTCAGCTTTCGGAGCAGCTGTACCTACGGGCATATTGTACGGGTTCGTCTTCTCTTCTTGCTGTGCCTGTTCCAAAATCACATCACCGCCTTTGTGAGAAGCAGAAGGGATAACGTAAGCGGAAGCAACACTCATCACCACCAAAAACACAGCGAGACTCCATGTTGCCTTTTCCAGAAAGTCAGTAGTCTTGCGTACACCCATGATTTGATTGGATGATGAGAAACCCGAAGCCAGACCACCGCCTTTGGAATTCTGAATCAACACAATGAAACACATCAATATGGATGCGATCACCATTAAGATAACTAATAATAAATACATTTTGTTATTTTGATTTAGCGTTAATAATCAATTTCTCCAAAAATCTGATTTGGTCTGCAAAGTAAGCATTTTTTTGGATAATTCAAACTTAATTTTTTAATAATTTCAAGTGCTTTATCATATCTGTGCTGTTTAATATAGATTTTAGCCAAAGTTTCTGTAAAACAGCTATCATCCACATCTTCCTGACGAATCTGTCCATCATCATTTTCATCGTCTTCGGAAGTAGAATATTCGTTTTTTGAAAGGGAAGCGGAGAAAGTCTCTTTTTGCTCGGAAATCACTTCCTTATCTTCAAGAGATGCCTCCTTTTCTTCTGGAGATACGAGAACTTTCTCAGGACATACCGATCTTTCAAATACAGATGATTCCGACGACTCGCTCTTACGTATAAATCCATCTATCAGTTCGTGTCCGCGCAGTTTAGGGACTTCTTTCCCACCGGTCGGTTCAGAATCATTCTGTCCGTCATCCTGCAACAGATAAGTTGTGTAATCCATTGCATAATCCAATTCTGTAACCTGCGAATGCTCTTCGGGAACTGTTGCCAGAAAAGCATCTATCAAAGAGAGTGTACGGTCTACATTAGGTTCTTCTTCCGGCACTCTGGAAGAAAGTAAAGGTGACTTTTGTGATTTCAACCTATAGCGGTCACCTTCTATCAAATAAAACAATACACGTCTGTCTGCCACATACAGAACAGCCTTACGCAGCTCTGCTCCGAATGTGACATCGTGCAGCAAATATAGATTCTTAAGATACAGCAGCCGAAGCGACTGAAAATAGGGATAACGGACCAGCAGAGTACGAAGCTCGTACAAAGTATCCTTATTCAACATTTCAGGATGCTGTATCCATTGTTGCAAATAGGCAGAAGTCATTCCTCGATTACCAGTTAGCTACGGTTGAATTAAATATTTGTTCTGTGATATCCTTTATCATTTTACTTATCAGGTCATCCTGCACATCAGTCAGCAGCAAGGAGGAATCATAAGTCTGGAAAGCGGAAAACTGTTGTTCAAAATCTTCCTCATGATTGGTATTGTTTACATAACGCACGTTTACGGTCATAGTCAGCTTCACTTTAGAAGAATAGCCATCAGCTGCTACAGCTTCATTGTATTGGTTATAACCTGTTATCTCACCGTCTATTTCCAGATCGCCGTTGGCATTCACCAATTGCAAACGTGTTTGCTGGATAAACATATCCTTAAGTTTCTGGTTAAACTCCGTAGTCATGGGAGCATACACGTACTCGGCACGATTAGGAAATTCGGCAATTGTAATAGTCTTCACTTTGCTGTAATCAATAGAACTTATCGGAGCAAGTCCCATAGAGATGCGGCAGGAAACTACCACGCACACCAAACCTGCTAACGCCGATATCAACGTTATTTTCTTAATCCAATCCATATTCTTTTATCTTTCTGTATAGCGTACGCTCCGATATATTCAAATCTTTAGCCGCACTTTTGCGCTTTCCGTGATGCTTTTCAAGTGCCTTGCGTATCATTTCTTTTTCCACTTCATCCAATGAAAGAGATTCTTCAACATACTCTTCCGTGTCTTGAATATCCTCATCTACTTCCTGAGCTGATTTCACGGAAGGGTGTATTATAGTAGGCACTCCGGCAGCAGGTACTGAAGCTACTACCGCTGGAGCAGATGCATAATAAGCAGTAGGTGTCGCACCCTGATTTCCCATAGTTGCCCGTTCGGTCATAATTTCGTGTACCAGTTTTTTCAATTCGGTGACATCCTGGCGCATGTCAAAAAGTACCTGATACAGTATTTCGCGTTCGCTTTCAAAACTTTTACTTTCATTCTTTACCCCAAACAAGGCAGGCAGGCGCTGCACATTGCTCTGTTCGGGCAGGTAATTCTTCAAAATAGAAGCGTTGATTTCACGATTGGTTTCAATAATGGAAATCTGTTCCGTTATATTCTTCAACTGACGCACATTACCGGGCCATGGATATGTCAGCAGCACTTGTTTGGCATCATCAGTCAGCTGAATGGCAGGCATACGATACTTTTCGGCAAAGTCTGATGCAAACTTGCGGAACAGTAACACAACATCCTCTCCACGTTCGCGTAAAGCCGGCACCGGAATAGGCACCGTATTAAGACGGTAGTATAAATCTTCGCGGAAACGCCCGTCAGCAATTGCTTGTGTAAGATTCACATTGGTAGCAGCAACAATACGTACATTCGTTTTTTCAACTTTAGACGAACCGACTTTAATAAACTCACCTGTTTCGAGCACCCGAAGCAAACGAGATTGTGTAGGCATAGGAAGCTCCCCCACCTCATCAAGAAAAATGGTACCGCCGTCAGCCTCGCCAAAATACCCTTTACGTTCACCGATAGCACCGGTAAAAGCGCCTTTTTCATGGCCGAACAGTTCCGAATCAATCGTTCCTTCGGGGATAGCCCCGCAGTTTACAGCGATATATTGTCCGTGCTTTCTGCGGCTGTATTGATGGATAATCTGCGGAAAACTCTCCTTACCCACACCGCTCTCTCCGGTAATCAGCACCGACAAATCAGTAGGAGCTACCTGAATGGCGATATCAATAGCACGCATTAATGCCTCGTTATTGCCAATAATACCAAAACGCAGTTTTACTTGTTGTATTTCCGCTTTCGTCATACTACAAATCCTCTTCTGTACTATCAAGTTTCAGCTTATCGCTGTCGTCACGTCTTTCGTAATATTGTTTCCTCAGGGGATTGGCATGTGCTTCCTGCTCGCGCATACGGTTACGGAACACATCGATTGCCACATAGACAGCCTGCCGGAAAGAATCTTCGGAAGCGATCCCTTTTCCTGCAATATCATAAGCCGTGCCATGCGCCGGTGAAGTACGCACTACCGGAAGACCGGCCGTATAGTTTACACCTTCATCCATAGCCAAAGATTTAAAAGGAGCAAGTCCCTGATCGTGATACATTGCCAGTATACCGTCAAAATGAGTAAAGTTACCGGAACCCATAAAGCCATCAGCCGGATAAGGACCATAACACAATATGCCTTTCCCCGCCAATTCTTTAATGGCAGGGATGATTACTTCCTGCTCTTCCGTACCCAATAAACCTTCATCACCGGCATGTGGATTCAGGGAAAGTACGGCAATACGCGGTGCTCCGATACCAAAGTCCTGCTTCAACGCACGGTTAAAAACGAGTAGCTTCTCCTGTATCAACTCTTTCGTTATAGCCGATGCTATCTCCCGTACAGGAATGTGTCCTGTCACTAATGCCACCCGTAAATCATCTTTCATCAGAATCATCAAAGCTTTTCCGCCATCACCCAACTTCTCTTCGATATACTCCGTATGTCCGGGAAAAGAGAATTCTTCCGACTGAATAGTGTGCTTATTGATAGGAGCCGTAACAATAACATCAATCAGCCCCGCTTTGTATTCTTCAATTGCCTTCTCCAAAGCGCCAAGAGCAGCTTTACCAGCCTCCGGATCAGGTTTGGAAAACTCAACTTTTACTTCATCGTCCGTACAGTTCACGACACTCAGACGATTAGGGACAGCTTCCGATGCCGAGTTCACAATACTGAAATTAGTCGGCAAGTCCAATGACTTGCGGTGATAAGCAGCTACTTTGGGTGAACCGTAAATAATCGGGTACATAACTCCAACATCATCGGATCCGAAAATGTTTTCAAAATCACTTCATACCCAACTCCGTTTATATCTCCCTGAGTTATACCGACTCTTATTTTATTATCTTCCATCCTTATTTTTCTGTTTTAGTAGAATCTTTTTTTTGTTACTGCCAAAGGCATCTCATTTCCTTCCTGTTTGCTTCCGGGCAATTTAAGCGTATACAGTGACGCTTCCATCTGACGTACCAGATTACGTTTCATCTTATCGGGTGAATACACAAATATCTCGGATACGATAATGCGCTGATTAACTTTATCCAAACGGACATGAGATACATACGGGCCACCCATAAAATCGCCTTTCACACGCCACAAGCCACGAGCTTCCAATGCATATTCGTCCTGTACATTGATAGGACGTACGTCTGTCATCAATGAATCGGTTTCCATATACATACCCTCTCTTGCACCAGGAATATTAATCTTCATCACAGAGTCACGCTTATGCACGAAATACTCTTTCGTAAATGTATCCTTGTCGGTATAAGGATAGGAATAGATAACAAAGTTTTGATCACCTGTAGCAGCATTCGTACCTGCCCAAAAGAAGTTTTCTCCCTGCTTAGTCGCCGTCAGTTCACCCGGAACCCATACGTCACAATCGAACATACTCTTTACTTTCGTAGAAACATAGTCACTGTGTTTGTCTTCCAGCACTGCAATCTGACGGTTCATTTCAGCACGGGTAAAGAAATCCACAATTACTTGCCTGTTCTCCTCGACAAACTTCTCAAAAGAGGCTTCATCCGGTGCCTGAATAGTCAGAATAGATTGAGGTGCAGCATATACATTCTTCGCATATTTGAACTTAGGCTGTGTATACAGATCTTTGTTCACCTCAACAATGATAATATTGCGGATCAACTTCAATGTAGAGTCATAGTTTGCCGGAGAAGTATACATAATACGGAATGAACGTTCCGACTGGGGAAGCCCAGGTACGTCAGAATCAAGTACATCATAGAGAGCACGACCGGCAGGACGCTCCCACAACCCTTGGTCAATCACTACCAAAATTTCATACGCCCGACCACTGGATGTCGGAGTAAACACACCCTTCTTGCCATTACCACATGCTGAAAACAATGCAGTTATCAGGGCCATACTCAAATAAAACAGGTGTTTCTTCATACATTTATATGTTTTAGTTATTACAAAACTACGAAAAAGGCGTATAAGCTTGGCGTCAAAGTTAATAATTTATATTAATTCTTCTTTATTCTCTTCCTGTTTAGCAGTCGAAAGCATACCACATGCGGCAAATATATCTTCACCGCGCGAAGCACGAATCGTAGTAAACAGTCCATGCGATGTCAGATAATCACGGAATGCTATCATTGTCTCCATATCAGCACCTTCCAGATTAACTCCCGGAATAGCATGAAAACGAATCAAATTGATACGGCAGTCCAGCCCCCGCAATAATTTCAACAACTCCTTGGCATATAACAACGAATCATTCACTCCTTTAAAAACAATATACTCGAAAGATAGTCTGCGCTGTTTACTAAAATCATAGTTTCTTAACAAATCTACAATCTCAGTAATGGAGAAAGCCTTTTCGGCAGGCATCAGCTCACGTCGTTGCAAAGGCACGGGCGAGTGCAGGCTGACTGCCAAATGACAGTCTGATTCTTCAATGAAACGCTGCAACCCCTTACGAAGCCCGACGGAAGAGAGTGTAATCCGCTTCGGGCTCCAACCGTATCCATAGGATGATGTCATCACTTCCAGCGCTTTCAAAACCTCATCAAGGTTATCCAACGGTTCTCCCATACCCATCATCACCACATTGGTCAGTTTATCCCGTTCGGGCAAAGAATTTATCTGATTAATAATCTGATTAGCGGTCAGGTTTGCGGTGAATCCCTGCTTACCTGTCATACAAAACTTACAGTTCATCTTACATCCCACTTGGGAAGATACACACAACGTAGCCCTATCTTCATCCGGAATGTAAACGGCTTCAACATAATGTCCCTCTCCGGCACGGTAAAGATACTTCATGGTACCGTCTGCCGACCGCATGGCATCCACCGGTACTTCACATCCTACTTCGTATATCTCTTTCAACAGAGCCCGATGTCTTAACGACAAGTTTGTCATTTCGTCTATGGAAGCTACTTTCTTGTCATATAGCCACGCAGCAATCTGCTTAGCCGCAAATCCTGGCAGCCCCAGATTCTTTACAACCGTTTGAAGCTCGGTTAATGTAAGGCCTAAAAGAGGTTGTTTCATTCTAACTGTATATTTACGATAAAAGATAGTTTATTTACTGATAAATTATCCTTTGCAAAGGTAGGAATAAAGTTGCACAAATAAAAGAGGTTGTGTCAAAACGCTGACACAGCCTTTTTTTATGCGCAAAGCCCAGACTTTCTCAAGCCCGGGCTTTGTTATTACCCAAAGTTTTCGTATCTTTAGGCATAAAGTTTTTCGTTATGGCA
>ENA-OQCX01001276-OQCX01001276.1-human-gut-metagenome-genome-assembly--contig:-NODE-1276-length-11948-cov-3.968108_pt1 | contig 11948 bp, 25 predicted proteins | sample MGYA00242762_ERZ504587 | MGnify/ENA primary metagenome ERZ504587 (study PRJEB26092, sample SAMD00036337) | human gut metagenome | host: Homo sapiens | study: EMG produced TPA metagenomics assembly of...
ACAGCAATAACAACAGCAACAAAAATAATAACAGTTCATCTTCAAAGTCGGATTCATCAAAATCTGATGACAGCAACAGCAAGTCACTTAAAATCGGCGGCAAAACATTCAATGTCGGTGACACAATTGTATGCACATACAAATTGAAAACACCGGCAGTTCTTGAAAACTATCAGGCAAGGATCAAATATGATTCATCAAAGCTTACCTGCAAAAGTGCAAAAATGTCTGAACCCGCCAAAAACGGAGCTATGCTCAACAAAAAGATTGCCGGAGAGATTTCTTTAAGCGGCGTCAACATCGGTGACGGTTATGACTACACAAACGGCGGTACGTTTATGACCGTAGTATATGAAGTTAAAGGCGGCGGCTCAACATCACCAAGTTATCACTGGGAAGTTGCCTGCAGAGCAAGCGACAGTAAGAACCTTATCGACAAAAAGGGTAAGCCTGCGAGCGGTTTTAAGCTCAGCTCATCTTATAAAGATTAGGTTGCCAACTAAAAATTGAATTGCTTTTAAAACCGTAAAATGAGGCTGTGAAGAAATGAAGTTTAAGACTTCGTTCTTCACAGCCTGTCTTATTTTGTACAAAAGCACGGCTCACCCCCTTTTCCTGTTCGTGAATACAGTTTGACAAATAAAAAGCATTTATGCCTGAGCGTGTTATTGTAGTTGTTCATACAATTTCAATACAGCGCCGTACCGTGTTCGCCTGCTGACGAACTTTTAACTCTATAATAAAAGTCGGGGTAGTAAAAGAGCCTACATTTTGAAACAAACGCAAAAACTCCCGACTAAAAAGTCGGGAGTTAAATTGAACTTGTATTAACTTAAAAAGAATTATACGAGCTCGATAATTGCCATTTCAGCGGCGTCACCACGACGGGGACCGATTTTAGTAACTCTTGTATAGCCACCGTTTCTATCGCTGTATTTTGGAGCAATTTCCTTAAAGAGCTTGCTTGTAACATCTTCCTTAGTAACAAAAGCCAAAACAAGGCGTCTGTTGTGAAGAGTATCTTCTTTAGCTGTAGTAATCATCTTCTCTGCCATAGCCTGAACTTCCTTGGCACGAGTAAGAGTTGTTTCAATTTTGCCGTTTTCCAAAAGGAAAGTAACCATAGCACGAAGCATTGCAGTTCTCTGTGCAGTAGTTCTTCCTAATTTTCTTGTACCTGGCATTTCTTTCACTCCTTTACCGTTGAGTTTGTTGGTAAGAATTGACAGAATAGCCTGTCAAAGACTTTGGGAAGTTATTCGTCTTCCTTCTGAAGACTAAAACCGAGAGAATTGAGCTTCTGTACAACTTCCTCGAGAGATTTTCTACCGAGGTTACGCACTTTCATCATATCCTCTTCGGACTTGTTGATCAAATCTTCTACCGTGTTAATGCCTGCACGCTTGAGGCAGTTGAAAGAACGAACTGAAAGATCAAGATCTTCAATTGTCATTTCAAGAATCTTTTCCTTACCCTTGTCATCCTTCTCAACCATAACTTCAGCACTTGAAGCTTTGTCGGAAAGGTTAACAAAAAGGTTAAGGTGTTCGGTAAGAACCTTTGCTGCAAGAGAAACAGCCTCCTGAGCATTGATAACTCCGTTAGTCCAAACATCCAAAGTGAGCTTGTCATAGTCAGTAATCTGACCTACACGAGTGTTATCAACTGTATAGTTTACCTTTAACACGGGAGTATAAATTGAATCAATCGGCAAAACGCCAATAACATTGTTGCCGCTTAACTGCTTGTTGCGCTCTGAAGGAATATATCCTCTGCCCTTGTCAACTGTGATTTCCATATTGAGCTTAGCACCCTCACCGAGTGTAGCAATATGGAGTTCAGGGTTGAGAATTTCAACCTCATCATCACATTTGATGTCGGCAGCCTTTACCTCACAGGGACCTCGGCTGCAATTTCTATAACCTTGGGACTTGTTTCATGGAGCTTTGCAACAAGACTTTTCATATTAAGAACAATTTCCGTAACGTCTTCCTTTACGCCGGGAATAGTTGAAAATTCGTGAAGAACGCCGTCAATCTTGATTGATGTAACAGCACAGCCTTCAAGAGAGGAAAGCAGCACACGGCGCAAACTGTTGCCGAGTGTGTTGCCGAAACCACGCTCGAGCGGTTCAACAACAAACTTGCCGTACTTTCCATCCTCGGTTAATTCCTCGGTTTCAATTCTTGGCTTTTCAATTTCTATCATTCGCGAATCCTCCTAAACATTATGCGACTGCAAAAGCAGCCCATCTGTGTGTAATCTGCCTGTGAAATATAAGATTACTTGGAGTACAACTCAACGATGAGGTGTTCTTCAACAGGAAGTCGATGTCTTCTCTCTGGGGAGCTGCAACAACCTTGCCACCGAGAAGGTTTTCGTTCTTCTCAAGCCACTTTGGTGTTACAATTGAAGATGTTTCGCCCTCTGCGATTGCCTTGAATCTTGCAGTTGAACGGCTCTTCTCCTTAACTTCGATTACATCGCCAACCTTAACAAGGTATGAAGGAATGTTTACCTTCTTACCGTTTACGGTAAAGTGGCTGTGACTAACAAGCTGTCTTGCTTCTCTTCTTGTAGCTGCAAGACCGAGTCTGAAGATAACGTTGTCAAGTCTTCTTTCAATAAGTGTAAGCAATACAGCACCTGTCTTACCCTCAGCTTTTTCAGCTTTTTCGTAGTAAGCTCTGAACTGCTTCTCCATGATGCCGTAGATAAATTTTACCTTCTGCTTCTCAGTGAGCTGCATGCTGTATTCGCTCTTTTTTCTTCTCATCTTACCGCCGGGATTTCTGTTGGAAGTCTTCTTGGAATAACCCATAACTGCGGGTGAAATGCCAAGAGCTCTGCAACGCTTAGCGATAGGCTGCATATTTTTAGCCATAGTAGAATTTTCCTCCTTTTAAAATACTATACACGTCTTCTCTTTGGAGGACGGCATCCGTTGTGCGGGATTGGAGTAACATCCTTAATCATTGTTACCTCAAGACCTGCAGTCTGCAATGCACGGATTGCAGCTTCACGACCCTGACCGGGACCCTTTACATATACTTCAACATACTTCATGCCGTGTTCCATTGCTGCCTTTGCAGCTGTTTCGGCTGCTGACTGAGCGGCAAACGGAGTTGACTTCTTTGAACCTCTGAAACCGAGCTCGCCTGCGCTTGCCCATGAAACAGCGTTGCCCTGTGTATCGGAAATAGTAACAATTGTGTTGTTAAATGTAGACTGGATATGCGCTGCGCCTTTTTCAATGTGCTTGCGTTCACGGCGACGGCGGATAACCTTCTTACCACCCTTTGGTGCTGCCATAGTCCTTTGCCCTCCTTACTTCTTCTTATTAGCCATGGTCTTACGGGGACCCTTACGAGTACGAGCGTTAGTCTTTGAACGCTGACCTCTTACAGGAAGTCCTTTTCTGTGGCGAACGCCACGGTAACAACCAATATCAATAAGTCTTTTAATATCATAAGCGATGTCACGGCGAAGGTCACCTTCAACGCGGCAGTGATGCTCGATGTATTCTCTGAGCTTTGCAATATCTTCTTCTGTCAAATCTCTGACACGAGTGTCCGGATTAACACCTGTTGCAGCAATAATGTCGTCTGCAGTCTTACGGCCGATACCGTAGATATAGGTCAAACCAATCTCAACTCTTTTATCTCTCGGTAAGTCAACACCTGCTATACGAGCCATATAGTTGCACCTCCATATAAATTCTAAAATATAGTTTTGTTTTCGTTAGGTAAATTAACCCTGGCGCTGCTTATGCTTGGGGTTTTCGCAAATAACTAAAATCTTACCTTTTCTTTTGATTACTTTGCACTTGTCGCACATTTTCTTTACTGAAGGTCTGACTTTCATGTATAATCATTCCTTTCTAAAAAGTCGTGTTTTTACCCGAATTATTTAGTTCTCCAGGTAATTCTGCCTCTTGTCAGGTCATAGGGGGACATTTCCACCTTTACCTTATCACCCGGCAATATGCGAATGAAGTTCATTCTCAGTTTGCCTGAAATAACAGCTAATATCACGTGACCGTTCGGCAACTCTACCTTGAACTGTGCGTTCGGTAAAGCTTCCTTAACAATACCTTCAATTTCGATTACATCCTGTTTTGACATATTGTCAACCCTCGCTCTTTCTAAAATTGTTCAAAATTTTTCTTATCTGCGGATTGGTCTTGATTGAACCCTCTATCACGGTTCCTGTAGGAGAAATATGAATGAGCTTTTTCTTTTTAGGCTTCTCAACCTTTCTTCGCTTTCCGTCTGCAATGTAAGCAAAAACGGAATCGCAGTCGAGAACAACAAAAAAGCCGTTCTTTTCCCTTCCTGCCACAGCCTTTACAATACTGCCTTTTACTGTGTTCATAAAATCACCTTTAATCGCACAAAGTCATAATTTTAGGTCCGTCAGGAGTTATTGCAACAGTATGTTCAAAATGAGCTGAAAGCTTTCCGTCAGCAGTGACGGTAGTCCATTTGTCATCAAGAACACGCACATTGCACCTGCCCTGGTTCACCATGGTTCAATGGCAATAGTCATACCCGGAATAAGCCGCACTCCTCTGTGAGCAGTGCGTAATTGGGTACGCTTGGGTCTTCGTGCAGTTTCGCACCTACGCCGTGGCCGACAAAATCTCGTACCACCGAGTAACTGCGAGCTTCGACATACTTCTGAACAGCGTTGCCTATGTCACCGACACGGTTGAAGGCAAGAGCCTGTTTAATTCCCTCATACAGACTCTCTTTTGTGGCGTCAAGCAAAGCCTGTGCGTCTGCACTGATTTTGCCACAGGGAAATGTAAAGGCGTTGTCGCCGTGAAATCCCCCGTAGAAAGCGCCAACATCCACGCTTACTATGTCGCCCTCTTTTAAAACGAGTTCTTTACTGGGTATGCCATGGATAACCACATTGTTAACGGAAATGCACGCACTCGCAGGAAAGCCGCCGTAACCGAGAAACGAGGGAACTGCTCCCTGTTTCTCGATGTATGAGCGGACAATGTTATCTATTTCATAAGTAGTAACGCCGGGCTTTACAGCCTCTCCCGCAACACGCAATGCCTCGGCAGAAATTCTGCAGGCATCTTTCATTTTTGAAAGTTCCCGTGCTGTCTTAACTACAACCATGAATTAAGCCTCAATACCTTCAAGGATAGCCTTTGTAGTAGCCTCTACATCGTCCTGTCCTTTTACAGTAACAAGCTTACCCTGCTTCTCATAGTAAGAAACGAGGGGCTCGGTCTCTTTGTGATATGTTTCGAGACGAGCAAGCACGGTATCGGGGTGGTCGTCCTTGCGCTGAACAAGGGTGCCGCCGCAATCGTCACAAACACCTTCCTTTTTGGGCTTTAAAGTCACAATGTGGAAAGGTCTGCCACAATTTTCGCAAACACGGCGTCCGGACATACGGTTGATGATTTTTCATCAGAAATGTCGATGTTGATGACATGCTGAATCTCAACACCCATATTATCCAGAGCCTCAGCCTGAGGAATAGTTCTTGGAAAACCGTCAAGAATGAAACCCTTCTTGCAGTCATCGGCAGAAAGTCTTTCCTTTACAATACCAATTACTACTTCGTCGGGAACAAGCTTGCCTTCATCCATAAAGGATTTAGCCTTCAAGCCCATCTCAGTGCCGTTTTTCAGCGCTTCACGGATCATGTTTCCGGTTGAAATTGTGGGAATACCAAAGTGTTCACAAAGTACAGCAGCCTGTGTGCCTTTACCTGCACCCGGAGCACCTAACATGATAATGTTCATCTATTATACTCCTTTTTTCTCAATTAGTCAAGAAAACCTTTGTAATGACGCATCATCATTTGTGACTCGAGCTGTTTAACAGTTTCAAGAGCAACACCAACTACGATGATGATTGATGTACCGCCGATTGACATCTGTCCCATTCCGGAAGCAGCGCCGTAGATAAGCGGAACCATAGCGATAACAGCAAGGAACATTGCACCGATTAATGTGATTCTTGACAAAATCTTTCTGATATAATCAGCTGTCGGAGCACCCGGACGAATACCGGGAACTGTGCCGTTGTTAGCTTTAAGGTTGTTAGCCATTTCAACAGGGTTGTACTGAATTGATGTATAGAAATAAGCGAACATTATAATGAACAAGAAATAAAGTACCATGTACAGCCAGCCTGTGGTGCTGAATGCTGCAAAGAATGCACCCCAGAAACCTTCTCCTGCAGGAATCTTGAGGAAGAGGTTGATTGTACTTGGAATTGAAAGAATTGAGCTTGCAAAGATGATTGGAAGAACGCCGCCGAGAGCAACCTTGATAGGAAGGTGGCTTGACTGACCGCCGTACATCTTTCTGCCCACAACACGCTTAGCATACTGAATCGGGATTCTTCTTTCGCTGTCCTGCATGAATGTGATAATCCATACTACAGCAACAAAGAGAACTACCCAGAGAGGTACGAGGAAGAAGAACTGTGTGCTGCCGTTAACAGCAAGGTTCCAGTACTGACCGAGTGTGTTGATAATCTGTGGGAACTGAGCAACGATACCTGCAAAAAGGAGAATGGAAATACCGTTTCCGATGCCGTGGCTGTTGATCTGTTCACCGAGCCACATCATAACCGCCGTACCTGCGGTAAAAACAAGGATGATTACGATAGCAGAGAACCAAAGTTCAAAACCGCTGTTGTAAAGTGTTACCTTGCTGTTGAGAAGGTAGAAGTAATATGCAGTACCCTGAATAATACCAAGACCGACTGTTACATAACGAGTGATAGCACTGATTTTGCGTCTGCCGGCTTCGCCTTCTCTTGCCAATCTCTCCAGAGGAGGAATAGCAACGCAGAGGAGCTGGATGATGATTGAGCTGTTGATGTAAGGGGTGATGCCCATTGCAAACAATGTTGCGTTTGAGAATGCACCGCCTGAGAGTGTATTCATATAAGAAAGCATTGTGTTAGACCAGTCATCCGGATTCATAACACTTCTGAGAGCCGCAGTATCCAGGAATGGAACCTGAATAACCGAGCCGATTCTGAATACAACAATGATTAAGAGAGTAAATAAAATTTTCTTTCTTAAATCGGGAAGTGACCAAGCATTTTTGATGGTTTTAAACACTTAGATCACCTCTGCCTTTCCGCCCGCAGCCTCAATTGCAGCTTTAGCTGATTCGGAAAAAGCAGAAACCTTTACTGTAAGTTTTTTGTCAAGCTTACCGTTGCCAAGAATTTTAACAGCATCAAAGCCGTTCTTAACAACGCCTGCATTAACAAGAGCCTCAATATCTACTGTCGCACCGTCTTCAAACTTTCTGTTCAAAGTGCTGAGGTTAACTGCTGCTACAGTCTTAGCAAAAATATTGTTGAAACCTCTTTTAGGGATACGACGCTGTAAAGGCATCTGACCGCCCTCAAATCCGGGACGGATGCTGCCGCCTGAACGAGCCTTCTGGCCCTTATGACCTTTACCGGAAGTTTTGCCCCAGCCTGAGCCGTGACCTCTGCCGATTCTCTTTGAGTCCTTCTTAGAACCCTCAACAGGAGAAAGTTCATGTAACTTCATTAGTTCGCACCTCCTTGCTTATGCTTCACTAACCTCTACGAGGTGGATGATTTTTGCTACCTTACCCTTAGTCTGAGCGTTATCGGCTGAGTTGTAACATCACCGATTTTCTTAAGACCGAGAGCGTGGGCGGTTGCAATCTGATCCTTCTTAGAGCCGATAAGACTCTTTACTAACTTAATTGTCATAATTTACAACCTCCCTATTAAAGAATTTCTTTAACGGATTTACCGCGGATTGCAGCAACTTCTTCAGCATTTCTTAATGCGCCAAGACCTGCAAGAGTAGCTCTAACTACATTACAGGGATTGTTGGAACGAAGAGCCTTTGTTCTGATGTCCTTGATACCTACTGCTTCAACAACGGCACGAACAGGACCGCCGGCAATAACACCGGTACCGGGAGCAGCGGGCTTCATAAGAACTCTGCCTGCACCGAACTCACCGATTACTTCGTGAGGGATTGTTGTACCTCTGAGTGAAACCTTCATGAGGTTCTTCTTAGCATCCTCAATACCCTTGCGGATAGCGTCGGGTACTTCGCCTGCCTTACCGATACCGAAACCAACTGTTCCGTTACCGTCGCCTACAACTACGAGAGCTGCAAACTTGAAAATACGACCGCCTTTAACTGTTTTAGAAACACGGTTAATAGTAACTACTCTTTCTTTTAATTCGCCTGTTACTTCTACTGTTTTAGCCAAAGTTATTCCTCCAATCCTTAGAAATTGAGGCCGCCCTCACGGGCGCCTTCGGCCAATTCCTTAACACGGCCGTGATATATGTTACCGCCTCTGTCGAATACAACATCAACGATATTCTTTTCTTTTGCACGCTCTGCAACGAGCTTGCCGACAGCCTTAGCTGCCTCTTTGTTTCCGCCATTGCCTGTGATTTCCTTATCAAGGCTTGAAGCCTGAGCAAGTGTAACACCGTACATCGTCAATGATCTGAGCATAGATGTTGCTTGTGGAGCGGAATACGCAAAGACGAGGACAAGAAGCTGTACCGCTGATCTTGCTGCGGACTCTCTTATGGCGTTTTGCGCGTGCCTTTTTTGTATCTGGTCTGCTTACCATTAATTATTCACTCCTTAATTATTTGCCCTTACCGGCCTTGCCTTCCTTGCGGCGGATAACTTCATCAGCGTACTTAATACCCTTGCCCCTTATATGGCTCCGGCGGACGCTTTTCTCTTACTTCGGCAGCAAACTGACCAACCTTTTGCTTGTCAATGCCGGAGATGATAATTTTGTTAGGATCGGGAACTTCAATCTTGATGTCCTCTGTATCCTCAACGATAACCTGGTGTGAATAACCAAGGTTCATAACGCACTTGTTACCCTGCTTCTGAACACGGTAACCAACGCCGTTAACCTCAAGAGTCTTTGTATAACCTTCTGTAACACCGATAACCATATTATGGATAAGTGTTCTTGTAAGACCGTGAAGTGAACGGTTTTCCTTTGCGTCGTTAGGACGGGTAACCTCGATTACATCGCCCTTGATTTCAACAGTCATAGCAGGATTAAACTTGAAATCAAGTGAACCCTTTGGACCTTTAACTGTGATAACGCCGTTGTCAATTGAAGCTGTAACGCCGGCGGGAATATTTATAGGTTTTCTTCCAATTCGAGACATTTATCGCACCTCCTCTTACCAAATGTAAGCGAGAACCTCGCCGCCGATGTGCTGCTTTCTTGCCTCACGATCTGTCATAACACCCTTTGAGGTTGAAATGATGGCGATACCAAGACCTTCATTACCTTTGGCATATCTTCTGCATTACTGTAAATTCTGAGACCGGGCTTTGATACACGGCGGAGACCTGTGATAACAGGAGTCTTGCGTCTGTATACTTGAGTGTTACCTTAATAACGCCCTGCTTGCCGTCTTCAATAACTGTGAAATTCTTTACATAACCTTCGTCAACAAGAATCTGACAAATTGACTTCTTGAGGTTTGAAGCGGGAATTTCAACAGAATCATGCTTTGCTGAATTTGCGTTACGGATTCTTGTAAGTAAATCAGCAATTGTATCTGTAATCTGCATTATGCTTTACCTCCCTTGCTTACCAGCTTGCTTTCTTTACACCCGGAATTTCGCCCTTGTAAGCGAGTTCACGGAAGCAAATACGACAAATGCCATACTTACGGAGGTAGGCGTGTGGTCTACCACAGATGTTACATCTTGTGTACTCTCTTGTAGAGAATTTCTGCTTTCTCTGCTGCTTTACTTTCATTGAAGTTTTAGCCACAACAATCCCTCCTTACTTTGAAAACGGTGCGCCCATAAGCTTCAAGAGCTCGCGAGCTTCTTCGTCTGTTGTTGCAGTGGTTACGAAACAAATGTCCATACCACGAACCTTGTCGATCTTGTCATAGTCAATCTCGGGGAAGATGAGCTGTTCTTTGAGGCCCATGTTGTAGTTACCACGGCCGTCAAATGAATCAGGGTTGATACCTCTGAAGTCACGAACACGGGGAAGTGCTACATTGAAGAATCTGTCGAGGAATTCATACATTCTCTCGCCTCTTAATGTAACCTTACAGCCGATTGCCATACCTTCTCTGAGTTTGAAGTTAGCAACTGACTTTCTTGCCTTACAGATGAGAGGCTTCTGACCTGTAATAGCAGAAAGGTCTGTGCAGATAGCATCAATTACTTTTGAGTTATCTTTTGCTTCGCCTGCGCCTACATTGATAACGATTTTATCAAGCTTAGGAATCTGCATTGTGCTCTTGTAGGAGAACTTTGACATAAGAGCAGGTGCAACTTCTTTTGAATAATATTCTTTAAGTCTTGCCATATCTTATTTCCTCCTTAAAGTGCTTCGCCGCATTTAGCGCAAACTCTGCCCTTAGAGCCGTCCTCATAAAACTTATGAGCAACTCTTGTAGGCTTTTTGCATCTTGGGCAAACGATCTGAACCTTAGATGCATACATAGCACCCTCAGCCTTAATGATACCGCCCTGCTCGCCCATCTTCTTGGGCTTAACATGCTTTGAAACCATGTTTACCTTTTCTACGATAACTTTGCCTTCTTTAGGGCTTACAGCCATAACCTGACCTGTCTTGCCCTTGTCCTTACCGCTTAATACGATAACGGTGTCGCCTGTTTTAACATGAACTTTACTCATTGTGACACCTCCAATTAAAGTACTTCGGGAGCGAGAGAAAGAATCTTCATATAATCTTTATCACGAAGCTCTCTTGCTACCGGTCCGAAGATACGAGTACCCTTCGGGTTCTTATCTTCCTTAATAATAACAGCTGCATTTTCATCGAAACGGATATAAGTACCGTCTTCTCTTCTGACGCCCTTTGCAGAACGAACAACTACAGCCTTTACAACGTCGCCTTTTTTAACAACACCGCCGGGTGCTGCCTTTTTAACCGAGGCTACGATTACATCGCCAATGTTGGCATATCTCCTTCTGGTACCGCCGAGTACACGAATGCACATAAGTTCCTTTGCGCCGGTGTTGTCGGCAACCTTGAGGATAGTTTGCTGCTGAATCACAGTGTAATTCCTCCTTTACTCAAAGCCGCTAAAATAAACTTATTTAGCTTTCTCAATAATCTCGACGAGTCTCCATCTTTTGTCTTTAGAAAGAGGACGGGTCTCCATAATCTTTACACGGTCGCCAATGCCACACTCGTTGTTTTCGTCTGTGCCTTGAAACGAACTGTACGCTTAACAATTTTGTTGTAAAGCTTGTGCTTTACGCTGTCTTCAACTGCAACGACAATTGTCTTGTCCATCTTGTCGCTTACAACTTTTCCGACAACAGTTTTTCTCATATTTCTTTCACTCACTGTTAAGTCCTCCTCTCTTAAGCTTCAGCGCCGTTAAGTTCCATCTGACGAAGAACTGTTGAAATTCTTGCGATGTCCTTTTTAACAGCACCGATTCTGGATGAGTTTTCGAGCTGATTAACAGCAAGCTGGAAACGAAGATTGAATAATTCTTCTTTGAGTTCAGTGAGCTTTGTCTGAAGCTCTTCTACTGACATATCTCTGAGTTCTGATGCTTTCATTACTGCTCACCCTCCTCTTTCTTAACAAACTTGCACTTGATCGGAAGCTTATTTGCAGCAAGGCGAAGAGCCTCTCTTGCAGTAGCTTCATCTACGCCGCCGAGTTCAAACATAACTCTGCCGGGCTTTACTACGGCTACCCAGTACTCGGGTGAACCTTTACCTGAACCCATTCGTGTTTCAGCAGGCTTTGCTGTAACAGGCTTATCAGGGAAAATTTTGATCCATACTTTACCGAATCTTTTGCAGTAACGAGTCATAGCGACACGGGCAGCTCAATCTGGTTTGAGGTGATCCATGCAGCTCTGTAGCCTGAAGACCCGAAATACGCCGCTAAAAGTAACCCTTTAGTTTAACCC
>ENA-OQCX01001278-OQCX01001278.1-human-gut-metagenome-genome-assembly--contig:-NODE-1278-length-11942-cov-2.047990_pt1 | contig 11942 bp, 15 predicted proteins | sample MGYA00242762_ERZ504587 | MGnify/ENA primary metagenome ERZ504587 (study PRJEB26092, sample SAMD00036337) | human gut metagenome | host: Homo sapiens | study: EMG produced TPA metagenomics assembly of...
ATTCTGTACTTTTGGTGTATTTAATTTCTTAATATCATAATATATTAATTTTCTATAATATTCTTTCCAATCATCGTAAAATAAAATTGGCGAAATATCATTTTTTTCTTTTTTCACAGCATCTGAAATAGTTTTCTTTGCTCCATGGGCAATTTTTTAGGCTGATATATTTTTCTTGTTATGAAATTCCCCGTTTCGTAAATAACAGATTCTACATATACTTCAAAAGATGAACATAAAAAAATCAATCCAGCCCTAGTCAAATGATCAAGGCTCTTTTTTCCTCTTCCTGAGTTTCTTTCCAATTCATGATTATATGTTTCAATTAATTTTATTCACCTGATTAAGATTTTTTTGGAATGTTTTATACGCTTTTGATGGCATACTATCCTCCTCACTACATTTTCTTTATCATAATTTTTTAAATCTAACTTTCTTTATATTCAGCAACACGTTTCTACCGCAAAAAGACCAGAACCATATTATTATGATCCCAGTCCTTTTTCTAATTAATCTTCATAATGGCCTCTACAGGTGATGGTCCAAAGAAATCCATTCCCATTTATGTTGTAAGACAACCACAGTCTGTCTCGTTCAGCTCATGTTCCTGCCCATTGCCTGCTGATAACTGAGCAATTCCTCTGTCTATCATATCCAGGTATTCCGCATTTCGAACAGTTTTTTCAGACTCTTTCTTCCATCTTGCCTGTACATATTCTTCTACACGTGATACCAACTCTTTTGCTGTCTGGATCTGTTCCTCAGCCTCTTCTCTTGTCGCTATATAGAAATCATCATAATCACTGGCATGACGGATTTCTTCTGATTCAACAATTTTCTTTCCAAGCTTTCTCGGAAAAATCTCCGTTTTTACATAATTCTTATTGAAATTCGCCAGAGCATCTTTATGTCTTTTATACGCATTACCATCCAGCGCATGCACAGCTGATATTGCATGGTAAATCCCATAATATGCCCGGTTATTTGCTCCACGGAATTCTTTAGCTGCCAAAAGGATTTCGGCTGCCTTAATATCACTTTTAGAGGTTTCAATACGATACAGTACCAAATCTTTCTGCGTTCCCTTTTCATTAGGCTGCATCAAACAGTTTCACCCCTTCCTTCTTTACATTCGCATAAAATGGGTATACATCAACCCAGTTCTGGAAATGCTGTTGGCTTTTTGCTATCGGTTTAATATCAAGGTCATGATCCATATTGAAATCAAAAGTTTCTCCTGACAATTCATGGCGATACTGTTTAATATCTATGTCTGACAAGTCCAGGAGAATCATTATATCTATATCAGAATCTGCCTTATAATCTCCCCTTGCATAGGATCCATATAAAATTACTGTCTTTAAATGACTTCCATATATCTTCCGTAATATTTCGGTATACTGATCCAACAATATTTTTATTGTTACCGGCATAATGTTTTCTCCTTTCCTGCTTCGATACTTTTTTCTTTATTATAACCGAACCACCATATCTTTTCTACTGCTTTCTCACACTGTAAATTCATATTTTTCCAGCATTTGTCACAAGATTGTCACAGACTCCTGCCAATATGCCCGGAAAAGTGCGTATTTACGGCATTCTTTCAAAATTAATATCAAGCATTTTCTCTTGACAGCACAAATTTATTTTTCCGATACGCTTCTTAAAAATCTCGGCAAAAAGCCCCGGCATCCATATACTGAACACCAGGACTTCCCCATTTCATTTATTTACATGGCAGATGCTACTCTGAGACAATCACAGACTTGGACGGATCACCTTTGGTCTGCATCCTGCATCTTCAAGAGCTTTAACAATCTCGTTCTTTATGATCTGTACCAAAGCCTCCCAGTGTGATCTTAAGTTCCACTGCCGCATTTCTGTTCGTGCTTACAAACTGGTTATGATCCAGCTTGATAACATTGCCCTGCGCCCTGGCGATCACGCTTGCCACACGTACCAGTTCACCCGGCTTATCCGGAATGAGCACAGATACTGTGAAGATTCTGTCTCTCTGGATCAGACCATGCTGAACAACAGAAGACATGGTAATAACATCCATGTTTCCACCGCTTAAGATAGAAACAATCTTCTTTCCCTTCACATCCAGATGACGAAGCGCTGCTACTGTCAGAAGACCGGAATTCTCTACGATCATCTTATGGTTCTCAACCATGTCAAGGAAAGCAACAATCAGTTCATCATCCTCGATAGTGATGATATCGTCCAGATTCTTCTGGATATACGGGAAGATTTTCTTTCCGGGTGTCTGTACGGCAGTACCGTCAGCAATCGTATTTACGTGCGGAAGAGTCACAACCTCACCCTTCTTCAGAGAAGCTTTCATGCAGGCAGCCCCTGCCGGTTCCACACCGATGACTTTGATATGTGGATTTAACAGCTTCGCAAGTGTGGAAACACCTGTTGCAAGTCCGCCTCCACCGATCGGAACCAGAATATAATCAACAAGTGGAAGCTCCTGAACGATCTCCATTGCAATGTACCCTGTCCTGTGGCAACTGCCGGATCATCGAAAGGATGGATAAAGGTATATCCCTCTTTCTCAGCAAGTTCCAATGCATGTGCACATGCCTCATCATATACATCACCATGCAGGATAACCTCTGCACCGTAACTCTTTGTTCTCTCAACCTTGATCAGCGGAGTTGTGGTGGGCATAACGATCACTGCCTTCACACCATATTTATGCGCAGCATAGGCAACACCCTGTGCATGATTTCCGGCGGATGCTGTGATCAGACCTTTATTTCTCTCTTCATCGGAAAGAGTGCTGATCTTATAATAGGCACCACGAACCTTATATGCACCTGTACGCTGCATATTCTCCGGTTTTAAATAAACCTTATTTCCTGTAAGTTCACTGAAATAGCTGCTCTTGATCAGCTTTGTTTCCTGTGTGACCTGTTTTACGATCTCTGATGCCTGTTCAAAACTCTCTAAAGTAAGCATTGTTTTTTCCTCCATTTTGTCCTAAATGTACTCCCGGAATCTTTTTGTACTTAATTTGACTCCGAAAGTACATCCTAATCTTAAGCGTCCGGGTTTTCTTTATGGTCTACATCAAACAACGCATTTACAAATGCATCTGCATCGAATTTCTGAAGATCGTCAATACTTTCTCCTACGCCAATGTACTTCACCGGAATATCCAGTTCAGACTGGATGGCAACTGCAATACCTCCCTTGGCAGTTCCGTCCAGCTTGGTAAGGATAATACCGCTGACATTTGCGACCTCCGCAAATTGTCTCGCCTGTGCAAGGGCATTCTGTCCGGTGGTACCATCCAGCACTACCAATGTCTCCAGATATGCATCCGGATACTCCCTCTCCAGGATCCTGTAAATCTTGCGGAGTTCTTCCATAAGGTTCTTTTTATTATGAAGACGTCCTGCTGTATCGCAGAGAAGTACGTCTGCATTTCTTGCTTTGGCTGCAGCCACCGCATCATAGATAACAGATGCAGGATCTGCTCCCGCCTGTCCGCCGATGATCTCCACACCTGCACGGTTCGCCCACTCAGTAAGCTGCTCTCCTGCTGCTGCGCGGAAAGTATCGGCTGCTGCAAGGATAACCTTCTTGCCCTGGTCTTTTAATTTTCCTGCAAGCTTTCCTACTGAAGTGGTTTTTCCGACACCATTGACACCGATCACCAAGACTACGGATCTGCGGTTCTCAAATTCATACTCTGTGCTGTCCACACGCATCTGATCCTTGATCTCATTGATCAGAAGCTGTTTACATTCCATCGGTTCCTTAATATGACGTTCGGAAACCTCTTTCTTTAAATTCTCAATAATAGAAGTGGTCGCATTGATCCCGATATCACCCATGATCAGAATCTCTTCCAGCTCTTCATAAAAATCTTCATCAATACTGGAAAAACCACTGAAAATACTGTCAAATCCGGCTACGATATTGTCTCTGGTCTTTGCCAGTCCACTGACTAATCGTTTAAAAAAACCTTTCTTTTCTTCTGCCATGTGAAACTCCTCCTGTTACTGGGTAAGCTGATTCTCCACCAGATCGACGGAAACCAGTGTGGATACCCCTTTTTCCTGCATGGTAATACCATAAAGCCGGTCTGCGGCGTTCATAGTTCCACGTCTATGGGTTATTATAATAAATTGTGTGTTTTTCGTCAACTTCTGTAAATATCCGGCAAATCGCCCAACATTGGAATCGTCCAGCGCTGCCTCGATCTCATCCAGCAGACAGAACGGTGACGGCTTCAGATTCTGGATTGCGAAAAGAAGTGCGATAGCTGTCAGAGCTTTTTCCCCGCCGGAAAGCTGCATCATATTCTGCAGTTTCTTTCCCGGCGGCTGGGAAATGATCTTAATTCCTGCCTCCAGGATATCTGCCTCTTCATCCAGCTCCAGAGTTCCTTTTCCGCCTCCGAACAATTCCTTAAATGCCTTGTCAAATTCCTTCTGGATCTCGCCGAATTTCTCAGAAAACTGTTTCCGCATTCCCTCATCCAGCTCCTGAATGATCTGTTCCAGAGTTTTCTCCGCTGTGACCAGATCCTCATACTGGCCGGACAGAAAGGTGTGTCTTTCCAGAAGTTCCTTATAATCCTCAATAGCATTTACATTTACAGGTCCCAGCTTTCTGATATCATCTTTAATCTGAGCTGCCTGTCGCTTCATCTGCGAAAGATCAGTAAGTTCCTCTTTTCTGTAGGAAACGGCATTATTGGGAGTGATCTCATACTCGGACCACATATAGGCAATCCGCTCTTCCCTGTTCTCCTCCAGCTTGTCCATCTGTCCCTGCAGACGGTAACATTCCTTATCCAGAAGTCCGATCTGACCGGACAGATAATCTCTTTTCTCAAAAAATCTTTATGCTGAGAAGTTCTGCTCTCTTTCTCCTTCTGCAGATTTTTCAGCTGCATCTGTGCCTGTTCTTCATGAAGGACAGACTCTTCCGACTCTTTTTTCAGCTGGGTGATCATCTCCTGCTTCTTTTCCATCTCTTCACTGCTGTGAGCAAGAGACTGATAAATATCCTCTTTCTCAGTCATAAAAGCTGTGATTTCTGCTTTCAGACGGCTCAGGTTTTCCTGGTCAAATTTCTCTTTCTGTTCAAGAGCGGATGACTGAAGACGGATTTCTTCTAACTCCCGGGTGATTTTCTTCTCTTCTTCTTTCCATTCATCCAGTTCTGACTGCTTTGCCTCAATAAAACTCTCCAGTTCTTTCTCATCCTGCTTTGAATTCTCCAGTTCCCTGGCAATCCGGTCATGATCCTGCCGGATTTCCATGACCTGACGTTTGATCTCTGCCTGATCTCTGTTGATCTGCGCATATCCGCTTCGGATCTCCTCAGCTTTCTTTTCCTGCTGTTTGATATTCATTCTGGCAGTATTCTGTTCTATATATTTCTGACGGAGTTTTTCCTGAAATCCTGCAATGGCATCACGAAGCCTGTTTCTCTGATTTTTATTTTCCTCAACAGCATTCTGCATTTCGGTCAGATTCTGCTTCAGCTGATTTACTTTTGTTTCCAGTTCCTCTATTTCACGCCGTCTTCCAAGCAGATTGCTGTTGTTTCTGAAGGCACCGCCGGTCATGGAACCTCCCGGGTTTAAGGATTCACCCTCTGTTGTGACCATTCTCAGACTGTGTCTGTATTTTTTTCCTATTGCAATGGCATGATCAATGTTATCAACTACCAGCACTCTTCCAAGAAGGAATTTCGTGATCTGCTGATACTGAGAAGCTACGGACACCAGTTCGCTGGCAATCCCCACACGCCCGGCTCTTTCAGTGCTTCTTTCGGTGTAAACTCACCTCTGGGACTTATGCTGCTCATGGGAAGAAAGGTCGCACGTCCATAACGATTCTTTTTCAGAAATTCAATCATAGTTTTGGCAGTCTGCTCATTATCTGTAACAATATTCTGAATGCTCCCACCAAGAGCTGTCTCGATAGCGATCTCATAATCTTTGTTTACCTGGATCAGATCTGCGACAACACCCTGGATTCCCGGAACACGTTCTTTTTGTTCCATAACTCTCCGGATACTGTTTCCGTATCCATCATAGCGCTCCGCGATATTTCTGAGAGAATCCAGCCGGGATGCCTCTCTGTGATAGGCTGTCTGTTCTACTTCCAACTTTGTGTTCTGTTCCTTCAGCTTTTCCTGAATCTTCATCACACTCAGATTCAGATGTTCACATTCCTCATTGGCATTTTCAATCTGGGATGTAATCTCATCATACTGTTTCCGGGCTGTAGTCAGAATGGTCTGCTGTTCTTCCTCTTCACTCTTCAGTCTGAGAATACGCTGGCTGATCTCTGCCTTACGGATTTCTGCCTGTTCCATCATTGCATCAAATCTCTGGGCTTTACCCTTGACATTGGCGCGGCTGTTCAAAATTTCAATAATCTCATTTTTGCCATTCTCCACTTCGAGAGTACAGGCTTCCATATTCTCCTGCGCTGTCCTTAATTTCTCTTCTTCCTCAGAAAGTTTCTTACGGACAGCCTTTAACTGTGCATAAATATCCGTTTTTTCTTCTTCAAGTTTCTTCTTTGAATCTGTTCTTACTGAAAGTTCAGCCTCAATAGTCTGGATACGTCCCTTATAATGCTCTTCATTCTGTGCCCCTGCCAGTATCTGCTCATTTAATACATTGATCTGGCCTTCCAGCTGTTGTTTACGGATTGCCTGCTCCTGACCGGAAATGCGAAGTGCATCCATTTTGGAATTTAAATCTTCCAGTTCCTGTTCCAGACGTTCATATTCCACCTTGGTCCGGTCATAGGAACTCTGGGTATCCTTCAGCTGATTCTGCGCAATTATGTTCTTCTCTTCCAGTTCCTTGAGTTCTTTGGCTGCAGCAGCATACTCCATCAGGAACATATTCACATCCAGTTCCTTAAGCGTCTCTCTTTTGGAAAGATAAACTCTTGCTGTCTCTGACTGTTTCTCCAGTGGTTCCAGCTGTCTGGTAAGCTCCGAGAGGATATCTGTCACTCTGACCAGGTTCTGGCGTTCTTCCTCCAGTTTTTTGATCGTGGTATTCTTTCTTCTCTTAAATTTAACAATACCTGCTGCCTCATCAAAAAGCTCTCTTCTCTCTTCCGGTTTACCGCTTAGGATCCTGTCGATCTGTCCCTGTCCGATAATGGAATATCCTTCTTTACCGATACCTGTATCATAAAACATCTCATTGATATCTTTCAGTCTGCAGGCACTTCCGTTGATCTTATATTCACTCTCTCCTGAACGGTAAAGCCTTCTGGTAACCGTAACCTCGTTAAAATCAACCGGAAGCTTATGGTCTGAATTATCCAGTGTGATCGCCACCGATGCATAACCCAGGGGTTTTCTTGTCTCTGTACCGGAGAAAATAACATCCTGCATATTTCCTCCTCGCAGAGATCTGGCACTCTGTTCACCCAGCACCCATCTCACCGCATCACCGACATTGCTCTTTCCACTTCCGTTCGGACCTACAATACCGGTGATCCCGTTATGAAATTCAAAATTGATCTTCTGGGCGAAAGACTTAAATCCCTGTACCTCTATATTCTTTAAATACATAATTCTCCTGTTTATTTTCTGAGTACACGAATCGCCTGGTATGCTGCGGCCTGTTCTGCTGCTTTCTTTGTATGACCGCTTCCCTGTCCCATCACTTTTCCGTTTACTCTTGCCTCCACAGTAAAGTTTTTGTTATGATCCGGGCCTTCTTCTTTTGTCAGAATATATTCCACCGGCTGTGTTCCGTTTTCCTGCACGATTTCCTGCAGGATGGTCTTGCTATCATAAAAGAGCTGTTTATGTTCAATATCATTCAGGATAAAATTCAGCACAAACTCCTTTGCATTAGCAAAACCACCATCCAGATAGATAGCTCCCAATAAAGCCTCTGTTGCATCAGAGACGATAGAATCCCTGTTTCTTCCGCCGGTCATATCCTCTCCCTTTCCAAGCAACAGAAACTGCGGCAGTCCGAATTCTCTTGCACAATAGGCAAGGCTTGGCTCACACACCAGGCTGGCTCTCTTCTTTGTCAGCTCTCCCTCCGGTATCTGGGTAAATCTTGCATACAGATAATCACTGCTGATCAGCTCCAGCACAGCATCTCCCAGAAACTCCAGTCTCTCATTGCTGCCCAGCTTCCCCAACTTCTTCTCATTTGCATAGGAACTGTGAGTCAGTGCCTGTGTAAGATAATGTTTATTTTTAAAATGATATCCTATGATTTCTTCTAATTCTTCTGTCTTTCTATTCATTCCTCTAACCCTCTCCATATGCGCAGGGCTGTCATCTGACAACCCTGCGACATCATTTTTTGTAACTGCTCAGTGTGCCTGTATTATGCTCCTGTCAAATTTCAGACTGCCGGACAGTTACATTTTTATTTAATTGTCCGAATTGCTTCAACAGCATCACCGACTGTCTGAATCTGTTCGACAGATTCATTATCCAGCTCAATGTCATACTCCTCTTCAATCCCCATAATAATCTGAAAAATATCAAGAGAGTCTGCACCAAGATCATCTACAAATGTAGTGTCTTCTGTGATCGAATCTGCATCAATATTCAGAACCTCTGCTATGATAGCTTTTATTTTCTCCAGTTCCATCTTCAACCCTCCTTCCTGTTTCTGTTCCTGTCCTGCTCTATTCTGCTCCGGACTTCAGTAATTCCTGATCCTCCAGGATACGCTCTGCGATCTTCTCGTTGATCTTCTCCTGTTTAAACTGTACACACTGGAAAATACCATGTTTGATCTCAATGGCTTTGGCACTCCCATGCGTCTTTACCACAAGTCCTTTAAGCCCCAGAAGCGGTGCTCCGCCATATTCCGTTGCATCAAAGGATTTCAGAGTTTCTTTCAGTGCAGGCTTTACCAGAAGTGCAACCGATCTTACTTCTTGTGCTGGTCATCATTCCTTCTTTGATCTTCTGGACCAGGGCAGAACCAACTCCCTCATATAATTTAAGGATCACATTTCCCACAAATGCTTCGCATACGACCACATCCGCATATCCTGCCGGGATATCTCTGGCTTCTATACTTCCGATGAAATTAATGCTTTTGCATTCTTTCAGAAGGGGGAAAGTTTTCTTTTACAAGTGCATTTCCCTTCTCCTCTTCCGCCCCGTTATTTACGATGGCAACTCTTGGATTCTTAATGCCGACTACATTCTCCATATAAATAGAACCCATCTTCGCAAACTGTACCAGATGTGATGGACGTGCATCCACATTGGCACCGCAGTCTATCAGAAGGGAAACTCCCTTTGTGGTAGGGATCAACGGTGCAAGAGGCGGTCTCTCCACGCCTTTACTTCTGCCTACCAGCACCTGTCCTCCAACAAGAACCGCACCTGTACTTCCTGATGAAATAAAGGCATCTGCTTCCTGTTTCTTAACCATATTCAAACCTACTACGATTGATGAATCTTTTTTCTTACGGATTGCAAAAACCGGAGGCTCTGCTGTCTCGATCACCTGGGATGCATTGACAACCTGGATCTGGTTCTTCGGATATCCGGAGTATTTCGCCAGTTCCTTATCTATCACTTCCTGTTTTCCTGTAAGAATTACTTTTATGTCCTGTCTCTCTGTTACAGCTTCCACTGCAGCCTTGACAGGTTCTGCCGGGGCATTATCCCCGCCCATTGCGTCCACTACAACTCTGACCTGTTCTGCCATATCTTCATATCTCCTGTTCACTTACTGTTCACTCACAGATGTCAGAATCAAAAGATATTTTCTGTCACTGACCCGGCATCCGCAAATTGCCCCGCTGCAAAGCAGCTCCTGCAATCTTCCATAATCTGTATCATACTAAAGAACCCTCTGCAAAGTCAATAGCATCTGAAAAAAATCACTTTTCACTTTTTTTGTGCCTCGATTCGCTCCGCCAGATCATTCAGATAAACCCACCTGTCCATCTTCTCATCCAAATCTGCCTGTGCCTTCTCCTTCTGTTCCATGATCTCACGAAGCTTCACAGAATTGGTGGCATTGGCCTCCATATCCTTATCCAGCTTCTCCAGCAGTTCCTCCAGCGCTGCAATATCATCATCGATGGTTTCAAATTCCCTCTGCTCTTTATAGGTAAATTTCAGCTTCTGGGGACGATTCTGCTTCCAGTCTGCCTGAGCCGACTTCTTCTTTTCCGCGCCAACTGCAGTGCTCTGTCCTTCAGATACTGCCCCGCCTTTTCTCGCCAGCGCCTCTGTATAATCCGTATATCCGCCCTCATACTGGGTCAGATGTCCATTCCCCTCAAAAGCAAAAATCCTGTCCACAATATTATCCAGAAAATACCTGTCATGAGACACTGCGATCACAATCCCTGCAAAAGAAGCCAGATAATCCTCCAGAATGGTCAGTGTAGGAATATCCAGATCATTACTTGGCTCATCCAGAAGAAGCACATTCGGCGCCTCCATCAGAAACCCTCAGCAGATACAGACGCCTCTTCTCACCACCTGACAATTTGGCAATGGTGCATACTGCATGCAGAATCAAAAAGAAACCTCTCCAGCATCATTGTTGCGGAAATCTTCCCGTCTCTGGTCGGAATATACTCTGCCACGTCGCGATATAATACGATCACACGCTGATTGGTATCCATATCCGGCACTTCCTGTGCAAAATACCCTATGCGAATGGTTTCTCCAATTTCCACTTCTCCTGCATCCGGCTGTATCATCCCATCAATAATCTTGATGAGTGTTGACTTTCCGCACCCATTAGGACCAATAATCCCAAGACGCTGATTGCGCAGCACAATATAATTAAAATCATCCAGGATCTTCTTCTCACCAAAACTCTTGCTGATATGGTGAAGTTCGATTGTCTTCTTTCCCATACGTGTCTCAACAGAATCCAGCTCCACATTCGCATCACGCACCGGAGCTTTTCCGTTCTTCAGTGCCTCCAGGCGTTCCAGACGTGCCCGCTGCTTGGTACTTCTGGCTCTGCATCCACGCTTTGCCCACTCCAGTTCCATGCGGAGTACGCTCTGTCTCTTCCTCTCACTGGCAAGCTCCATCTCCTCACGCTCTGCCTTCAGTTCCAGAAACTTCGAGTAATTAGCCTCATAAGCATAAAGGCCGCCATGGGAAATCTCCAGAATCTTATTAGTAACCTGTCGAGAAAATATCTGTCATGAGTAACCATAATCACAACGCCCTTAAAACTTCTCAGAAAGTCCTCTAGCCAGGTCACCATCTCATTATCCAGATGGTTGGTAGGCTCGTCCAGAAGCAGCACATCACAGGGATTCACCAGAGTCCTTGCCAGTGCCACCCTTTTCTTCTGTCCCCCGGATAAATGATCGATCTTCTCCTCATGGTCTGTAATTCCCAGCTTATTCAGAACATTCCTTGCCTCGCTCTCAGTACTCCAGTCCTTCTGCCACTTTCCTTCTGCCACATAATCCAGGACAGAAGCTCCCTGCGGAAACTCCGGCATCTGCGGAAGATACGTGATTCTCAGGCCATTTTGAGTGATCACCTGCCCTCATCCGGCTCCTCCAGACCGCCGATGATCTTCAGAATCGTAGACTTCCCGGTCCCATTAATCCCGATGATCCCAATCTTATCTCCCTGATGCACCCCGTAGGAAACATCATCCAGCACCACCTTCTCACCAAACACCTTGGAAACATGCTCTATATTCAAAATATTCATAAGTCCAAACCTCTCTCGTAATTTTCGTCCCCCCTGACCTGGGAACAAAATTCGCCTACCATTATACCATTTTTCTCCCTTTTCTAAAACCCCCAGTTATCCAGAACATCTCCCTCCTAAAACACCTCGCGGAATAGTGGTGTGTGAACAGTAACAAACCCCTTTCCGTGTTCAATACCCAGCGCAGAAAATAGTTTGTTTTGGGTGCATTTGCAGGGTTCTAGATATTCTTAGCCGTCAGAATCTGCGTT
>ENA-OQCX01001279-OQCX01001279.1-human-gut-metagenome-genome-assembly--contig:-NODE-1279-length-11941-cov-2.569071_pt1 | contig 11941 bp, 15 predicted proteins | sample MGYA00242762_ERZ504587 | MGnify/ENA primary metagenome ERZ504587 (study PRJEB26092, sample SAMD00036337) | human gut metagenome | host: Homo sapiens | study: EMG produced TPA metagenomics assembly of...
AATTATTTTAAATGAACGATAAAAAGAAACACCGAAAGCGGTGCTTCATGCATCGCTGTGCGCAAAAATAATGGTTTTTCGGAGAATAACAAGGATTATAGGAATTGTTTTAAATGAAAGAACCGTGGTTATTAACATATCTAATTCGTTTTCTATTAGTAAAAATCGAAGAAAAGTTTTACTTTTGTTTCTAAATAACATAGGCTTATGAGTGCGACTCCTCTTTATAATGAATTTCCTTCTTTCCTGAAACGTTATTTTCCGCATAAGGTACAGAAAATTTCGTTGAATGCCGGGTTTACCTGTCCCAACCGTGACGGGAGCAAGGGGTACGGCGGCTGTACCTACTGCAATAACCAGACTTTCAATCCCGACTACTGCCGTACCGAGAAGCCGATAGCCCTGCAACTGGAAGAAGGAAAGCGTTTCTTTGCGCATAAATATCCCGAAATGAAGTATCTGGCATATTTTCAGGCTTACACCAATACGTACGGAGAACTGGAGTCCTTGAAGCGGAAATATGAAGAGGCGTTGGCGGTAGACGGAGTGGTGGGGCTGGTTATCGGTACGCGTCCCGACTGCATGCCCGATGATTTGCTGCGGTATCTGGAAAATCTTAACAAGCATACTTTCCTTTTGGTGGAATACGGTATTGAGAGTACTCGCGACGAGACACTCCGCCGCATTAACCGCGGGCATACATTTCAAGTTACCGTCAATGCGGTGGAGCGTACGGCTGCTTGCGGAATACTGACCGGCGGACATGTAATCCTGGGGCTGCCGGGCGAGACTCACCGCAGTATTGTGGCACAGGCGAAGGACCTGTCGCGTTTACCGCTCACTACGCTGAAAATGCATCAGTTGCAATTGATACGCGGCACCCGTATGGCTTTGGAATATGAACGGAATCCCGAAGACTTCCATCTTTTCAATGTCGATGAATATGTTGACCTTGTGGTGGACTATGTAGAGCATCTCCGTCCGGATATTGTTCTGGAACGCTTCGTCTCCCAATCTCCCAAAGAGTGCTTATTGCACCGACTGGGGACTGAAAAATTATGAGTTTAACCACCGGGTGCAAAAAAGAATGAAGGAACTTGACGCATATCAAGGAAAGAAGTATGAAATGTGAGAAAAAAGACTTATTTTTGCCGCTGATTAAATATGGATCAATCTAAATTAGAAGATAATAACAATGAACCCAAAAACAGTGATAAAAGGAAAAATCCACTATGTGGGAGTGAATGACCGCAATAAGCATTTGTTTGAAGGTATGTGGCCATTGCCTTACGGAGTGTCTTACAACTCTTACCTGATAGACGATGAAACGGTTGCGCTGATTGATACTGTAGATATTTGTTACTTTGAGGTATATCTTCGGAAGATAAAGAGCATAATCGGCGAACGTCCCATCCAGTATCTTATCATCAACCATATGGAACCGGACCATTCCGGCTCTATCCGCTTAATCAAACAGCATTATCCCGACATCATCATTGTTGGCAACAAGCAGACTTTCGGTATGATAGAAGGTTTCTATGGCGTGACGGGCGAGCAATATATGGTAAAAGATGAAGACTTTCTTGCCTTGGGCCACCACAAGCTCCGTTTCTATATGACTCCGATGGTGCACTGGCCCGAAACCATGATGACCTTCGACGAAACGGAAGGCGTGCTGTTTTCCGGCGATGGCTTCGGATGCTTCGGTACGCTCGATGGCGGATTCCTTGATACACGCATGAATCTGGATAAGTATTGGGACGAAATGGTTCGTTATTACTCCAATATCGTGGGCAAGTACGGCTCTCCCGTGCAGAAGGCATTGGCAAAGCTGGGCGGTCTGCCCATCTCCACCATCTGCTCCACTCACGGACCGGTATGGACGGATAATATTGCCAAGGTTATCGGCATCTACGATCGCTTGAGCCGGTATGCGGCCGAAGAGGGTGTTGTCATTGTCTATGGTTCCATGTATGGCAATACCGAACAAATGGCGGAAGCCATCGCTGCGGAACTTCCGTTCAGGGCATCAAAAATATTGTGATGCACAATGTCAGCAAAAGTAATCCGTCTTACATCATAGCCGATATATTCAAATACAGGGGTCTGATAATCGGAAGTCCCACGTATAGCAACCAGATTTATCCGGAGATAGAATCACTGCTCTCCAAGATATTGGTACGCGAGGTGAAAGGCCGTTATCTGGGTTACTTCGGTTCGTTCTGCTGGGCAGGTGCAGCCGTGAAGCGCATGGGCGAATTTGCCGAGAAAAGCAAGTTTGAAATCGTGGGCGATCCGGTGGAAATGAAGCAGGCCATGAAGGACATTACCTACGAGCAATGCGAGAATCTGGCACGTGCCATGGCGGAGCGTTTGAAGAAAGACAGACAATAAAGTTACCCCTAATTTATTAACCTGATAAAATAATTGTAATGAGACTAATCATTCAACCGGATTATCAATCCGTATCACAGTGGCGGCACATTATGTAGCTGCCAAAATCAAGCTGCCAACCCTACCCCCGAAAAACCCGTTTGTATTGGGATGTCCCACCGGTTCTTCGCCTCTGGGTATGTACAAGCCTTAATCGACCTGAACAAGAAAGGTATTGTATCTTTCCAGAACGTAGTGACTTTCAACATGGACGAATATGTAGGCTTGCCGAAGGAACACCCCGAAAGCTACTATTCCTTTATGTGGAACAACTTCTTCAGCCACATCGATATCAAGCCGGAAAATACCAATATCCTGAACGGAAACGCTGCCGACCTCGATGCCGAATGTGCACGTTATGAGGAAAAAATCAAGTCTTACGGCGGTATCGACCTCTTCATGGGTGGTATCGGTCCCGACGGACACATCGCTTTCAACGAACCGGGCTCTTCCTTGTCGTCGCGTACCCGTCAGAAAACGCTGACTACCGACACCATCATTGCCAACTCCCGCTTCTTTGACAACGATGTAAACAAAGTGCCCAAAACATCTTTGACCGTAGGTGTAGGCACTGTGCTCAGCGCAAGGGAAGTGATGATTATCGTAAATGGCCACAACAAGGCCCGTGCCCTTTATCATGCGGTGGAAGGACCTGTGATGCAGATGTGGACAATCAGCGCGCTGCAGATGCATGAAAAGGGAATCATCGTTTGCGACGATGCTGCTACGGCAGAGCTGAAAGTCGGTACATACCGTTATTTCAAAGACATCGAGGCAGACCATCTCGACCCGGAGTCTTTGCTGAAATAAGAACGATACATTTTAGATAAACGGCCGCCCCGTTCTTCTCTTTGTTGTGAGAGGACGGGCGGTTTTTACTTGTAAGGAAATTTATCTGCTACGCTTTAATATGACCGTAATCAGGTATATGTATCCGGTTTCGTGATAGCGTAACAGGTGTTTTTTTATTTTCAAACTCTTAAAATTGGAAACAGATAGATGTAATTATCCTATTTCTGCTGTATGAAAGATAAGAATAAAATCATAGTCAATCCCTATCAATCGCCCTGCGGCGTGCTGTTGCTTGGTTCGATAGGCGATAAACTCTGTCTTTGCGACTGGCGGACGGAAAAAGCATAGTGCCCGGGTGGACAACAGACTGAAACGGATGTGGAATGCCGAATTTGAGGAAGGTACTTCGGCTGTAATCGAAAGCGCCCGGCAACAGTTGGACGAGTATTTTGCCGGAAAGCGGCAGACATTCGATATACCGCTCCTGTTCATAGGTACGGATTTTCAGAAGACAGTGTGGAGTGAATTGTTGAAGATACCTTTCGGCACGTCAGTTTCCTATGGAGAAGTGGCACGGCGCATCGGCAGACCTGCGGCAGTGCGTGCGGTAGCTAATGCCAATGGAGCAAATCCGATGTCGATATTTGTTCCTTGTCACCGGGTAATCGGCAGTGACCGTTCCTTGACCGGCTACGGCGGCGGGCTTGGCTCCAAACAGAGATTACTTGAGCTGGAAGGGGTTTTGTGATATTGATTACAGGCTGAAGTGCAGCTTTTCCGGATACCATATAATAAGGTATATAGCCGATGTGTTACATAACATAGTTTAGTAACACAGACGTTTTTATTGCTTTTCTTTTGATTAATTTCTAATTTGCGGCTCACTAAAATAATGGCATACGGAAGCATGCTGAGTATTCACTTTAAATCTTATATATCATGAAAGTATATCAGACGAATGAAATTAAGAACATTGCCCTCCTTGGCAATGACGGCTCGGGTAAAACCACTCTCACGGAAGCGCTGCTCTTTGAGAGTGGTATTATAAAACGTCGCGGCAGAATTACTGCCAAGAATACGGTCAGCGATTACTTTCCGGTGGAGCAGGAATACGGCTATTCTGTGTTTTCCACCGTTTTCCATGTGGAGTGGAACGGTAAGAAGCTGAATATCATAGACTGTCCGGGCAGTGACGACTTTGTGGGAGCGGCCATGACGGCACTCAACGTTACCGATACGGCTATCTTGCTGCTGAACGGACAATACGGCCCCGAGGTAGGTACTCAAAATCATTTCCGCTATACGGAGAAGCTGGGCAAACCGGTTATCTTCCTGGTAAACCAGCTCGACCATGAGAAGTGCGATTATGATATGGTATTGGAGCAACTGCAATCAATCTATGGTTCAAAAGTGGTTCCCGTTCAATACCCGCTGGCTACCGGACCTAATTTCAATTCGTTGATTGATGTACTTCTGATGAAAAAATATTCGTGGGGACCGGAAGGCGGAGCACCCACAATCGAAGATGTTCCCGCTGAGGAGATGGAGAAAGCAACCGCCATGCATAAAGCATTGGTGGAGGCCGCTGCCGAACACGATGAAACCCTGATGGAGAAATTCTTCGAACAGGATTCTCTGACCGAAGACGAGATGCGCGAGGGCATCCGCAAAGGATTGGCCTCCCGCGGCATGTTCCCCGTATTCTGCGTATGTGCGGGCAAGGATATGGGTGTGCGCCGTTTGATGGAGTTCCTGGGTAATGTTGTTCCGTTTGTAGACGAAATGCCTCCGGTGCACAATACACGCGGTGAAGTTGTGAAACCCGATTCCAACGGACCTACTTCCCTGTATTTCTTCAAGACTGCCGTTGAACCGCATATCGGTGATGTGCAGTATTTCAAGGTTATGAGCGGCAAGGTACACGAAGGAGAAGACTTTACCAATGCCGACCGCGGTTCTAAGGAGCGTATTGCGCAGATTTACGCATGTGCAGGAGCCAACCGTATCAAGGTGGAGGAAATGGTAGCCGGTGATATCGGCTGCACGGTGAAACTGAAGGATGTGCATACGGGCAATACGCTGAATGCCAAAGGGGCTGAGAATCGTTTCAACTTCATTAAATATCCGAATTCCAAATATTCCCGCGCCATTAAGCCGCTGAATGAAGCCGATACGGAAAAGATGATGGTTATCCTGAACCGTATGCGTGAAGAAGACCCGACATGGGTTATCGACCAGTCCAAGGAGTTGCGCCAGACTATTGTGCACGGACAGGGTGAATTCCACCTGCGTACATTGAAATGGCGTTTGGAGAATAACGAGAAATTGCAGGTTAAGTTCGAAGAACCGCGTATCCCGTATCGCGAAACCATCACGAAGCTGCCCGTGCCGACTACCGCCATAAGAAACAATCCGGTGGAGCAGGACAGTTCGGTGAAGTCCACCTGATTGTAGAGCCCTATTATGAAGGCATGCCGATGCCGGAAACCTATAAGTTCAACGGGCAGGAGTTCAAGATGAACGTGAAAGGCGTTGAGGAAGTTCCGTTGGAGTGGGGCGGCAAGCTGGTGTTTGTCAACAGTATCGTGGGCGGTTCTATCGATGCCCGCTTCATGCCGGCTATCCTGAAAGGTATCATGTCCCGTATGGAGCAAGGTCCGCTCACCGGTTCGTATGCCCGCGATGTGCGCGTTATCGTATACGACGGTAAGATGCACCCGGTGGATTCCAATGAAATTTCCTTTATGCTGGCCGGTCGCAATGTGTTCAGCGAAGCGTTCAAGAATGCCGGTCCTAAGATTCTGGAACCGATATACGATGTGGAAGTGTTTGTTCCTTCCGACAAGATGGGTGATGTGATGGGTGACCTGCAAGGACGCCGCGCCATGATTATGGGTATGAGTAGCGAAGCCGGTTATGAAAAGCTGATTGCCAAAGTGCCTTTGAAAGAGATGTCGTCCTATTCTACGGCCCTGAGTTCGTTGACGGGCGGGCGCGCTTCGTTCATTATGAAGTTTGCCAGCTACGAACTTGTACCGAGCGATGTACAGGATAAACTTATCAAGGAATTTGAAGCAAAGCAGGCTGACGAATAAAGTATTTTAATAAATCGTGAAAGCCGTTGTTCGCTCATTGTGAGGAATAACGGCTTTTTTATTAACACTGGTTAAGAATGAAGGAGAATGTGAATGCTAATATTTAATTTTTTATTAAATTTGCAACCAAAGGTGTCTCATTTTGTTATAATGCTCGTAATACAACTTAAAAAACACGCTACGGTTAATTAACGAGAACACCCGGTTAAATCAGGTTAATTTGTTAGGAGTGTTAATTAGGGAGTGTTAATTTTGTGACTATGAAAAAGTCGACAATATGGATATTAGGCGTCGTTATGGGCCTTTCCTTCATCAGTTTGCTGTATCTGCAGATCAGCTATATTGAGGAAATGGTGAAGATGCGTAACGAGCAATTCGATGAATCGGTGAAGCGTGCTTTGATGGCTGCTTCAAAAGATGTGGAGTCTGCGGAGGTCGACCGCTGGTTGCGGGAGGATATCTCCGAGGCTGAGAAGAAAGCGTGGGAGCAAAGCTCGCAAGGCAAAGGAGTGGTGCAGACGCAGCGTTTTACGGTTACATCGCCGGACGGTACAAGGTATTCGGCTATCGAACTGAAGACATTTACCAACGAAGCATCAGAACTGCCCAGGGCAATGATTTCGCGTAAACACGGAACGAAAACGATACCCCAGACATCGCGTTCGCTGGCGGATGCCATAAAGAACCGTTATCTGTATCAACGCGCCTTGCTGGATGAGGTGGCCTGGCAGATGATTTACCGTGCCAGTAGTCGGCCGATAGAAGAACGGGTGAATTTTAAGAATCTGGACCAGTATCTGAAATCGGGGTTGATTGACAACGGTATCGAGTTGAACTATCACTTTAAGGTGATAGACCGGGACGGCAGGGAAGTGTATCGCTGTTCGGATTATAGCGATGAAGGCAGTGAGAGTTCCTACTCGCAGCCCTTGTTCCTGAACGACCCGCCTGCCCGTATGAGTATCGTCAAGATACATTTTCCCGGCAAGAGGGATTATATCTTCGATTCGGTCAGCTTTATGATTCCATCGATGATATTCACCTTTGTGCTGTTGATAACGTTCATCTTCACGATTTACATCGTGTTCCGCCAGAAGAAGCTGACGGAGATGAAGAATGACTTTATCAATAATATGACGCACGAATCAAGACGCCGATTTCAACCATTTCGTTGGCGGCGCAGATGCTGAAAGACCCGGCGGTAGGCAAATCTCCGGCAATGTTCCAGCACATATCGGGTGTCATTAATGATGAGACGAAGCGGTTGAGGTTTCAAGTAGAGAAGGTTCTCCAGATGTCGATGTTCGACCGGCAGAAGGCGACATTGAAAATGAAGGAATTGGATACCAATGAACTGATTACCGGCGTAATCAATACGTTTGCCTTGAAAGTGGAACGGTACAACGGGAAGATTGAGTCGGACTTGAAAGCAACCGATCCGATAATCTTTGCAGATGAAATGCACATCACGAATGTGATTTTCAATCTCATGGATAATGCGGTGAAGTATAAAAGACCGGATGTGGACTTGCAGTTGATGGTGAAGACCTGGAATGAACCGGGTAAAGTGATGATTTCGGTGCAAGACAACGGTATAGGTATTAAGAAAGAAAACTTGAAAAAGATATTTGATAAGTTCTATCGCGTGCATACAGGTAATCTGCACGATGTTAAGGGGTTCGGACTCGGACTGGCTTATGTAAGGAAGATTATTCAAGACCATAAGGGGACCATCCGTGCGGAAAGCGAACTGAATGTTGGAACTAAATTTATTATTGCATTACCTTTATTAAAAAATTGATTGATATGGACGAGAAACTGCGTATTTTATTGTGCGAAGATGATGAGAATCTTGGCATGCTTTTAAGAGAATATTTACAGGCAAAAGGTTACGCTGCGAGTTATATCCCGATGGAGAAGCAGGATACAAGGCTTTCCTGAAGAATAAATATGACCTGTGTGTGTTTGACGTGATGATGCCGAAGAAGGATGGCTTTACTTTGGCGCAGGAGGTTCGCGCAGCAAATGCGGAAATTCCTATTATCTTCTTGACGGCCAAGACCTTGAAAGAAGATATTCTGGAAGGTTTCAAAATCGGTGCGGACGATTATATCACCAAACCGTTCAGTATGGAAGAGCTGACTTTCAGAATTGAAGCTATCTTGAGACGTGTCGTGGCAAGAAGAACAAAGAAAGCAGCATTTACAAGATTGGTAAGTTTACGTTTGATACCCAGAAACAGATTTTGTCAACGCCTGAAAAGCAGACCAAACTGACTACAAAAGAATCCGAATTGCTGGGCTTGCTTTGTGCACACGCCAACGAAATCCTGCAACGTGACTTTGCATTGAAGACTATCTGGATTGACGATAACTACTTCAATGCGCGTAGCATGGACGTATATATCACGAAACTTCGCAAGCTGTTGAAGGATGATCCGGGAATCGAAATCATCAACATTCACGGTAAGGGCTACAAGCTGATCACTCCTTCCGGAGAAGAAGCAGCCCGTGAAGAAGGCATTCAGGTTCTTTAATTAGAGCTTAACAGGACGCAAATTACACGGACAAGCGCAGAGTAACGCAGATGTCATTATCTATAAAGGATAAGTCTGCGTTACTTTGCGCTTTTTCACTATATTTGTGTGCAATTAAATAACGATATGATGAACGATAGACCGCTTATTCTGATTACAAACGATGACGGCGTTGAAGCAAGGGGATAAAAGAGCTCACCGAGTGCTTCGGGACCTTGGGGACATTGTGGTTTTCGCTCCCGACGGGCCCCGTTCGGGAATGGCAAGCGCGATCACTTCGCTCGTGCCGATCAAGTATACATTGGTGAGGAAAGAAAAAGGACTGACGGTTTATAGCTGTACCGGGACTCCGGTCGATTGTGTGAAACTGGCCATCAACGAGGTGTTGGAGCGCAAGCCTGACCTGTTGGCCTCCGGGATCAATCATGGTGCAATCATGCCATCTGCATCCAGTATTCCGGTACGATGGGGGCAGCTGCCGAAGGATGCGTGTTCGGTATTCCTTCGATGGGCGTGTCGCTCTTGGATCATCGTGCGGATGCCGACTTTGCCGAGAGCTGCCGTTTAGGGCGCATGCTTGCACGGCGGATCATAAAAGAAGGATTGCCGCATGGCACTTATCTGAACCTGAACGTTCCCAATGTCCCGAACGTAAAAGGAATGAAGGTATGCCGGCAGGCGGACGGGCGCTGGACCAATGAATTCAAACGGTCGGAAAACGCAGCGGGCGAACCTGTCTTCTGGCTTGCCGGTGCATTCGAGAATGCCAAGCCGATCCATGCCGACAACGACACGTTGGCGCTCGACAGCGGCTACGCCTCGCTTGTTCCTTGCAAGATAGATGTGACGGACTATGATTTTTTAGCACAGCTAAAAATCAGTTGAAAGTTGAGAGTTGAAAGTTGAAAGTTGGAAATAGATAACGTGAAATTATTCCGGTTCCAGCTTACTTTATTCTCTTGATCTTTGCAACTCTCAACTTTCAACTTTCAACTTTCAACTGAAAAAATATGAAATATTTTTTTAATAGCGGGCGAAGCTTCCGGTGATCTGCATGCCTCCAACCTGATGGCAGCACTGAAGAAGCAGGATGCCGAAGCGGATTTTCGTTTCCTGGGCGGCGATCTTATGCAGCAGTCGGAGGGACGCTGGTGAAGCATTACAGGGATATGGCTTTTATGGGCTTTATCCCCGTACTGCTCAATCTCCGTACGATCCTGAACAACATGAAAGCCTGCCAGGAGGAAATCCGGCAGTACAGGCCCGATGTGGTGATCCTGATCGATTATCCGGGGTTCAATTTGAAGATAGCCAAATATGTAAAGACGCAGTTGGGACTGCCTGTCTACTATTATATTTCACCTAAGATATGGGCTTGGAAACAGTATCGTATCAAGGATTTCCGTCGCTACGTGGACCGGATGTTCTGCATCCTGCCTTTCGAAGTGGAGTTTTTCCGCAATCTCGACTATCCGGTGGACTATGTGGCAATCCTTCGGTCGATTCGGTTGCCTGCTATAGGGAGAAACAGGCGGCCGGACCTGATACATTCCGTGAGGACGAACAGTTGGACGAACGCCCCGTATTGGCGCTGTTGGCAGGCAGCCGCCGTCAGGAGATCAAAGACAACCTTCCGACCATGCTGAAGGTGGCAGCCGCCTATCCGGGCCACCAGCCTGTGATTGCCGGTGCTCCCGGCTTGGAACCGGAATATTACAGGCAATATATCGGCGACGCGGATGTGAAGATCGTGTTCGGCAAAACCTATCCTCTCCTCAGCCATAGTGATGCGGCGCTGGTCACATCGGGGACGGCTACGCTTGAGACATCGCTTTTCCGTGTGCCGCAAGTCGTCTGCTATTATGTTGTAGCCGGTCGGCTGGCAAGTTTTATTTTCCGCCATTTCTTCCATACGAAATACATTTCGCTGGTCAATCTGATAGCCGGACGCGAAGTGGTGCAGGAGCTGTTCGGTGTCCGATTTTCGTATGACCAGATACATGATGAGTTAGGACGTGTCTTGAATGATCATGCCTACCGTAGACGCATGCTCGACGGCTATGACGAGATGATCCGCCTGCTTGGAAAACGGGTGCTTCCCGGCGTACAGCGGAGCTTATCTATCAATCACTGAAGCATTAACATCTTTTATAAACAGTCTTTGCAGCATTTGCAGAGTGTTTATCATCTTCCTTTTTAGAAAGAAAAAATAAACAAATTAGATACATGTTATGAAGACGTTGAAAAGTTTTATGCTATTGGTTGGAATCTTGTTAGGTTCTACAGCTTTTTATTCATGTTTGGATGATGACGACGCTTACAGCGAATTTTGGAGAGATAGTGTCCAGGCTATTGTAACGGTAAAACCATTGAGTGATAATTCTTACTATATGCAGCTCGACGACAGTACGACGCTGTTCCCGACAAACTCATATGTGCCTGAGAATTTGAAAGAGATCCGTGCGTTCGTTATATATAAGAACGACGAGAAGAAGACTGAAGGCTATGATCAGTCTGTTCAATTGTTAAGAATGGATACCCTTCTGACCAAACCGATCGCTCCTGACCTGGGATCGGAAAATGATCCTATTACGGAACGGACATGCTGGCCTTGAATGGCGGTAGCATTTGGTCTAAGAACGGAGTGTGGATCGAGGACGGATATATCACGTTCGATTTCTATATTCAAAGAGGTTACAACGACAATGTCAAGCATTTCCTGAACCTGGTACAGACAAACAGTGCCGATCCGTATGAATTGGAGTTCCGTCATAACGCTTATGGCAATATCGACTCGTCCCTCAGACCTTCGGCCGGCTTGGTGTCCTTCAAGCTGGATAAGTTGCCGAGTACGGAAGCAAGACGGTGAAGTTGAAGATCAAATATAAATCTTTCGCCTCGAACGACTATAAATACCGTCGAGTTGGATTACAAATCAAAAGATACGGGAGATACAGAAGAATAATAACCTTCCCACATAACTTTTATTTTTATCATTTAGTTCAGGTAGGAGAGGCGTCGAGATGATGCCTTTCTTTTTTTGTACTTTTTTACGACTACAAGATGCAACGGTCAAGGCATCACT
>ENA-OQCX01001281-OQCX01001281.1-human-gut-metagenome-genome-assembly--contig:-NODE-1281-length-11926-cov-2.665056_pt1 | contig 11926 bp, 11 predicted proteins | sample MGYA00242762_ERZ504587 | MGnify/ENA primary metagenome ERZ504587 (study PRJEB26092, sample SAMD00036337) | human gut metagenome | host: Homo sapiens | study: EMG produced TPA metagenomics assembly of...
CCTCTTCCCATTCCGAACAGAGAAGTTAAGCCTTGTCACGCCGATGGTACTGCGTCACAGTGGGAGAGTAGGTAGCCGCCGTTTTGATTGAAGCCTCCGGACTTGAAGAAGTTCCGGAGGCTTTTTTTTGTATCCGCACGTGTGAAATGTGACCTCTACTGTTTTTTCGGCTCAGTTTGAAAACTTGGGGGAATTAGTTAAAAACCTTATCTTTCCCGTGGGTGTGGATACGTTTCCCACGGAACTGTCCGGAAGGCTCCGCCATGTCTTTTCTCCGGCAGGGGCAGGTCCGGAAACCCTCACCGGTACTTATGCCTTGGAATAGGGACTGGAAATAGAACAGGCAGGTCTGAAGGCCTGCCTGATAGAGAACCGGGAGATGATTATAGAGTCTTTATGCAAGCTATCAGTTTGTCGACATCTTCTTCTGTTGTATCGAAAGAGGTAACAAGTCTCATTTCTCCTATGGTTTCGTTCCAAAAGTAGAAATGATAATATTCTTGTAGCTTATCTTCTTTTTCACGCGGCATGATGAAGAATAATTGGTTGCTCTCCACTGTTTGGGTAAACTTTATATCAGGCATTGTGGAAAGTTTCTTGTACAAGCGTTGCGCCATTGCGTTGGCATGTTGTGCGCATGTTAACCATAGGTTATCTTCAAGGAAGGCTGTGAACTGGCAAGAGATATAACGCATTTTGCTGGCCAATTGGCAAGATTGTTTTCTGGCATAACGTGCTTCCTTTATCAAATCCTGATTGAAAATCACTACACATTCGGCTCCCATCAGTCCGTTCTTTGTTCCTCCCAAAGTCAATGTGTCAACTCCGCAAGCTCCTGATATATCATCAAGACTCATTCCCAATGCTGCCGCGGCATTAGAGATACGGGCACCGTCCATATGCACAAACAGTCCATGCCGGTGTGCAAATTCTGTCAATGTGCATATTTCTTCTGGTTTATAAATTGTTCCTAATTCACTACATTGACTTAGGTAAATTGCTCCGGGCTGAGAATGGTGTTCTATACCAAAGTTAACCATAAATGGTTTTAGTAATTCCGGAGTCAGTTTGCCATCCGGAGTAGGAATTGTGCGCATGAAACAGCCAGTCGCTTTACTGGGGGCACCACATTCATCTACAGCAATGTGAGCTGTGTCGCACAGAAGATAATATGGTAAGGACGGGTCATTATTTGCAGCGCCATAGTATTACTGCCTGTGCCATTAAAAACAAACAGTGCTTCACATGGACGTGAAAATTGTTCTTTCACTTTGTGGGCGGCTTCTTCTGTCCATGGATCATCTCCATAGCCAAGTGCATGTCCGTTATTGGCCTTCATTAACGCTTCCATGATGCGGGGATGTACACTTGAATTATTGTCAGATGCAAAACTTCTCATATTCTTTTTCTATTTTACAATTTATTTGTAAAGGTAGGAGCTTTTTCAACAAAATGCAATGAAACGTCATTGAAATAAATACGCAAAAGGAGTATCATGCAGATGTATTATACATGTAATGCTTTTATCTGATCTTTGCCATCGGAAAAATAACAAGGTAAAAGTATGATGAAAGCTCAGATGAAAGGCATTAGCCTTATGATAATTCTCTTGATGTTGGTATTGACTGTACAGGCGGCTGCTTTGAGAGGAACTGTAACAGATAAAGCGACTAAAGAGCCACTTATTGGTGCTGCTGTACAGTTAAGTGGTACAAATACAGGAACTATTACTGATGTGGATGGTAATTTCGAACTTGCGGGATTAAGAAATGGAACGTACAAGCTTATTATATCTTATGTGTCTTATTGTACACAGACTGTTGAGGTTACAATAAACGGCATGTTCGAAATAAAAGTAGAACTAGAACAGGATAATCAACAATTAGGAGAAGTTGTGGTTGTAGCGGATGCTAAAAAGAATACGGAGAATGCTATTATTACCCAACAACGTACTAGCTTGGTTATGCAAACGGGAGTTTCTGCCCAGCAGATTACCAAGACGCAAGATAAAGATGCTTCGGAAGTGATTCGCCGTGTACCGGGTATCAGTATAATTGAGGAGAAATTCGTTATGGTACGTGGGCTTTCACAACGGTATAATAATGTGTGGATTAATAATAGTGCCGTACCTAGTTCTGAAGCCGATGCGCGTGCTTTCTCTTTCGATATTATTCCATCGTCGCAGTTGGATAATATGTTGGTAGTGAAATCGCCTGCACCGGAATATCCGGCTGATTTCAGTGGTGGTTTTATTTTAGTGAATACCAAAGATGTTCCTAGCAGTAATCTGTTTACTATTTCGGTTGGAACTAGTTTAAATGATCAGACTCATTTTAAAAAGTTTCTGTATAATAAAGGAAGTGGCACAGATTTTCTAGGTTTCGATAATGGCTTTCGTAGCTTGAAAGGTGGAATCAATGCTGTGCTTAGTCCGATGAACAATGGCTATGATTTATTAAATAATGGGTTAAATAATGACTGGACCGTTAAAGATCGTAGGCCCTTGGCAGATCTTAGCCTGAATATGAATTTCAGCCGTCGCTGGGTGGATAGTAGCGGACGTACTTTGGCTATATTAGGAACAGTGAACTATAGCAATAGCTATAGGACATATCTGGATATGGATAACAATTTGTTTGGTGCTTATGATATGACTCACGATTGTTCTAATTATTTACGTAAAAGTATAGATGACCAATATAATCATAGTGTTCGTATAGGAACTATGCTGAATTTTACTTATATACCTGCCAGTGGTAACAGTCGCTATGAGTTTAAGAATATTTTTAATCAATTAGGGAAAGACCGCTATACTTACCGTAAGGGAACAGATGCACAAAGTGATTATGAAGAGAGTGCGGAATATTATTATCAGAGTCGTACCACTTATAATGGTCAATTTACGGGGAAGCATACATTGGGTAATACCGATAAGTTGGATTGGAGTGCTGGATATTCTTATGCCAATCGGAATATGCCGGACCGCCGTCGATATACTACCGTACTCAATGAGGAGACCAATCAGTTGGAAGTAGAGAACTTGAATGAGATTAATCGGGAGTTTTCCCGATTGGATGAACATATTTTGTCGGCTAACATCAATTATCAGCACGATTTCTCTTTCGGGATTTTTACTCCTAGCCTGAAGGTTGGAGCTTACACGGAGCATCGTGCTCGTGAATATAATACCCGTTTTTTTATCTATAGTTGGAAAAATGGTTTGCCGGGTGCTTATAAAGTAATGAATGTCCCTAATGAATTATTACAAGAGAAGAATTATGGGGAGAATGGACTTTTATTTATTGGAACAAGTGGATTTGGCGCAATAATTACGAAGGCAATAATCTCTTGAGTGCTGGTTATGTAGGGGGTAATCTTCCGTTGGGCAAATTGAATGTATACGCAGGAGTTCGTTTTGAATATAATAGAATGGAGTTGGTTAGCCATACACAGAAAAACGAGGAAAGCCCCACTAGTGTGTTTTACACGTATGATGACTTTTTCCCGTCTGTAAATGCGGCTTATCGTTTGAATGATAAGCATCAGTTCCGTTTATCTTATGGACGTACTGTGAATCGTCCGGAATTTCGGGAGGTTTCTTCTTCTGTATATTATGATTTTGATCTTGCCAGCAATGTACAAGGTAATTATAATTTAAAGCCTGCTTATATTGATAATTTAGATTTTGGTTATGAGTTTTATCCCAGCAGTGGAGAGCTGATTTCTGTTTCTCTTTTCTATAAAAGGTTTAAGAATCCTATTGAATGGACTTATACTGTATCCGGAGGTACAGACCTTATCTATTCGTATGTCAATGCCAAAGGAGCGGATAATTATGGAGTAGAAGTGGATATACGCAAAAATCTGGATTTTATAGGTATGCGTAATTTTAGTCTTAGTCTGAACGGGGCTTTAATTAAAAGTAAAGTGAAATTTGAGCCGGGAGCCAAAGAGAAGGACCGTCCGATGCAAGGTCAATCTCCATATTTGATTAATGCCGGTTTCTTCTATCAACATGCCGATAGCGGATGGAATGCTGCATTGCTTTATAACCGTATCGGTAAACGTATTATTGGTGTAGGCCGTAGTTTGGGAACCGCAGACAATGAAGTCAGAGTACCCGATTCTTATGAAATGCCCCGTAATGCAGTAGATTTAAGTGTTTCGAAAAAAATTGGTAATCTGGAAATAAAAGGTTGCTGTTACGGCGATTTGTTGGCGGAGAAGTTTCTTTCAAGCAATTTGAAGAAACTAGAACATGGAAAAGTGGAGCAAAATTACTCGTCAATACAAATCAGGGCGTAAATTTCAAATTTGAACATTAACTTATACGTTTTAAAATAGAATGAATCTTTCATTATTAACCAATAAACAAATGGAAATGAGAACTGACAAGTTTATGATTTACGTATTCTCAGCAATAATGCTGGGGGGAATGGTTGCTTGTAGTAGTGATGATCCGGAAACTGATACAGGAAACGGTAATGGCAACGGTGGAAATGCCGAAGCTCCTTATGTATGGGGGGCTGAGGGGGCTATTAAAACATGTGACCACTTGTTATTTGATGATGATAAAACAGAGAATGCCAAAGGTACCGTGATAGGAAATGGAGATCAGGAGTTTATTTTTAAGGGTACACAGACTTTGTCCAAAGGAACTTACCTGATGAAAGGATGGATTTATGTGGGAACTGGGTCGGTATTGACCATCGAACCGGGGACTGTTATCAAAGGGGATAAAGATACACAGGCTGCCTTGATTGTAGAACCGGGCGGCAAACTAATAGCGAGGGTACTAAAGACGCTCCGATTGTTTTTACCTCTGAACAGCCTAAAGGCCAGCGTAAACCGGGAGATTGGGGGGGATTGATTATTTGTGGTAATGCCAAGAATAATCAGGGAGTGTTGAACCAGCAGATTGAAGGAGGTCCACGTACTAAACATGGAGGAAATGATGATGCTGACAATTCAGGTATATTGAGATATGTACGTGTGGAATTTGCTGGTTATCCTTTTCAAAAAGATAAGGAAATTAATGGTATAACTTTTGGATCTGTAGGTAGTGGAACTACCATTGATCATTTACAGGTTTCATATTCCAATGACGACTCTTACGAATGGTTTGGAGGTAATGTAAATTGTAAATATCTAGTGGCTTATAATGGATGGGACGATGAGTTTGATACAGATAATGGCTTCTCCGGTAAGGTCCAATATTGTCTTTCAATCCGTGATCCGAGAATCGCAGATACTTCTCAGTCTAATGGTTTTGAGTCGGATAATTGTGGAGACGCCTCATTGATAGAACCCTATACGACAGCCGTATTTAGTAATGTCACTTTTATCGGACCGTTGGGGCGTGATGCCAACTTTGTTAATAATGAGAGCTATATTACGGGCGGTAGCTTCAATCCTAATAATGGTTCAGCTTTAGGTAAGTTTCAGTCTGCTATGCAGATCCGGCGTTCCAGTCGTTTGAATTGCTTTAATTCAGTAGCTGTAGGGTATCCTGTCGGTTTAATTATTGATGGTGAGAAAGGTAATACAGTTGAGATGGCGAAGGCAGGAAACATAAAGTTGGAGAATATTTGGTTTGCAGGTATGACGGTGGTCGGTTCTGATGCTAACAAAGTATATGATGATGTGCTTTATGATGCCGTGAACAAGCAAATCATTGATGCTGGACAAGAGTCTTATTCTTCTACTTTTTTCAAGACTCAGAAAGGAAATAAAGTATTGACTGATGTCAATGAGTTGAAATTCAAGGACGGGCGTAATATCGGTGTTAATTATATGCCGGATGCAGATAGCCTGTGTTGACAGCCGCTTCATTTAATGACGCACTGTTGAGCAGCGGTTTTGAGACAGTAGAATATATCGGAGCGTTTGGAACAGATGATAATTGGTGAGTGGCTGAACTATTCGATCCTAATAATACAGACTACTAATACACCTTTGAATATACACACATAGCTGTTAATTTTAGGGGATTCTATGCGGTAAAGTCATAGAATTCCCTTATTTTGTATCCAAACCTAGAAACTATTAATTAATACACCTATGTATCCATTTAAATTTAACCCCATTCTGAAATCCACCATTTGGGGTGGAGAAAAGATTATTCCGTTCAAACATCTGAATATTGAACAGCCTCAGGTTGGCGAAAGTTGGGAAATTTCTAATGTCCCAGGCGATGAGTCTGTTGTTGCTAATGGAACTCAAGCCGGCAAAAATTTGAGCCAGTTGGTAAAAGAATATAAAGGTTCTTTGGTAGGAGAAAGTAATTATCAGCGTTTTGGCGATAATTTTCCCTTGTTGATCAAATTCATTGATGCTTGTGACGACCTCTCTATACAAGTGCATCCGGATGATGAACTGGCAAAGAAGCGTCATAATTCGATGGGCAAGACCGAAATGTGGTATGTTATTGACAATGCCGGGGGGAAAGCACATCTGCGTTCGGGATTAAGTAAAAAAATTACTCCCGATGAATATGCTGCAATGATTGCTGATAATACTATTTGTGATGCATTGGCTGATTATGCCGTACAACCGGGTGATGTGTTTTTCTTGCCTGCAGGACGTATCCATAGTATTGGAGCCGGATGCTTTATTGCTGAGATTCAGCAGACCTCGAATGTGACTTATCGAATTTATGATTTCAATCGTAAGGATAAAAATGGCAATACTCGTGAGTTGCATACAGAATTGTCAAAAGATGCCATAGATTATTCTGTAGAAGAGGATTATCGTACTCATTATACTCCGAAACAGAATGAATCTGTCGAGTTGGTTACCTGTCCGTATTTCACTACTTCTGTTTATGATTTGACTGAAAATATGACGATAGATTATAGTGAACTTGATTCGTTTGTAATTTATATTTGCATGGAAGGTACATGTACGGTAACTGATGGGGATGGTAACTCATTGGAATTGCAAGCCGGTGAATCTATCCTTTTCCCTGCCACAACAAAAGAGGTGAAAGTGACTGTGGAAGGTCATGTTAAGTTCTTGGAAACTTATGTATAAAGATTCGTTTTGTTTTTGATAAAATAAACTGCTGTTTCCAATACATACAACGAAAGCAGCAGTTTTATTTTATTTAAAAACAATGTTTCCTGTTTTAAAAGGTAAACTTCAGGCATACAGGTTTTATTGGTTTTTTATTGTTTTGCCTGTGTCTTTTCAGTAGTCCTGTTTTGGGAATCTCTTTCAAATACTTGTATGGAGTTGCTGTCTCTGCAGGCCACTAACAGGTATCGTCCGTTCCGGCTGATAATAAAATTACGTGGATGGATACCAGTCAGCTGATAACCTGTCTTTGTTAATGTTCCTTCTTCCTGATTTATGGAGAAAATAGCGATACCGTCTGCTTTTAAGCGATTGGATGCATATAGAAATTTTCCATCAGGTGAAATGTGAATATCTCCGCTACCTTTGGCACCCACTGTGTCAGCTTCTATATATTGTATGGCGTTTAATTTTCCTTTGTCGTAAGAGAAAGCTATAACTTTTCCTGAGATTTCATTAATCAGATAAGCGAATTTTTGGTTCGGATGGAAACAAATGTGGCGTGGTCCTGATCCTGATTCTACTTTTATATTAAATTCTTCGGATTCATTCAGCAAGGAATGGGATACACCATCAGTTACATTCTCACTAACAGGAAATACATGAATCTGGTCTGTTCCTAAATCACTGGCAAGTAGATATTTATGGTCTGGAGTGAATTCTATACAATGTAAATGTGGCTGTGTTTGTCTCTCTTTGTCAAGACTATTCCTGTAAAGGAAGTAAGGCGTGTTTCGGATTTTAATTTGCCGTCTTTATCTAGTGGGAAAACGGTAATGCTACCTCCCATATAATTTGCTGTCAGGACAAATTTTTCCGACGGGCTGAGAGTTATATAACAAGGTGCACCGCCGTCAGTGGGTTGAGAATTAAGCAAAGTTAGTTTCTTTTGTTCTTTATCGAATTTGATGGCATTGGCGGTAGAACTTTTTCCGGAATCCTCCCCTACAGCATATATTCTTTCTCCATCAGCCGAAGGAATGAGGAAAGATGGGTTGGATATTCCTTTTATTCCGCTGATATATTGTGAGTTGCCATTTTGTTCATCAAAGTTATAAACCTTGATACCTTCTTCCTCCGGAGTTGCATAACTGCCTACCAACATATACATCATATTTGGATTTTCTTCAACTGTAATTGCTTCCGTTTGTTTCTTGGGAGAGGGTATACAGCCTCCCAGTATCATACTGCTCATACACAATACCATTAATTTTTTGTTCATATTGTCTGATCTGTTAGGATTAGAAAAATTTATTTTCAAAGATACATTGTTTCTCATTAAAATGCTAATAAATAAATTGAATAAATAATTGGATATTAACAGAAGTGTGTGTATATTTGTAATCTCTTTATGAGTTACCAGTACGGGGTTGACTGGATTTGACAGCGTGGCTAAGTGGTATGTAAGCATGCAGTGCGTGGTTGATTGGCACTATAATCCCAGTTTTCAAAATTTTATCTGGCAACGAAAAATTATGCTCTTGCTGCTTAATCGAATCATAGTAGATTAGCTTTATTTCTGCCAAAGTGGTGGAAACGAGACATCACTCAAAAGCTCTTGTTCCGAAGCGTTTGATCAAGTGGTGCAGTAAAATCGGGAATAGTTAGAGATCCGCCTCGTGTCTCTTACGAAAATTTAGAGGATAAGGTATAAGTTGGTGGCTTCGGTCCTGCTTATACTCGAAAATTTAGGCGAAGATAAGCATGTAGAAAGCGTATGGCTTCCTCGTTTGGACGAGGGTTCGACTCCCTCCAGCTCCACAAACTAAGAGTGATTCGTCCTTGGGTTTTCATAATCCAAGGACGAATTCTTTTTTAGAAGAGTAATGTATGTAGCTTACTCATGTTTCTTTTCTGATTTTTGTAGAATACATTTTCTCTCTTTTTCTAAAGATATTCTTGTTTTTCACGTAAAGACACTTGTTTAAAGATGAATGCTATTTTATTGTTTAATGACTAATTCTATTACATAATCTATGTCATCAGGTACTTGAGGCAGTTTTTATAAATATGCCGTCTTTCTCCTGTTTGAAAGAAAGTGGAGTTTTGGAAATGAACTGTATTGCTTTCTTTACTTTTGCCTTCAGAGGTATATAAAGTGCATCATCCTGCAAATCTAGTATATGGATGAATAAACGGTCACCTTTGCGAGTTGATACCCCCCATGTATGAGGAACTACATCACCACCACGGGTTCCATAAATCGTTTCTCCATATTGATTCATCCATTTGCCCACCTGTTTTAGATGCTCTACAGCTGTAGCTGGTAATTCTCCGTTGGGTTGAGGTCCAATATTCATTAGCAAATTTGCATTTTTTCCAGCTGCCTTAACCAAATAGTGTATCAATTCTTTAGGGGATTTGTAATTTTGGTCTTCAATTCTGTAGCCCCACATTCCGTTCATTGTTTCACAAGTTTCTAAAGGGAGTTCACTTATTCCTTGTCCTGCTGAAAAACCGGCTTTGTTTTCACCGGGCAAATCACGTTCGAACATTTGGAAATCTTCTCCTGCATAAGGAGTTCGGTGATGATTGTTACCTATTAGACAGGATGGTTGCAGTTTATGAATTAATGCGTATTGTTCTTCCAGTTGCCAATTGAAGTTGGTAGGTTGATCCCAAATACCATCAAACCAAATGGCACCGACAGGACCATAGTTAGTCAAAAGTTCGGTCAGCTGTTTATTCATAAACTTGTAGTAACTTGCCCAGTTTCCATGTCCTTTGGGACGTCCTGTTCCATGTCCGGTGTTTCCTTCCGGATAGTCGTCACGAAACCAATCCAAATGCGAATAATAAAAATGGAGTTTGATGCCTTGTTTTTGACATTCTTCTGCCAGTTCTTTTAGTATGTCTCGTTTGAAAGGGGTGGCATCTACGATATTAAAATCGGATTCTTTTGTATCAAACATTGAGAAACTGTCATGGTGTCTACTGGTAATACAGATATATTTGGCTCCGGAGGTTTTGATGGCGGAAACCCATTCGGCAGCATCGAAGCGCGAAGGATAGAATCCGGATGCCAGTTTGGCGTATTCATTACGGTTGATGTTGTGAGTGTTCATATACCATTCTCCTTGGGCGGTCATACTGTAAATGCCCCAATGAAGGAATATACCGAATTTATTATCTTGAAATTCCTGCCGTGCTTTTATATTTTCAGGAGTAGGTGTATAAATTTGATTGGAGGTTTGTGCGAAGCTGAAGTTCCCGCCATTAATAACAAGCTGCGCCTAATTGATTTTTTGTTGCTAATTTGTTTTCTCATTGTTATTATAAATTTGTTTTGCGAAATATAGTTATACTCTTGGAATATTTAAAGCATTTTTTGAAAAATGTTGCACTGCGAATTGAGTTTTAATGGATTCTAGCTGGGGGTATGTAAAGAGTCTTTTTTGTTTATAAGGTATAAAAAGATGTTTTCTATTGTTTGGTAAATTTAATCATTCTATACCTTTGTGAAAGTAATATTGAATTTTATATGAGAGTAAAAGAAATTCCTATACTGCTTTTGACCGGTTATCTGGGCAGTGGAAAAACGACATTAGTGAACCATATTCTTTCTAATAAACGTGGTATTAAGTTTGCGGTTATTGTCAATGATATCGGTGAGGTGAATATTGATGCCGACCTCATACAGAAGGGGGGATTGTAGGAAAGAAAGACGAAAGCTTGGTAGCACTTCAGAACGGTTGTATCTGTTGTACTTTGAAGATGGATTTGGTGGAGCAGATAGATGATATAATGAAGCAGGAGCGTTTTGATTACATTGTGATTGAGGCAAGTGGGGTTTGTGAACCAGCTCCTATCGCACAGACTATTTGTTCTATTTCAAGTATGGGGAATACGTACGGGGGATGTCGTTTGGATTGTATTGTGACTGTGGTAGATGCCTTGCGTCTGCAAAGTGAGTTTTCTTGTGGCAACGATTTGACCTGTAAGGGTATTGACGAAGAGGATATTGAAAATTTGATTATTCAACAGATTGAATTTTGTAATGTTGTATTGTTGAATAAGGCCTCGGAAGTGAAACGTGACGAATTGGAACGTATCAAACAGATTATCCGTACATTGCAACCTGCAGCTGAAATAATAGAATGTGATTATGCTGATGCAGATTTGGATAAGATAATCTATACTGAAGCATTTGACTTTGAACGTACTGCCACTTCTGCCGGTTGGATACGTGGAATAGAGAGTGCCCTTACGGAAGAGCAGAAAAAAGAAGCGGAGGAGCATGCACACCATCATCATCATGAAGGTAGTGAAGTGGATGAATATGGCATCAGTACTTTTGTGTATTATCGTCGTCCGGCTTTTGATATCCATAAATTTGATCGTTTTGTATCCACCCAGTGGAGTCGTAATATTATTCGAGCAAAAGGAGTCTGTTATTTCAGCAATAATCGTGATATGTCTTTTCTTTTTGAACAGGCCGGTGTGCAGAAAAAGTTGAAGGAAGCCGGTTTATGGTATGCTACGGCACCTGAAGAAGAACTGATAGAGGTAATGCGTCAGGAGCCGGGCTTATTGCGGGATTGGGATGATAAATATGGAGATCGTATGCAGAAAATAGTTTTTATCGGGCGACATCTTGATAAAGAAGAGTTGATACGTGAACTTGATGAGTGTCTGGAATAGAATTTCATTTAGATGGAGGTGTGTCGTAATGCACGATGCACCTTCTTTTTTATTCATTACTATACAACTCGGTGCATTTTCTTTAGGGATATTCAGTAAATGTCTCTAAAAAATAAGATGGCATATGAAGATGATAGGGCATGACCATTTCATATGCCATTCTTATTGTCATTTTTCCGTGCTTTCTCACATACTTCTATCCGACAGGACA